>ENA-OQIG01000121-OQIG01000121.1-human-gut-metagenome-genome-assembly--contig:-NODE-121-length-43438-cov-2.113297_pt1 | contig 43438 bp, 61 predicted proteins | sample MGYA00242576_ERZ504741 | MGnify/ENA primary metagenome ERZ504741 (study PRJEB26092, sample SAMD00036436) | human gut metagenome | host: Homo sapiens | study: EMG produced TPA metagenomics assembly of... | reverse complement strand
CTGGTGCAAATCGCCAGCTTTGGCGCAAACGCCAGAATTGCCAACAGCGGCGACAATGTACACATCATTGCCAGCGGTGAAGATTCGACAATAGTGAGCACGGGCGTGGTCGACTCAATTATTCTCGGGCCAGGGGGAAGCGCCGCACTGGCATATCATACGGCGAAAGAGTTCGCTTCGCCGTCGCCATTGAAGGTGAAAACAATATTCGAACCGGAGTCCGCTATCGTCTTAATGAACAGCATCAGTTTGTTGAGTGCTGATAGCTTTACCTTTAATCAAACGAAAGACGCCGACGAGCACGGGATGCAGCTTTACGACCGCCCGAGCCATCGCCTCACCAATTTCTGCACATGCCGTAAGTCCCTGAACGAAAGGCTGGTCGTGCATCAACCAGGGCAACGCGCCGAACGCTACGCGTCCACGAATATCTTCGGGTTGCTGTAACGTATAATCTTCGCCAACATCAGGGATTTCATCCCCTGTTTTCTGTAATTGTTCGCGTAGTCCAGGGAAAGGAATATCTTTCACTTTAAGCGGACGCTGCCCGCGGGCATCAATAAAAACGTCAAACGAGTAGCTGTTGTCTTCCGTTTTCAGGACGGTGCGCGACTCATTAATTTCCATTTCGTAGTCTTCACCGAGGGCGAGAATATGAATGATCCCTGCTTCACGTAAGGCCAGTAGTCGACGAATAGACTCTGAAGGGATTGCCGCATAATTATCGATGAAAACCCGGGCAAGGCCTTTACTGAACCGTTTATGGTCGTGTTCATTCAGATGCGGAACAATTTCCTGTACGGCTTCATGCAGGCGCAGAATGACATAACGCCAGGGAACAGTATGTTTTTCTCGTTTATTGCTTTCGACTTCCTGGAGATTTTTTTCTGCCCAGTCAAATGGGTCGCGTTGTTTGCGCTCGGCAAACCAGGCTTGAGCAAAGGAATCGACATTCAGGCTCTCTAAGGCTATGCGTTGGCTCCAGTCTGGATCAGCAAACTTGATTTCCTCTACTATCAATCTAAATACCCGATCTAAAAGGCCCTCTTCGCCTTTTTTGAATCTCAGCATTTAATGCCTGATTGGTGACAATGTGTAAGGGCTCGTAGGGAATAGGGCAATAGAAATCGGCTTCGGGTAAAATACCCGTGCGCGACATCAACGTGATATTTAGCTTTTCACTTGCGTTATCGCGGTGAAAAACGACGTGTTGTTTATCATCTTCAATGAACGAACCATGCTGAATAGCCACTGCCATTGCCGCATCCAGTCCGCTCAAGGATGTTCCCATAATACCCACGTTACACGCATCGACCTTTGCTTCCATCAGGCCTGACCACGGGCTGGGAAAATACGTTCGGGTTGCTTCTTCTTCATCAGGCCAGACGTGACCCGTGGCAATCACCGCTAAATCAAACGTGTCGCTGGGTAAACCCTGATTTGTAGCGAGCATGACGCCAGCATTTGTAATTTGCAGATCGGTAACCTGGCATGATTCATAAACAGCCACTGCAAATTTTTGCTTTCGTGCCTGGTCTACTAATCGTAAAAATTGATCGCGGAAATATTCGCCCAGCAGAATTCGCGGTAAAAACTGACGATCGTGCAAGGTTTCTTTTTTAACGCCATAACGCTGGAGATGGCTGGCTTCTTGCTTTTGTAGCCATTCGAGATACGTACAATTAATCGGCGGTATTTCAATACTGGCAATATTTGCCAGCATCATTTTTGAGTTTTCCTCATCACTGTATGGCATCCCGACACCGGCCTCGTCAGCCTGCTCGAAGATAGAAATAGAAAGTGGAGTTTGTTGCTGTAGAAGCGAGAATAAGGTGTAGATCCCCGTAGGCCCGGCACCCACAATAGCAATTTTTTCATTGTTACTTACCTGTACGCATTCTTTCGAATTTAGTGTTATCAGATAAGTTTGGTTGAGATTTTTAGAATTTGAGAAATTTCAGACAGGGATGAAAAGGGCGCTAACCGCCCTTGATTAAATTCTGTCAGGCGAGTTTTGCCTGATTGATTTGACTCAGTGGCTCATTGACATCGAAAACTTTGGCGACAACTTCCTCAACGCCGAGATTTTTAAGTCGGGCAGTATGTTTTTCCAGATAGGCAAGGGCGCTTTTTTCATCAGTAAAAAGATAGATCCCACCGGCTTCGTGGTTCTTTTCACTTTCTGTCCATACCTTCCACAGAAAACCAGGTTCCTGATTAATCGACTCAGCAAGCGGTTTAAGCTGCTCAGCCATTGCGTCGCCAAATGGGCCATTAAAAGCAAAATGAAGTTGTAACAAAGTTGCCATAGCGATTCTCCTTCTGATAACGCATACGAAGATAGTGTAAATCTTTTAACGTATTGGATACAGAGAAGAAACTGAGGGAAAAAGGAAAAGACCAGATTAAGAAAATCTGGTGCGTCCGAGTGGACTCGAACCACCGACCCCCACCATGTCAAGGTGGTGCTCTAACCAACTGAGCTACGGACGCAGGATGGTGCGTTCAATTGGACTCGAACCAACGACCCCCACCATGTCAAGGTGGTGCTCTAACCAACTGAGCTATGAACGCAACGTTGTAGGTGACAACGGGGACGAATATTAGCGGCAGAGTGGGAAGGTGGCAAGAGGCAAAACGTAATTTTCTGCGCTATTTCGACCGTTTGCAGAGCTTTTAAGCAAATTGGCTATATTTGTTGATTTGCAAGGGTGATTTTTATTCAGGATCGCATTTACATCTGACACACCCCAATAATCCGTGTATCAGAGTTTAAACAGAGTTGTTTGCCACCATCTCAAATCTGTCGTGGATAAATCCTTCGTAGCCTTTACACTTAGGTAGCAATAAAGGCACACAGATGCAGCAAAGGAATAAATCATGGGATCTGATGCGAAAAACTTGATGAGCGACGGGAACGTGCAAATTGTTAAGACCGGCGAGGTCATTGGCGCGACGCAACTTACTGAAGGCGAGTTGATTGTTGAAGCTGGCGGAAGAGCCGAAAATACCGTGGTCACGGGGGCTGGCTGGTTGAAAGTGGCAACCGGTGGGATCGCCAAATGCACACAGTACGGTAACAATGGCACGCTATCGGTCAGCGACGGTGCCATTGCCACAGATATTGTTCAGTCCGAGGGAGGCGCAATTAGTCTCTCTACGCTCGCTACGGTTAATGGCCGCCATCCCGAAGGTGAATTCAGCGTTGATCAGGGTTATGCCTGCGGTTTGTTGCTGGAAAATGGCGGTAACCTGCGTGTACTGGAAGGACATCGCGCGGAAAAAATCATTCTCGATCAAGAAGGCGGCCTGTTGGTCAATGGGACAACCTCAGCGGTCGTGGTAGATGAAGGTGGTGAATTGTTGGTGTATCCAGGTGGGGAAGCCAGCAATTGTGAGATTAATCAGGGCGGCGTTTTTATGCTGGCCGGGAAAGCCAGTGATACGTTGCTTGCTGGTGGCACCATGAATAATCTCGGTGGTGAAGACTCTGACACTATTGTTGAGAATGGATCCACTTATCGTCTGGGGACGGATGGCCTTCAGCTTTACAGTTCCGGTAAGACGCAAAACCTGTCCGTGAATGTGGGTGGTCGGGCTGAAGTGCATGCCGGTAGCTGGAAAATGCGGTAATACAAGATGGAACAGTGATCCTGTTGTCACCCACCAGCGCGGACGAAATTTTGTCGTAGAGGAAGATCGCGCACCGGTTGAACTGACCGGGAGTGTTGCATTACTGGACGGCGCTTCAATGATTATTGGTTATGGCGCAGAGCTGCAACAATCAACGATTACTGTACAGCAGGGCGGTGTGTTGATTCTCGACGGCAGTACGGTAAAAGGTGACAGTGTCACTTTCAGTGTTGGTAACATCAATCTGAATGGCGGAAAACTGTGCTGATCACTGGTGCGGCAACGCATGTGCAACTGAAAGTGAAACGCCTGCGCGGAGAGGGAGCGATTTGCCTGCAAACCAGTGCGAAAGAAATTTCACCTGACTTCATCAATGTGAAAGGGGAAGTTACCGGGGATATACGCGTTGAGATAACAGATGCCAGTCGGCAAACTCTGTGTAACGCACTGAAACTACAGCCAGACGAAGACGGGATTGGTGCAACGCTCCAGCCTGCGTAAAAATACAGGCGCAACCCGTGAAGGTTGCGCCTTGTCTTTATTAGCGGGACGCTCGTTGCAGAATGATGGCTGACGGCATACGTTGCAGGAACCGCATACGCAGCATCATCATAATGGCTGCCGACGTCAGGCCAATAATAAAGCCTATCCAGAAGCCTGCTGGCCCCATAGGTTCAACGACCAGATCGGTCAGTGCCAGAATATAGCCGCTTGGCAAGCCCAGCCCCCAGTAAGCCGTAAAGGTGATATAGAAAATGGAACGCGTATCTTTATAACCACGCAAAATCCCACTGCCAATCACCTGGATTGAGTCAGAAATCTGATATACCGCCGCCAGCAACATCAAATGCGCAGCCAGCGTTACAACCTCGGGATTGTCGTTGTACAACAGGGCGATTTGCTCCCGCAGTGAAACCGTGAAAATGGCCGTCAGGGTTGCCATACAGACACCCACCATAAGCCCGGTCCGCGCAGCGTTTGCGCATCCAGCGTTGAGCCCTGACCCAGACGATAACCTACGCGGATAGTTACCGCTGCCGCCAGCGACATTGGAAGCACGAACATTAGTGAACTAAAGTTCAGGGCAATCTGGTGTCCTGCGACATCAACAATACCGAGCGGAGACACTAACAGAGCCACGACAGCAAACAGTGTCACTTCAAAGAACAGTGCCAGCGCAATCGGCAAACCGAGTTGAATCAGTCGTTTCATAACCGCAGGATCGGGTTTTGCGGTGCCTTTTTCGTTACGGATATCGCGCATGGAGCGGGCGCGTTTAATGTAAGAAACCATGGCAAGGAACATAACCCAATAAACCGCCGCAGTAGCCACGCCACAACCAACGCCACCGAGCTCAGGCATACCGAAATGACCATAAATAAAGATATAGTTCACCGGAATGTTCACCAGCAGGCCGATAAAGCCCATCACCATACCCGGCTTGGTTTTTGCCAGACCTTCACACTGGTTACGGGCAACCTGGAAGAAAAGATAGCCCGGCGCGCCCCATAGCAACGCACGCAGATAACCCACGACTTTGTCCGCCAGAGCCGGATCGATGTTTTGCATGGAACGGATAATGTAACCCGCATTCCACAGTACCAGCATAATGAGAACGGAAACAAAACCTGCCAGCCAGAAACCTTGTCGCACCTGATGCGCAATGTGCTCACGTCGACCGGAACCATTTAATTGCGCGATAACCGGCGTTAATGCCAGCAGCAGTCCGTGACCAAAGAGGATCGCCGGAAGCCAGATAGAAGTTCCGATAGCAACCGCCGCCATGTCGGTGGCACTATAGCCGCCCGCCATCACGGTATCGACAAAACCCATCGCAGTTTGGGCGATTTGCGCGAGAATCACCGGGATTGCTAATGCTAATAACAGACGCGCTTCACTGATATACTTCTGCACGTGAACACCTTTTATTTGTAGTTATATGAGAGACTAAAAAGCCGCCTGAATGGGCAGCAAAAAGAAGAAGCAGGGGAAATTCAGTCTATTGTAGCGAGGATTTATTAATTCTCCAGTGAAAAAATAGTCATTCTTACCCCTTCACTGGTAAGGGCGTTTTCCACCTGCTATTGTGCTGAACAGAATGTCTTAACTGATTTCAGGAGTTGTAAGTATGTTTACGGGGATTGTACAGGGCACCGCAAAACTGGTGTCGATTGACGAGAAACCAAATTTTCGCACGCATGTGGTGGAGTTACCCGACCACATGCTGGACGGTCTGGAAACCGGTGCTTCCGTGGCGCATAACGGTTGCTGCCTGACCGTGACGGAAATTAACGGCAACCATGTCAGTTTTGACCTGATGAAAGAAACGTTACGCATTACCAATCTTGGCGATTTAAAAGTGGGGGATTGGGTAAACGTTGAGCGTGCGGCGAAATTCAGTGATGAAATTGGCGGACACTTAATGTCAGGTCATATTATGACCACCGCTGAAGTGGCGAAAATATTAACCTCGGAAAATAATCGCCAGATCTGGTTTAAAGTCCAGGATAGTCAGTTGATGAAATATATTCTGTACAAAGGATTTATTGGCATCGACGGTATTAGCCTGACCGTCGGCGAAGTCACGCCAACGCGTTTTTGCGTCCATTTAATTCCGGAAACACTGGAACGCACGACTCTTGGGAAGAAAAAACTTGGCGCACGCGTCAACATTGAAATCGATCCACAAACTCAGGCAGTGGTAGATACGGTAGAACGTGTGCTGGCGGCACGAGAAAATGCCATGAATCAACCAGGTACAGAAGCCTGATCTGAAATCGCCCCCGGAGAGGGGGCGATAGAATAGCCTTTAGCGAGCCACTCGAAGGCCGTTTTCAACACCGCGTGAGAACACCACCTGCCAGAGCTGAATATCACGGGCGCGGAAAGCACCTGCACAGGCATTCAGATAATAGGTAAACATTCGTTTAAAGCGCTCACTGTAATTATCCGCAATTTCTGCCATGCGGCGAGGAATCGTTCATACCACGCCATCAACGTTGTATCGTAATCAGCACCGAAGTTATGCCAGTCTTCCATCACAAAGTGGGGTTCGCTGGACTGAGCAATCTGGCGTACAGAGGCAGGCAACCGTTCGGAAAAATATATTTATTAATCCAGGGATCAACATTCAGATCGGTTTTTTTCGAACCGATAGTATGGAGCAGGAATATGCCTTCCGGTTTCAAATTACGATCCACCACCGCAAAATAGGTATCGTAATTTTTCGGTCCGACGTGCTCGAACATCCCCACAGAAACAATACGATCAAACTGGTCGTTCAGGTCACGATAATCTTGCAGCAAAATGGTGACATCCAGGCCTTCACAGCGTTCCTGAGCCATTTTTTGCTGTTCGGCAGAATGGTGACGCCAACCACGCTTACGTCATAATTAGATGCCATGTAGTGCGCCAGTCCGCCCCAGCCGCAGCCAATATCCAGTACGCGCATCCCTGGTTTTAACTGCAATTTTTCACAAATCATTTTGAGCTTCGCCTGCTGGCAGATTCCAGATTATCGGCATCTTTCCAGTAAGCGCAGGAATATTGCATGAAGGGATCAAGCATGCGGCTGAACAAGTCATTACCCAAATCGTAATGCTCTTTGCCGACTATCCAGGCACGTTTTTTACTCTGCAGATTGAAGAGACGAGCGCCGGCAATACGCAGCGTGTCTTTGAAATGATGGGGGAGTTGGTTCTCGAGACCTGCGCGTAAGACTTTGCTAAAAAACATATCCAGTCGGTCACATTCCCACCAGCCATCCATATAACTTTCACCTAACCCCAAAGAGCCTTCCTGCAGAACGCGTTTAAAAAAATCGGGGTTTTTCACACGAATATCCGCCGGGGCAGAACCGTTAATAGCTATACCGGCACGGCTAAGTAATTCGTTGGCGATACGGTACCAGTTATCATCCGGTACACTGACTTCTTCTATACACGATGAACTCATAGTTTCTCCATCACTGGTCGGTGATCAGAACCTTAAAACAGCGTAGACGCTTTTTGGGCTTTGTGAGAAATCCCGCAGAAAAAACCGCGAGTCTATAATCCGACGTAGAACAGAGGGAAAGGAGGAACCCTTGCCGAAATGACCATCCATAGTGAGTCGGGAACGATCCTGTCCCCGTAAAAACATAATATTTATCGTAGCTTTAACAACTCGAAATTAGTATAGGCCGCTAATTTCAATCATACAACAAATTTGTTAGCAGCCTAAGTATAAGTATATCGATATAGTTCAGTGTGATTCGCTATGAGCGACTTCGGCATTGATGATTCTGGCAGCAACTTCTTCACAACGTTGCATCATGTAACCCAGCGCGACCAGCACTACTGTTGATAACATCACGCTGGTGGTGGTGAGCAATGGCGTGCTGATACTGATGAGCCAGGAAACTACCAGACTTGCGAGGAAGCACAGACCCAGTTGTAGAGTGTTCTGCAACGCTGCGGCGCGACCAGTTGCGTGTGGGAAGGGACGCAGCGCCTGGGCGACAACAATAGGTAGATCGCGCCATTGGCAATCGCCATCACACAGAATGGATCAGGATTTCGACCAGCGACACATGGCTAATGAAGCCCGCAGCCCAGGTCGCAATGACGCTGACAGCAAACAGCACCAGCAACCACGGTAATAACTGCTTGCCTTGCCATTTCTGCAGTGCGGCGCGACAGCCATAACCACCAATCAGAAACGCGATAGTTTGCGGGACATAACTTAAACCAATAACTGCCGGGCTGTAGCCCATTTCACTAAGGATGAACGGTGAACCGGTCAGCCATGCAAAAAAACTGGCTGAACAGGCCGCATATATCAGCACGTTGCCGCGATAGGTTTTAGAACGTAGCAGGTCGGTAAAGGTCAGACCATCCTGACTATTGTTACGGGCCTTCGTCGTGGGTTTGAGCCAGAAAATAGGCAGAATCAGCACCACGGTAATGGCAAACAGGGTGGCGAAAATCGCCTGCCAGGAAAAATGGACCAGCAGCCAGCTTCCTAACAGGGGAGCAAGTGCCGGAGACAGACCCACCAGCGGCATGATGGTCGCAAAAATACGGTTAACTTTCTGTGAAGGATAATAATCTGTCACTAATGCTTGCCAGATAACCGCCGCGGCGCAGACACCCACAGCCTGTACAAAACGCAATATCAGCAGCGTGGCGGCGTTTTCTACCCACAGCATCCCCAGACTACCTAACGCAAAAATTGTCAGGCCGATGAATAACACCGGTTTACGACCATAACGGTCGGAGAGTGGCCCCCACAGAAGCTGGGCTGCGGCAAAACCGGCAAGGAACAGACTAAGGCTGGCACTGACAGCAGACGCAGGCGTTTGCAGGTCGGCCTGTATGGCGGCGAAAGCAGGCAGATACATATCGGTTGCCAGAAAACCGAGTACGCTCAAACCCGCCAGCCAGACTAAAAATCTTTTCCCAGGTTGCATGTATATTCTCTAAATCTCTCAATTAAACACCGCCGCAAAGTGTAGGGAGTGAAATTAGTGTTGTGAAACGGTAATATTTGATGACTGGTTTCAAAAATTTTGCAGGCAGACTATGTGGTCAGAATATTCTCTCGAAGTTGTTGATGCGGTAGCGCGTAATGGTAGTTTTAGCGCTGCGGCACAGGAGTTGCATCGCGTTCCTTCTGCGGTCAGCTATACCGTGCGTCAGCTGGAAGAGTGGCTGGCGGTGCCGCTCTTTGAAAGACGGCACCGTGATGTGGAACTGACCGCTGCCGGAGCGTGGTTTCTCAAAGAAGGGCGCTCTGTTGTCAAAAAAATGCAGATCACCCGCCAGCAATGTCAGCAGATAGCGAACGGCTGGCGCGGTCAGTTAGCTATCGCAGTGGATAATATTGTCAGGCCAGAACGTACACGGCAGATGATCGTTGATTTTTATCGCCATTTTGATGATGTCGAACTTCTTGTCTTTCAGGAAGTGTTCAACGGTGTCTGGGATGCGCTTTCCGACGGGCGCGTGGAACTGGCGATTGGCGCAACACGCGCGATTCCGGTAGGCGGTCGTTATGCCTTCCGGGATATGGGGATGCTAAGCTGGAGTTGCGTTGTTGCCAGCCATCACCCGCTGGCGTTGATGGATGGCCCGTTCAGCGATGATACGTTGCGCAACTGGCCGTCGTTGGTGCGCGAAGACACCTCGCGAACGCTACCTAAGCGTATTACCTGGTTGCTGGATAACCAAAAAAAGAGTTGTCGTGCCTGACTGGGAATCATCGGCAACCTGTATCTCGGCAGGATTATGCATAGGATGGTGCCAACACATTTCGCCAAACCGTGGCTTAATGAGGGAAGTGGGTAGCATTAGAACTGGAAAACCCCTTTCCGGATTCGGCATGTTGTCTGACATGGCAGCAAAATGATATGTCGCCTGCGTTAACCTGGTTGCTTGAGTATCTCGGCGATAGTGAGACGCTGAATAAGGAGTGGCTGCGGGAGCCGGAAGAGACTCCCGCAACGGGTGATTAACGACGATAGTCGCGGAACGGGCCGTCAGCCACGGAGCGGCGTTCAATCAAGCGCGGATGCACTTCAATGGACTGCGGTTCTTCACGTTTGTTGACGATACGATCCAACAGCATGTTGAACGCTGTTTCACCCAGCGAGTCTTTTGGCTGATGGATCGTGGTCAGCGCCGGCGTAAAATAGCGGGCGTTGCGCACGTTATCATAACCGATCAGCGAAACATCCTGCGGGACGCGCAGGCCCATTTCATCAGCAGCACAAAGTGCGCCCATTGCCATGATATCGCCACCACAGAAGACGGCAGTAGGGCGATGCGGCTGCGACAGGATTTGCTGCATGGCGCGATAACCGGATTCAGGTTCAAAATCACCCTGCACAATCCAGCTTTCCGGCACCTTGATCATTGCTTCTTCCATCGCCTTCATAAAACCGGCAAGGCGGCCTGCGCCAGTGTTACGTTCCAGCGGGCCGGGGATAACGCCGATTTCTCGGTGACCGCGTTCAATCAGATAACGCCCGGCCATGTAGCCGCCTTCGAACGCGTTATCAATGACCGCATCGGTGAAGTCAGCTTTTGCTTCACCCCAGTCCATCACCACCATTGGGATATGGCGATACTCTTCCAGCATCGCCAGCAACGGCTCTGGGTACTCAGAACACATCACCAGCAGACCATCGACGCGTTTTTGCGCCATCATCGACAGATAAGCCCGCTGTTTCTCAAGATTGTTCCACGCATTACCCAGAATCAGGGTGTAACCTTTCTGGAAGCAATTTTTTTCAACTGCTTCAATGATCTCGGCAAAATAGGCCGCTTCGCTGCTGGTCGCCAGCAAACCGATAGACTTGGTGTGGTTAACCTTCAGGCTACGCGCCACCGCGCTAGGGGAGTAGTGTAATTCTTTGATCGCTGCCCACACGGCGTTGCGCGTTTCTTCAGCGACGAAACGTGTTTTGTTGATCACGTGTGACACAGTTGTAGTGGAAACGTTTGCTCGTTTCGCTACATCTTTTATTGTTGCCATTCCATTTCACTCCAGACCCTAACTTCAGCTCCTGCAAAATCGCAAGGTAAACGTTTGCCTTTACACACCTTACGCACAACAAAAGTGTTGCGGTACGCCGGAAAAACGACACGGAGCGTCAGGAAGGGGTCAATGGCCAGTACGCAAATAGTGTAAGCGTGGAATTTTGGCCGATCTTGACGAAAAGGGGAAGTGGTAAAAACACTTATCATTATAAATGACGGGAGATTTTTTCATCACAGTGTGTAAAAATGCGTAATATCACTTTTTGTGTGGTAATAAAAAAGGAGAAAACTTGATGAGCACCGACCTTAAATTTTCACTGGTAACAACGATTATCGTCCTCGGTTTGATCGTGGCCGTGGGTTTGACTGCCGCGCTGCACTGATTTCCTCTCGAGGGAGCGCGTTCTCCCTCGCATCTCCTTCCTGTTTGTTAGCAAAATGGCAAAAGTATTTTCTCTTTTTGTTATTTTCATTTTTTTGTGATTGCTGTCATGCTTTCGCCACTTTAATGAATATCGCGTAATGACGCGAAGAGGTGGAGATAAGGCATGAAAATTAACTATCCGTTGCTGGCGCTGGCGATTGGCGCGTTTGGTATCGGGACAACGGAGTTCTCGCCAATGGGCTTGTTGCCCCGTCATTGCGCGCGGTGTGGATGTCTCGATTCCCGCTGCCGGAATGTTAATCAGTGCCTATGCAGTTGGCGTAATGGTGGGCGCGCCGCTGATGACGCTTCTACTTTCTCATCGTGCCCGTCGCAGTGCGTTGATTTTCCTGATGGCAATTTTCACGCTCGGCAACGTACTTTCCGCCATCGCGCCGGATTATATGACCCTGATGCTTTCACGTATTTTGACCAGCCTGAATCACGGAGCATTTTTTGGTTTGGGTTCAGTCGTGGCCGCAAGCGTGGTGCCAAAACATAAACAGGCCAGCGCAGTTGCCACTATGTTTATGGGGTTAACCCTGGCAAATATCGGTGGCGTGCCGGCGGCGACCTGGTTGGGTGAAACCATCGGCTGGCGGATGTCATTTCTGGCAACGGCGGGGCTGGGAGTGATTTCAATGGTAAGTCTGTTCTTCTCATTACCTAAAGGTGGTGCAGGGGCACGACCTGAAGTGAAAAAAGAGCTGGCGGTATTAATGCGTCCGCAGGTGCTGTCTGCATTGCTGACGACGGTACTGGGAGCTGGTGCAATGTTTACTCTCTACACCTATATCTCTCCGGTACTGCAAAGTATTACCCACGCAACACCGGTGTTCGTCACGGCAATGCTGGTGCTGATTGGTGTCGGATTCTCTATCGGTAACTATCTCGGCGGCAAACTGGCAGATCGTTCAGTTAACGGCACGTTGAAAGGCTTTTTGTTGCTGCTGATGGTGATTATGCTGGCAATCCCGTTCCTGGCCCGCAATGAGTTCGGCGCAGCTATTAGCATGGGTGGTGTGGGGGCGCAGCAACCTTTGCGGTCGTACCGCCGTTACAGATGCGCGTGATGCGTGTCGCCAGTGAAGCGCCAGGTCTGTCTTCATCAGTCAATATTGGTGCCTTTAATCTTGGAAATGCGCTGGGAGCAGCTGCTGGTGGTGCGGTAATTTCCGCTGGGCTGGGATACAGCTTTGTGCCGGTGATGGGAGCGATTGTCGCGGGACTGGCATTATTGCTGGTGTTTATGTCAGCCAGAAAACAACCTGAAACAGTTTGCGTTGCTAACAGCTAATTAAACAAAAACGCAGAAGGATAACCTTCTGCGTTACAGTTGCTGACAACGTGCGATTTATCTTGCCGGATGCGGTGTTAACGACTCATCAGCGTTGACATGAAAAGACGCGTTAGGCGTCGTATCATGCAGCGCTTGTCGGATGCGGCGAGCGCCTTATCCGACCTACATCGATGATCCGCGTTGGCATGGTAAGCGAAGCGCATCAGGCAATGCTGCATTTGCCATCAGTTATTATGCAGCGAGATTTTTCGCTACGAATTCCCAGTTCACCAGCGCCAGAAGTGCTCCAGATAGCCAGGACGTGCATTGCGATAGTCGATGTAATAAGCGTGTTCCCAGACATCAACGGTCAGCAGCGGAGTCGCATCGGTGGTCAGCGGAGTACCCGCGTTAGAGGTTGAAACGATAGCCAGTTTGCCATCGCTGTTTTTCACCAGCCAGGTCCAGCCAGAACCAAAGTTTTTGATCGCTGCATCAGTAAACTGCGCTTTGAAATCGGCAAAGCTGCCAAAAGATGCGGCGATAGCTTCAGCGACTTTTCCAGTCGGTTCGCCACCGGCGTTCGGTGCCAGGCAGTTCCAGTAGAAAGTATGGTTCCAGACCTGAGCTGCGTTGTTGAATACGCCACCTTCAGAGCTGCGAATAATCTCTTCCAGTGATTTACCTTCAAACGCGGTACCTTTAATCAGGTTGTTCAGGTTAGTGACATAAGTCTGATGATGCTTGCCGTAGTGATACTCGATAGTTTCCGCAGAAATGTGCGGTGCCAGAGCATCTTTAGCATATGGTAGTGCAGGTAATTCGAATGACATTGCTACTCTCCTTTATTATTAATTTGCATACGTACAATAGCCTTATTGTGCGTATGGATAGGGTAGCAAATTAAAAGGTGAGACAAAAGATGAACTTACCCTGTTGCGTAACAACAGGGTAAAGTTTTAGCGAAGTGTTTTTGGGGTCATTACCCGACGAGCGCCAACATAGTGGCGCTGCCAGTAGTCTTCACTGAGAGAAGTGATTTGAATTTCCTGACCTGTGCGCGGTGACTGAATAAATTTGCCGTTGCCGACATACACGCCGACATGATCGGCTGTGCCGCGTCCCTGAGTACGGAAAAAGACCAGGTCGCCGTTTTTCAGTTCACTACGTTCGATTGGCGCTGCATCACGCAGGTGATACATTTCATTCGCCGTACGCGGAATACGAATTTTCACCAAATCTTTATAAGCGTAATAAACCAGGCCGCTGCAATCAAAACCGGTACGCGGTGAGCTGCCACCCCAACGATATGGCTTACCAATTTGCTGCATCAGTTTATTCATTGCCACTTTCGTAGCTTTTTGCACCTTGCTTTGTGCGCGTCGGCAAGAGTTCCTGACGCGGCATTTTTGACTTTCACACAATGCGATTTATAGCCCTTACGTTTGGTACACTTTTCGGTAAAGCTGACTGAGGCCGTTTTATTGACGGCGTGTTTGCTGCGAGTTTTGGCGTTTTTAGAAGCGGTAATGGAAGATTTTTTAACGGAAGAAGCGGTTTTGCTTTTGGTCGTACTTTTACTGGCGGCTTTTTTCGCTGTTTTCTGGGTCTTTTTGGTGGTTGCCGTGCTTTTCTTTTTATCTGCTTTTTTGGTGATATGAGTGGTAGCAGAACTCTCCCTGGCTTGCTTTGAAGCATGGGCCATAGGCGTTAAAGGCAGGGTGGTAAAAAGTAAAGCACAGAGCGTGATCGAAATACGGTTTATCCGCGCCACTGAGCGTCCCTCTGTTAAGGCAGGTCTATCATGCCTGCGTCTGATTTACAAAACTTGATGATTCTAATGCATAGAAGAAGAGAAAGTTAATAGCTTTTATTGTTAAAAAATACGTTTCGTTGGCGAGCGCAAAAAAATGCAGCAGTGAAAGCTAAAAATGGTTATAAATACGCCAGTTTGCCGGCATCAGAGAAGAAACGAATATTTGAAATGCAACAAATAGAGCAAAGGGATAAAATAGCAAAAGCGTGATGAAAATGTTATTTTCCGATGCCGCACTGACCCGCTACAATGTCAGATTACTGCCGTAAAGAAGTTTGAGGAAGCAAGACAATGAGCACCACTATCGAAAAAATCCAACGCCAGATTGCTGAAAACCCGATCCTGCTGTACATGAAAGGTTCACCGAAACTGCCGAGCTGCGGTTTCTCTGCCCAGGCAGTCCAGGCGCTTGCCGCATGTGGCGAACGTTTTGCCTATGTTGATATTCTGCAGAATCCGGACATTCGTGCGGAACTGCCGAAATATGCTAACTGGCCGACCTTCCCGCAACTGTGGGTTGACGGCGAGCTGGTCGGCGGTTGTGATATCGTGATCGAAATGTATCAGCGTGGCGAACTGCAGCAGCTGATCAAAGAAACTGCCGCTAAATACAAGTCTGAAGAGCCGGACGCGGAATAATCCGTCCTGCAATACTGACGGATGCGAACGGGCATCCGTCAGTCCTTCTCTATCCCCAATCCAGCCCTTGTGGCGAACTTGAAAATCCCGCCTCACGCAGCAGCGTAAACATCGGCGTTTGCCGGACCGGTAGATCATTCACTTCTGTTAGCGTAAAGCGCAGCCGTGGTTCGCGACGCAGTGCGGTAGTCAGCGCGTGGAAAACCTCTGGGGCGAGTAATTCCTCTTTTTCCTGCCAGACCAGCATTTTTTTGCCACCTTGCGCCAGATAGAGTAACAATTTGCCGCCAGAAACGACCACCAGCGCACCCGCCCGACGCGTTGGAACCAGCGTTGCCGGATGTGCAGGCCAGGGCAGAAGATTTCCCCACACATTAGCCGGATCGTTGGCAGAGAGCGCCACTGGTGTATAGTGGCGCGTTTGCGTGGCTTGTGTCGCCAGATCGCGCAATCGGTCAATAGTCAGACGTTCAGCGAATTGCGCGCCACCCAGACCTTCTACAAAACGACCTCGCATAATTCGCCCGGAGTCTTCCATACTTCGACAAAGCGTTTGCATCGATGGAAACCCGCCAGGGATATTTTCGGCTATCACCGCCTGACGACTGATGATGCCGTAGCGGTCGAGCATATTTTCCGCCAGCGCCAGCATCCTTTCGGTATCGTTTAGTGGCTCCACCTGCAATAACGACCAGCGTCCAGCCAGATTTGGTGTGTTGTAAGATACCCGCGGCGAGACGGGTTGCGCATAGACAGGACGTCCACGACGAGCCCGGTGACTGCGGCGAGTTGAGGTGCGTGCGTTGGAACTGCTGCGGGTGAGGGCGCGTAACGGTGCCCAAATGTCGCTGGTGATGACGCCTTGCCAGACCAGCGCCCATAACGCCTCTTGCAGGCAGAGAGATCAACCGATTCGCCGATTTTGTCGCGTATCCGTTGGCTGATTTGTTGTGCAAACCAGGCTCCTCCGTCAGCCAGAACAGCGACTATCGCTTGTTGCAGCGCCGAACGATTCGCCTGATCCGCTTCGGCGGGAGTGACGATTCTGCAGCATATTCCTGTAGATGCAGTGCCACCAGGCCGTCATCTTCACCCAGTTTTTTTGCCCCGACCAGATAACCGCACCGGTTGCCAGTAATTCATCGAGCATTTCTGACGAATAGTCGCGTACGCGGGCAGGCAGGATCTGGCTTTCCCAGAGTGAGGCGGGTAAACCGACTCCGGCAAGCTGTTCGATCACCCGCATCACGCCATCTACGCCCTCATAAACGCCTGGCGATGTTGAGGCAAAGAGCGCCGGGCTACCATCGGTGCGGGTAATACGCCCTGACGTTCCAGCAGCAATCGCGCATAGGTCGTGGCTGCAACGGGACGCGTCGCTTCTCTGGCGGCTTGCAGCGAGCGCAAACGCAGACGACGAAATACTTCATCGCTCACCCAGATGTCTTGTTGCAGATTCATCACCAGACCCTGTTCACGCAGTTGCTGAAGCTGCTCTTCGACAATGGCAATACCGAGACTAAACTCATGAGCCAGTTGTTCAGCCGTGACCAGAGCATGAGCCGGAGATAGCGCAGAAAGAGGTCGCGAAGCGGGTAACTGACTCTATGTAAATAAATCTCTGGCAATGACTCTGGTAGTCGTACGCCGAGGGCATCACGCAGCCTGGCGGCATCATCCATACAGGCAAGACGCTCCTGTCCGCTAATCATCGCTGGGAAGATTCGTTTTACTGCAAGAAGATTTTCCAGATACGACGCAACCTCTTCACTGCTGCCTGTATGCCGTTGCGCCAGGTCTTCAACGGTCATTGGCCCCAGTTCGCGCAGCAGGTCGAACAATCCTTCTTCACCTTTCGCTCTTCTGCCAGGAGCCAGTCGTTGCAACTCTTCTTCCACCTGGCGAATGACCTGCGGGTCGAGTAATTCCCCCGGATCGACCTGTCCGAGTAGATTGCGCAGTAACTCGCTGTCCAGCGACAGTACGGATGCCCGGCGCTCTGCCAGCGGGGCGTCGCTCTGGTACATAAATTCCGCGACATAGCCGAACAATAAACTGGTGGCGAAAGGCGAGGGCGTAGTAGTCGTTACATCGGATATTTGAATTTCGCCACCGTTCAGGCGACGCATCAAACGTTCCAGTGCGGGAAGATCATAAACATCTTGCAGACATTCGCGTAGGGTTTCGAGAATGACCGGAAAATCCGGATATCCCTGAGCGATTTCCAGCAACTGACTGGCGCGCAGCCGTTGTTGCCAAAGCGGGGTGCGATGGCCCGGCGTGCGGCCCGGCATTAATAATGCCCGCGCGGCGCATTCGCGAAAACGGGCGGCGAAAAGTGCCGAACTGCCTACCGCCTCGCGGACAATTTGCAGCAACTTTCTGGTTCAAACAAAAAAATCGCGGCATCGGGCAATTTACCATCGGTGTCAGGAATACGTGCAACAATGCCGTCATCACTGGCGACCACCGACGCGTCAGCGCCCCATAGGCATGTATTCGCCCGGCAATCGCCAGCGCCCAGGGTTCATGCACGTCTTCCATAGGGAGAGTGCAAAATAATACGCCAGTCACCAATTTCATCACGGCACCGTTCGAGGACCAGATGGCGACTCCCCGGAACGATGCCCGTCGCGTTGCGCTGCTCCTCAATCAACCCCTGAATATTGGCGATCGTATTTTCTTCTGCCAGCCACGGGGGAATAGTCCCGGAAAAGAACGCGCCATCCGCCAGCAAATGAAGAAAATCGCCGATCATCTCGCCTAATTCAGCCGGACGTCCGTTACCTTCACCACGCCAGAAGGGGAGCCGGGCAGAACGACCCGGAGCAGGAGTCACAATCACCTGATCGCGGGTGATTTGCTGGATCCGCCATGAGGTAGCGCCGAGAGTGATAATGTCGTTCACCCGCGACTCATATACCATCTCCTCATCCAGTTCACCCACCCGCCGCGAACCGGCCTTTTCTTCACCTTCGGGTAATAACACGCTATACATGCCACGATCCGGAATGGTGCCGCCGCTGGTAACCGCCAACAATTGAGCGCCAGGTCGGGCGGTCAATATCCCGGTCTCCCTGTTCCAGACCAGTTTGGGGCGAAAAGCAGAAAAATCGCCAGAGGGATAGCGCCCGGAAAGCATATCCAGCGTGGCGTCAAAAACACGTCTTGGCAGATCTTTCCACGGTGCGGCACGGCGTACGCGGGAGTACCATTCGTCTACCTGTAATGCATCCATCGCCGCGGCGGCAACGGTTTGCTGCGCAAGGACGTCGAGAGGATTATGCGGTGGTGTCAGGTTTTCCAGCCTGCCTGCGAACATACACTCTACAATGACTGCGGAATCGACTAAATCACGCCGGTACGGGGGAAAAACAGCCCTTTAGATACACCGCCAACCTGATGTCCGGCGCGACCAATGCGTTGTAACCCACTGGCAACAGAAAGCGGCGTTGCCACCTGAATCACCAGATCCACCGCGCCCATATCAATCCCCAGTTCAAGACTGGAGGTTGCGACCACGCAGCGTAATTCACCCGATTTCAGCGCCTGTTCGGTGATTGCTCGTTGTTCTTTAGAGACGGAGCCGTGGTGTGAGCGGGCAATAAAAACGTCGCTACTTTGTACACGGTTAGAGGTTGCGCCGGAGGTCGACTCGAAATGGGCCGCATCAACGGCGATAGACGGGGAACGCTGTAAGCGTGCGGCGTAAAGCTCATTTAATCGTGCCGTCAGTTTTTCCGCCAGCCCCCGCGAATTAGTAAAGACAATGGTCGAGCGATGGCGCAACACTTCATCAAGGATGCCCGTTTCAATATATGGCCAGATGGAGCTTCCCGGCCGGCATGGCTGTCTTCGCCAGTGCCGCTGGCGACCGATGAGACATCATCCATATTGGCGACCGGTACGACAATCCGTATCTGCGGATGACGCATTGCGGGCGGTTGACTACCGTAACCGGGCGATCGCCACCAAGAAATGCTGCCACATCGCTGGCTGAGCGCACAGTGGCAGAAAGGCCAATTCGCTGTGCTGAGGTGTGGAGCAGCGCATCGAGCCGCTCCAGACTTAACGCCAGATGCGCACCACGTTTACTGCCCGCTACCGCGTGGACTTCATCAATAATTACCGTTTCGACGCCGCGTAGCGTTTCGCGCGCGCGGGAGGTCAGCATCAGATAGAGTGATTCGGGTGTGGTGATCAGAATATCCGGCGGATTACGGGTGAGTTTGCTGCGTTCCTGTGCAGGCGTATCGCCAGTACGGATCCCTACGCGAAGATTGACTTCCGTTTCGCCGCGCCGCCGCCGTTCATCGGCAATACCCTTCAACGGGATCTGCAAGTTGCGCTGAACGTCGGTGCCAGGGCTTTTATCGGTGAAATATAGAGGATGCGTGAGGTTTTACGCTTATGCGCCTCGCGGGTATCTTCGCCGCCTTCGCGGAAGAGCCGATCGAGGGCGTAGAGAAATGCTGCCAGCGTTTTCCCGGAGCCAGTCGGTGCAATCACCAGCGCATGTTCGCCTCGCGCCGCCACATGCCAGGTTTGCGACTGGACAGCGGTCGGCTGTTTAAAGGCGCGAAGAAACCAGTCGCGGGTCGCCGGTGAAAACACGTCCGGCAGGAGCGATGAAGGGTCTGGATTATCTGCCATTAACGCTATTCCCCGTGAATATCATGCAGGATGCGTGGAATAGCCTCACTATAGATGCCTGAATCATTATATGTCATCAGGCATCGACTCGATTACACCTCTTCGGCGGTGGGTAGCGGCCAGCCTCCCAGACGTTTCCAGCGGTTGACGATTTCACAAAACAGCACAGCAGTGCGTTCGGTGTCGTACAGCGCGGAGTGCGCCTGGGTGCTGTCGAAGTCCATGCCAGCGGTCTGGCAAGCCTTTGACAATACGGTTTGTCCGAGTGCCAGCCCGGCCAGTGCAGCAGTGTCAAAAGTGGCGAAGGTGGAACGGGTTACGTTTCAGCGAGGCGCGTTCTGCGGCGGCCATCATAAAGCTGTGATCAAAATTGGCGTTGTGCGCCACCATAATGGCGCGGTTACAGCCGCTCGCTTTAATACCTTTACGTACAACTTTAAAAATTTCGTGCAGCGCCTCGTATTCGCTGACCGCGCCGCGATCGGGATCGTTCGGGTCAATGCCGTTGAAGGCGAGGGCTTCTGGTTGCAAATTTGCGCCGACAAATGGTTCGACGTGGAAATGTAATGTGGTGTCCGGCATCAGCCAGCCTTGTTCATCCATTTTCAGGGTGATGGCGGCAATCTCAAGCAGCGCATCGGTTTTGGCGTTAAATCCGGCTGTTTCAACATCGATCACAACAGGATAAAAACCACGAAAACGGTCGCACAGACCGGTAAGTTGAGCGTTATCGGACATCTGATTCTCTTAATACGGATAAATTGCAGCGCGCATTATGACAAATATTACTTGTCGATGCAGTAAAGATGCGGGCGCGATGAGTTCACGCCCGGCAGGAGATTAGTTGCCCAGACCGCGACCGGCGTCTTTTTCTTCGATTAACTCAATTTTGTAACCGTCCGGATCTTCCACAAACGCGATAACCGTAGTACCGCCTTTTACCGGACCCGCTTCACGGGTCACGTTACCCCCGTTTTGACGGATTTTTTCGCACGCTTCAGCGGCGTTATCTACGCTAAGCGCGATGTGACCATAAGCAGTGCCGAGTTCGTATTTATCCACGCCCCAGTTGTAGGTCAGTTCAATCACCGCTTCTTCGGTTTCCGGGCCGTAGCAACAAACGCCAGTGAGTATTTGTATTCCGGGTTTTCGCTGGTACGCAGCAGTTTCATGCCCAGCACTTTGGTATAAAAATCGATGGAGCGTTGCAAATCGCCAACGCGCAGCATGGTATGAAGAAGACGCATCTTTTTATCCTCAAAATGGCTAACAGATTCAAAATGTTGTTTTAGTATAGCGGCGGCTTTACGCCGCTCGCAATGTTGGATTACAACGTCGGGTAATCGGTATAGCCTTCCGCGCCGCCACCGTAGAAACTTTCGGCACGCTGTGGTTAAGCTCAGCTTGAGCTGCAAGCGGGCGACCAGATCCGGGTTCGCAATCCAGTCACGACCAAATGCCACCGCATCAATTAACCCTTTGCCAATCAGCGTTTCGGCTTTTTCTACCGTGTATGCACCTGCGCCGATAATCGGACCGTGGAAACGGGCGCGTACTTTTTCGCGGAACGCATCAGTATACGGTTCACCTCCCGCCCAATCTGGTTCTGACATATGCAGATAAGCAATGCCGCGTTTACCCAGTTGTTCAATCAGATACAGTGCATCGGCTTCTTCATTCGGGCCGTTATCCGTGTTCTGGAAAGTACCGATTGGCGAAACGCGAATGCCAATGCGATCGGCACCCCATTCTTCAATCCCGGCATCGACCACTTCCAGTACCAAACGTGCGCGATTTTCCACGCTGCCGCCGTACTGATCGGTACGATGGTTTGAAGAAGGGGAAAGGAACTGATGCAGCAAATAACCGTGAGCAGAGTGGAGCTCTACCAGATCAAAACCGGCTTCACGCGCGTTAGCAATGGCCTGACGGAAATCATTGACGATACCCGGAATCTCTTCCAGTTCAAGCGCACGCGGCATGGATGTTTCAACGCGGATCGCCTGACCATTTTCATCGCGCAGAGAAGTACGTGTTCCCGCGCTAAGTGCTGAAGGCGCTACCGGTGCCTGACCGCCAGGTTGCAGGCTGGCGTGAGAAATGCGTCCGGTGTGCCACAGCTGCACGGCCATATGACCATTTTCAGCATGAACGCCAGCGGTGATTTTTTCCATGCGGCAATTTGCTCCGGACTATGGATGCCAGGCGCACCTGCATATCCTTTTGCCTGGGCAGAAATTTGCGTGGCTTCACTAATAATCAAACCGGCACTGGCACGTTGGCGATAGTATTCCGCCATCAACGGGGTAGGAATGTCACCCGGTTCAATACTGCGCAGACGCGTCAGCGGTGCCATAAAAATACGGTTTGCCGCCGTGATCGCGCCCACTTTCAGTGGGGAATACAGTTTTTCAGATGACATAAAGGCTCCCGGTCGTCTGGTGATAAAAAATGCCTGCTAAACGGCAGGCGTCGCAATAATGGTTTTTACATGGGCCAGCGCGTTTTCCAGTGGCTCGGAATTGCGCGAAATTTTGGCCTGCAGATTCGCACCCAGCCATAGTGCGTAAAGCACTTGTGCCTGTTGCAGCGGTTCGCCACAAAAGGTTAAACAATGGTTCTCACGACCATTTTCCAGCGCCTGAGAGAGCAGGGCGATCACGCCGCGAGCGCCTTTATCCATCGCGCTGCGCATATCTTCTGACAGATCGCACACTTCGGCAGAGAGTTTTACTGTCAGGCAACCACTGATGGTTCCATGTTGGCAAAACTGGTTCAGTGTTTGCTGGTAATAAGCCAGTATGCGGTCGCGGTAGTTACCTTCGCCGGATTGCAGCAACTCAGTCAGTCGCTGGTGATATGTGGCGTAATGGCGCTCAAGCATAGCAACGCCAAACGCTTCTTTAGAGCGAAAGTAGTGATAGAAGGACCCTTTCGGCACTTCAGCGATTTTTAGTAATTCGCTTAACCCCATCCCGGTGAATCCACGTTGCAGGCAAAGTTGCTCGCCCGTCGCCAGGAGATGTTCGCGAGTATCATGTTCGGTGTGTTTGTTCATGCGTTGGAGTGTAGTAGACCAGTCGGTCTAGTGCAAGCAAAGTTGCTACTTTGGACATTAACAGCTTCAATAATGGTAATAATCTTATCTGAGGAGGGCGAAGTGGCGGAGCAATTAGAGTTCTTTCCCGTCCAGAGCCCGTGCCGGGGAATTTGCCAGTCTGACGAACGCGGGTTTTGTCGCGGCTGTTTTCGTAGTCGTGATGAGCGTTTTAACTGGAATAAAATGAGCGATGGCGAAAAACAAGAGGTGCTGCGCCTTTGTCGGCAGCGATTAATGCGCAAATTACGCGCAAATAAGCCAGCGTCATCAGACGAACCGGAGCAACCATCACTCTTTTGAACCTAATCTTGCGTATACTCCTCTCATATCTGATAAGAGGAAGTGATTATGGTTCAGCGTATTACTATTGCGCCGCAAGGCCCGGAGTTTTCCCGTTTTGTGATGGGCTACTGGCGATTGATGGACTGGAATATGTCCGCCCGCCAGCTGGTCAGTTTTATTGAAGAGCATCTGGATCTCGGCGTGACCACCGTGGACCATGCTGATATTTATGGTGGCTATCAGTGCGAAGCGGCGTTTGGCGAGGCACTGAAACTGGCACCTCACCTGCGTGAACGGATGGAAATCGTCAGTAAATGCGGTATCGCGACGACCGCGCGTGAAGAAAACGTCATTGGTCATTACATCACTGACCGCGATCACATCATTAAGAGCGCCGAACAGTCGCTAATTAATCTCGCGACCGATCATCTGGATCTGCTGTTAATCCACCGACCAGACCCGTTAATGGATGCCGATGAAGTGGCGGATGCGTTCAAACATCTGCATCAGAGCGGCAAAGTGCGTCATTTTGGCGTATCGAACTTTACGCCAGCGCAATTTGCCCTGTTGCAATCACGTCTGCCGTTTACCCTTGCCACTAATCAGGTGGAAATATCCCCGGTGCATCAGCCGTTACTGCTGGATGGCACGCTCGACCAACTACAACAACTGCGTGTTCGTCCGATGGCGTGGTCCTGCTTGGTGGTGGTCGTCTGTTTAATGATGATTATTTCCAGCCGCTGCGTGATGAACTGGCTGTGGTGGCAGAGGAGTTAAACGCGGGCTCGATTGAACAGGTGGTTTACGCCTGGGTATTACGTTTACCATCGCAGCCGCTGCCAATTATCGGTTCAGGTAAAATTGAGCGCGTACGGGCAGCTGTCGAAGCAGAAACACTGAAAATGACCCGTCAACAATGGTTTCGTATCCGTAAAGCGGCACTGGGGTACGACGTACCGTAAGCACTTTTAGGAATAGCCGCCGTTCAAAAATGTGTCACTGGTTTACACTTATTCAGGAATGCACAATGAACGGAGGTCCTATGAAACGTTTTAGTCTGGCCATTCTGGCGCTGGTTGTTGCGACCGGCGCACAAGCTGCCAGTGAAAAAGTCGAGATGAACCTCGTCACGTCGCAAGGGTTGGGCAGTCAATTGGTAGCGTCACCATTACTGAAACCGATAAAGGTCTGGAGTTTTCGCCCGATCTGAAAGCATTACCCCCCGGTGAACATGGCTTCCATATTCATGCCAAAGGAAGCTGCCAGCCAGCCACCAAAGATGGCAAAGCCAGCGCCGCGGAATCCGCAGGCGGGCATCTTGATCCACAAAATACCGGTAAACATGAAGGGCCAGAAGGTGCCGGGCATTTAGGCGATCTGCCTGCACTGGTCGTCAATAATGACGGCAAAGCTACCGATGCCGTCATCGCGCCTCGTCTGAAATCACTGGATGAAATCAAAGACAAAGCGCTGATGGTCCACGTTGGCGGCGATAATATGTCCGATCAACCTAAACCGCTGGGCGGTGGCGGTGAACGCTATGCCTGTGGTGTAATTAAGTAATTAAGAGGCCAGCGTACCTTGCGGTGGTGCTTGCTCAAGTTGCGAAAGCGAGCAGTACAGCCGCCAGACAATTGCCGCCAGCTCACGGGCGGCAGGTTGATGATGACGGGCAAGGCTGTCGCAAATCCGCTGTAATTCTTCAAGTGTGGCCGCCAGTGATTTTTGCTGAACGCCACGCTCACTCATCACTCCCCGCAACAGTGAAATACAGTTATCCCGTACTCGCGATAACGGATCGGAACGCGATTCCCAGTCGCGCAATTGCCAGACAACATGAGAACAGTTCAGCAGCACTACACCCCAGCGTAATAACCAACGGCGAGCCAGCGCATCCTGGCTGTTACTCAACTGACTGACGTGATGATAAGTGAGCGATTCAAATTCGCTTTCACTCAGTGTTGGATGGCGGCTTAGCTGATCGACAAAATCCCGGCGCAGCGCGCGAATATGGCGGCGGCTTTTACGAGCATCCGATCCTGGACGCAGAATGGCGAACGCTAGCCAAGCCAGCGCAACGCCAACGATTTTGCCAGATTATCGTTAAGAAAATCAGCAAAATCATACACCGGGGGATTAGTGACAGCGATAAACGAACCCATAAAAACAATCAGTTGCCCCCACAGTGCGGCAAATTTGGGCATCTGCAATTTAAGAAGCTGCATTGTCGCCAGCAGTGGAAAGAGAAACAGTAAAAATTGCCACAGATCGCTAATCTGGACCATCAGGCCAAATTTGACCACAAAGCTGAATAGCGAAAGTAACACCAGCGTGCGCATCAGCAGTGACAACGACTTAAACGGTGCTGCGACGGCGGAGTAGAGTACGCAGCTAATTGCTGCCAGCGTTAATGCATTGGCACCGGCATCCCATTGCGATGCAATACTCCATGCGCCAATCATCATCAACGTACAAAATGTACGCAGCCCGCTCCACATAGCTTCGGCGTTGTCGGTATGACGAGCAGAGCGGATGTCCGTGCGAGTCTGGCATGATCATCTACACCGCTTTGCAGACGATGTAATTCCTGACTACTTTGCAGATAAAGGCGGCAAAAATAACGTAGTCGCTGCCAGAAGGCGACGTGCCGGTAGTCGGCGACGTTGGTCGGACGTAGCGGGGCGATAATACGTGCGACGGTGTAAGCATCTGTTTGCGAACTGGCGAGCGCCGTCAGCAATTGTTCGAGAATTTCTCGCGTGGCACCTGGCGGTGAGGGCCAGTTGAGCAACATACGTCGTAGGCTGGAGATGACACTGGTCATACGTAATTGCTGGTGGAGTAGCGCATTAAGGCGCGCGTTTTGCTGGCGAAAACGATAGTGGCTCCAGAAGCTGGATACGCAGCAAATTCATGGTCAGTATCTGCCCAATCACCCCCTCATGTGCTGCACGAATGGCATCGTTTGTTTCAGGCTGCCAGAGTAAACTGGCATGTTCCAGTAATCGGGCGTGCATGTTTTTCAATGCGGTTAAAAGGGCTGTAGCATCGGAACTGCTAGGCAGGATCATCATCATCATGCCGCCGCACAAAATACCGACTATCACCTCGCAAACGCGCGCCTGAGCGATATCCCACAGCTGGCTGGCCTCAGTAATATTAACCATCGGAAAGGCGATGATGGCAGCCGTGTAGCCCGCCAGTTGAAATGCATACGCGACGTTATTCGTGAAGTGCGCACAGGCCCAGGTACAAAAGCCAAGCCACGCCGACATGCTCAATAGAAAAAACCACGGCTCATTGAGCGTATGCCCGGCAAGAAGCAGTGCCGCAATGGCTCCCAGTAAACTGCCAGCGATGCGTCCGAGGCTTTTGCTGATGACACCGCCAACGGTGGGAAAGCTAACCACTGCAGCCGAGGTCATCGCCCAATAGGGTTCATCCAGATTCAAATAATAGCAACCGTCAGCGCCAGACACATGGCAATGGTATTGCGTAACGCATAACGCCATTGCGCCAGCGTGGCCTTGAACCAGGGCAAATTGCGCAAGGACCATGACGATGCGTTCATTATTGACCTACGGCAATGCTACAGGTGGTGCCCGACACCAGCGTGACATCGCCTGGAACTTTATCCAGCGCAAAGCGGACGGGAACGCGTTGGGCGAGACGAACCCAGGGGACGTTAGGTTTCACATCCGGAATAAGGCTTGAGTCACTTTCAACGCTTTGATCATAAATCGCCCGACCGATACTGGAAACGTGACCCCGTAACGTTTTGTTATCACTATAGAGGGTAATTTGTGCTGGTGCACCTTCGCGGATATGGCGCAACTTGGTTTCTTCAAAATAACCAATGACGTAAAACGAGTGGCTGTCGACAAGGGCAAACAGCGGTTTCCCGGTGTCAGCGTAATCGCCGATGCGGGTAGTGAGGTTAGTCACCCAACCACTCACCGGGGCGCGAATTTCCGTTTGCGCCAGTTGCCATTGTGTCTGTTTCAGCGTGGCCTGTGCGGCATTAACACTGGCCTGCATCGCTTTAACATTGAGGTTAGCGGTATCGAGTTCTTCGGCAGAAATAAAATTTTGTGAGAGATGACGACGACGATTCGCTTCGTTATTGGCTTTTGCGAGGTCAGATTGCGCTTTCGCCAGCTGAGCCTGTGCGTTCAGCTCGGAGATCTGAAAGGGCGTTTTATCGATCGTGAGCAGAAGATCCCCTGCGTTAACCAGCTGGTTGTCTTTTATATTCAGCTCAACAATACGTCCCGACACCTGTGGGGTGATAGAAACCTGTTCTGCGCGTATTTTCCCGTCGCGTGTCCACGGAGATTGCATGTAATAATTCCACAGCCACCATCCGGCAAGAACCGCAACTACCGCTACAATGATTGTTGAGAAATACTTAATTGTTTTAATTGACATAGTTACCACGCAATCAGTATTGCCAGAGCAAGGCAAACGCAAATCGCAAACAGCGATAAATCCATTAACAAGGGATGCCAGATGTCACCGGCGTAGATCCAGCCACGAAGCAGGCGGTGTACGACAAGCCAGATGACGAATCCAAACGCGAAGGCTTTGAAAAACGGAGGAAAGTAGACGGACGCACCGAACACCAGATCTTGTAAGGGCAATCCTGTTGCATTGAGCATAAACTTCACAAAGTAGATTCCTTTACGACAGAATATATTGCGTTAGATTAATAAATATTCTTTAAGTGCGAAAAATTTACGCGCAATTTCTGAAAAATATGTCTGACGGTAACCAAATGCAGCAATACATTTGTTTTAGCAATACAATTGCTGCACACTATTCTAAAAGCCGCATAATATCTTAGCAAGCTAATTATAAGGAGATGAAATTGGAATCGCCACTAGGTTCTGATCTGGCACGGTTGGTGCGCATATGGCGTGCTCTGATAGACCATCGCCTGAAACCGCTGGAGTTAACACAAACCCATTGGGTTACGTTACACAATATCCATCAGTTACCTCCAGACCAGTCGCAAATTCAACTGGCAAAAGCGATGTGACATCGAGCAGCCATCACTGGTCCGTACTCTGGACCAACTGGAAGAAAAAGGGTTAATTTCGCGTCAAACTTGTGCCAGCGATCGTCGGGCTAAACGTATTAAACTGACGGAAAAGGCAGAGCCACTGATCAGCGAAATGGAAGCTGTTATTAACAAAACCCGCGCGGAAATATTACATGGCATCTCCGCAGAGGAACTGGAACAACTGATTACGCTCATCGCAAAACTTGAGCATAATATCATTGAGTTACAGGCCAAAGGGTGAAATGAAGGGGGCGTGTGGTCAGTAACCTGACCACACGCAAACTTATTTAGCGCGGAGAAACGGTCACCTGACTGCCATTGCTGGCCAGTACGACACGTTGGCCCGGAGAGAAACGAGTGTTGCCTTGTTTCTGTACCACCATGATGGTATTACCATCGTCTTTACGAATTTCCAGCTCGACACCCTGCGTTTTGTTCATTGCACTCTGTACGCCCTGACCAGCTACGCCACCTGCAACAGCGCCTGCTGCAGTAGCCAGAGAACGCCCGGTTCCGCCACCAACAGTATTCCCCAGAAAACCACCAAGAACAGCACCGCCAATTGCACCGATAACGTTGGAATCATCACCGCCCTGAATCTGTACCGGACGTACGTTAACGATGGTGCCATAGCTGACATTCTGTACTTGTTTCGCTTCAGAAGCGGTATAAACATCCCCTGACAGGGTGTCGTTATTAACACAACCGACAAGAGACAGACCTACCATTGAAACAACCAATACGCGTTTAATCATTGAAAAATCTCCTGTTCACCATGAAACGCCACGCAAGCATCCCTCATGGTCAAAGTATATGGCATATGTGAATCCATGGTTACATGTTCTACCAAATATGAGCAAATCATAATGAAAGTAGGATCAACCAATTATAAACAAAACATTCATGATGATTATTGATTTGAAGATAATGTTTTACTACCAACGGTAAAAATCGGTCATTCCGCATGGTATTCACGAAAAGTTTATGTTTGAGTGGTGCGCAAACGTCAGATTGAAAAAGGATGAACTATGAAATCGGGCCGCTTTATTGGCGTTATGTCAGGCACCAGCCTTGATGGTGTTGATGTTGTGTTGGCGACAATAGATGAACACCGGGTCGCACAGCTGGCAAGCTTGAGCTGGCCGATCCCGGTGTCTCTGAAACAGGCTGTACTGGATATTTGCCAGGGCCAGCAGCTTACACTTTCGCAGTTTGGACAGCTTGATACTCAACTCGGGCGACTTTTTGCTGATGCGGTCAATGCCTTGCTTAAGGAACAAAACCTGCAGGCGAGAGATATAGTTGCGATCGGCTGTCACGGTCAAACCGTCTGGCATGAACCGACGGGCGTGGCACCACACACTTTACAGATTGGCGATAACAATCAAATTGTGGCACGCACCGGAATTACGGTTGTCGGTGATTTTCGCCGTCGCGATATTGCCTTGGGAGGACAAGGCGCACCGCTGGTACCTGCGTTCCATCATGCCTTGCTGGCCCACCCAACCGAGCGACGAATGGTGCTCAATATTGGCGGCATCGCCAATCTGTCACAGCTCATTCCTGGCAGCCGGTTGGCGGCTACGATACCGGTCCTGGTAACATGCTGATGGATGCCTGGATCTGGCGTCAGGCCGGTAAACCTTACGATAAAGATGCCGAGTGGGCACGGGCGGGTAAAGTTATTCTCCCACTGCTGCAAAATATGCTCAGCGACCCATATTTCTCGCAACCTGCACCGAAAAGCACCGGACGCGAATACTTTAACTACGGCTGGCTGGAGCGCCATTTACGCCATTTTCCGGGTGTTGATCCCCGTGATGTTCAGGCCACACTGGCAGAACTCACCGCCGTGACCATTTCTGAACAAGTTTTGTTGAGCGGTGGCTGCGAACGATTGATGGTATGTGGTGGAGGTAGTCGTAATCCGCTACTCATGGCGCGTCTGGCGGCATTACTGCCAGGCACAGAAGTCACCACCACCGATGCCGTTGGCATTAGTGGCGATGACATGGAAGCATTGGCTTTCGCCTGGCTTGCCTGGCGGACGCTGGCGGGATTACCAGGAAATCTGCCTTCCGTCACTGGCGCAAGCCAGGAGACGGTACTGGGGGCTATTTTCCCCGCTAACCCGTGATATCAGAGTTAACTGAATTTTTCTTACCGCGTCTGCCGTTACACTTGGAACGTTAGGGAGGGCGTATTGCCTCCAGACCAGGAAAGTCTTCGGGAAATGTCTATGAAAAAACTGTTACTGATCTGTTTGCCGGTGCTTCTCACCGGCTGTAGCGCGTTCAATCAACTAGTTGAGCACATGCAAACCGCTACGCTGGAATACCAGTGTGATGAAAAACCGTTGACGGTCAAACTGAATAATCCGCGCCAGGAAGTCAGTTTTGTTTACGATAATCAATACTGCATCTCAAACAGGGCATTTCAGCGTCTGGTGCACGTTACACTGACGGAATCTATGTTTCTGGTCGAAAGGCGATGAAGCGACTGTCTATAAACGCGACCGCATCGTATTGAATAACTGTCAGTTACAAAATCCACAGCGTTGAGATTTTTCCAGGGGCGGCGCACAATAGCGTCACCCACTGACAATCCGTAAAGAAAACCATGTCTGATAACGACGAATTGCAGCAAATCGCGCATCTGCGCCGTGAATACACCAAAGGCGGGTTACGCCGTCGCGATCTTCCCGCCGATCCATTAACCCTTTTTGAACGTTGGCTCTCTCAGGCGTGTGAAGCCAAACTGGCAGACCCTACCGCGATGGTGGTCGCTACCGTGGATGAACATGCTCAGCCTTATCAACGCATCGTTTTACTCAAACATTACGACGAAAAAGGCATGGTGTTTTACACCAACCTCGGTAGCCGTAAAGCACATCAAATTGAAAATAATCCGCGCGTTAGCCTGCTGTTCCCGTGGCATACCCTTGAACGCCAGGTGATGGTGATCGGTAAAGCAGAACGACTTCGACTCTCGAAGTGATGAAATATTTTCATAGCCGCCCGCGTGATAGCCAGATTGGGGCATGGGTTTCGAAGCAGTCCAGTCGCATTTCTGCCCGCGGTATCCTTGAAAGTAAATTCCTGGAGCTGAAGCAGAAGTTTCAACAGGGCGAAGTGCCATTGCCGAGCTTTTGGGGCGGTTTTCGCGTCAGCCTTGAACAGATTGAGTTCTGGCAGGGCGGTAAGCATCGCCTGCATGACCGCTTTTTGTACCAGCGAGAAAATGATGCGTGGAAGATTGATCGTCTTGCACCCTGAAAAGATGCAAAAATCTTGCTTTAATCGCTGGTACTCCTGATTCTGGCACTTTATTCTATGTCTCTTTCGCATCTGGCGAAAAGTCGTGTACCGGCAAAGGTGCAGTCGTTATATACATGGAGATTTTGATGGCAAGCAGTAACTTGATTAAACAATTGCAAGAGCGGGGGCTGGTAGCCCAGGTGACGGACGAGGAAGCGTTAGCAGAGCGACTGGCGCAAGGCCCGATCGCGCTCTATTGCGGCTTCGATCCTACCGCTGACAGCTTGCATTTGGGGCATCTTGTTCCATTGTTATGCCTGAAACGCTTCCAGCAGGCGGGCCACAAGCCGGTTGCGCTGGTAGGCGGCGCGACGGGTCTGATTGGCGACCCGAGCTTCAAAGCTGCCGAGCGTAAGCTGAACACCGAAGAAACTGTTCAGGAGTGGGTGGACAAAATCCGTAAGCAGGTTGCCCCGTTCCTCGATTTCGACTGTGGAGAAAACTCTGCTATCGCGGCGAACAACTATGACTGGTTCGGCAATATGAATGTGCTGACCTTCCTGCGCGATATTGGCAAACACTTCTCCGTTAACCAGATGATCAACAAAGAAGCGGTTAAGCAGCGTCTCAACCGTGAAGATCAGGGGATTTCGTTCACTGAGTTTTCCTACAACCTGTTGCAGGGTTATGACTTTGCCTGTCTGAACAAACAGTACGGTGTGGTGCTGCAAATTGGTGGTTCTGACCAGTGGGGTAACATCACTTCTGGTATCGACCTGACCCGTCGTCTGCATCAGAATCAGGTGTTTGGCCTGACCGTTCCGCTGATCACTAAAGCAGATGGCACCAAATTTGGTAAAACTGAAGGCGGCGCAGTCTGGTTGGATCCGAAGAAAACCAGCCCGTACAAATTCTACCAGTTCTGGATCAACACTGCGGATGCCGACGTTACCGCTTCCTGAAGTTCTTCACCTTTATGAGCATTGAAGAGATCAACGCCTGGAAGAAGAAGATAAAAACAGCGGTAAAGCACCGCGCGCCCAGTATGTACTGGCGGAGCAGGTGACTCGTCTGGTTCACGGTGAAGAAGGTTTACAGGCGGCAAAACGTATTACCGAATGCCTGTTCAGCGGTTCTTTGAGTGCGCTGAGTGAAGCGGACTTCGAACAGCTGGCGCAGGACGGCGTACCGATGGTTGAGATGGAAAAGGGCGCAGACCTGATGCAGGCGCTGGTCGATTCTGAACTGCAACCTTCCCGTGGTCAGGCGCGTAAAACTATCGCCTCCAATGCCATCACCATTAACGGTGAAAAACAGTCCGATCCTGAATACTTCTTTAAAGAAGAAGATCGTCTGTTTGGTCGTTTTACCTTACTGCGTCGCGGCAAAAAGAATTACTGTCTGATTTGCTGGAAATAATGCATTAAGTGGAAAGGGGGAGTGAGAAATCACTCCCCCTGGTTTTTATACAGGGAACATGATGAAAAATATTCTCGCTATCCAGTCTCACGTTGTTTATGGTCATGCGGGTAACAGTGCGGCAGAGTTTCCTATGCGCCGCCTGGGCGCGAACGTCTGGCCGCTGAACACCGTTCAATTTTCTAATCACACCCAATACGGCAAATGGACTGGCTGCGTGATGCCGCCCAGCCATTTAACCGAAATTGTGCAAGGCATTGCCGCCATTGATAAATTACACACCTGTGATGCCGTGTTAAGTGGCTATCTGGGATCGGCGGAGCAGGGTGAACATATCCTCGGTATCGTCCGTCAGGTGAAAGCCGCGAATCCGCAGGCGAAATATTTTTGCGATCCGGTAATGGGTCATCCGGAAAAAGGCTGTATCGTTGCACCGGGTGTCGCAGAGTTTCATGTGCGGCACGGTTTGCCTGCCAGCGATATCATTGCGCCGAATCTGGTTGAGCTGGAAATACTCTGTGAGCATGCGGTAAATAACGTCGAAGAAGCGGTTCTGGCAGCGCGCGAACTCATTGCGCAAGGGCCACAAATTGTGTTGGTTAAACACCTGGCGCGAGCTGGCTACAGCCGTGACCGTTTTGAAATGCTGCTGGTCACCGCCGATGAAGCCTGGCATATCAGCCGTCCGCTGGTGGATTTTGGTATGCGCCAGCCGGTAGGTGTTGGTGATGTGACGAGCGGTTTACTGCTGGTGAAACTGCTTCAGGGGGCAACGCTGCAGGAGGCGCTGGAACATGTGACCGCTGCAGTCTACGAAATCATGGTGACCACCAAAGCAATGCAGGAATATGAGCTGCAAGTGGTGGCTGCTCAGGATCGTATTGCCAAACCAGAACATTACTTCAGCGCAACAAAGCTCTGAAATATCTCATTTCGGCCCACAACGACCTGTGGGCCGATGGATATTACTTTAAGCCTTCCGCTGACAGCGCGTCTTGTACTTCCGGACGTTCAGCCATACGTTGCATAAATGCTGCAATGTGCTCTAACCCTTCCAGATTCAGTTTCACCGCGTATGCCCAGCGCAGAACCGTAAACAGATAGGCATCAGCAATTGTAAATCTTTGCCCGCAGCTCCAGTGCTCATCCTTCAGTGCCTCGTTCACATATTGCAGCTTCTTCTCCAGCTGCGCGCGAACTGTCGGTTTGTACTCTTCCGGTGTATCAGGGCGAAACAGAGGTGTGAAACCTTTATGCAGCTCGGTGGCGATGTAATTCAGCCATTCGATGGTTTTATAGCGGGAAATACTGTTTACCGGTGCCAGCAACTGGCGGTCGGGGACGCTGTCGGCAAGATACTGCATAATCGCTACGCCTTCCGTCAGCAAAGTACCGTCATCCAGCAGCAATGCAGGCACCTGCCCCTTAGGGTTAACGACAAAGTAATCGTCACCGTTTTCGAGACGTTTTTTCATTAAATCCACACTGACGAGGGTAAAATCCTTTCCGCTCTCACGCAGGGTGATATGGGAAGCGAGAGAGCAGGCACCCGGTTTGTAGAACAATTTCATCGGTAACTCCTTTTGTCTGTGGTTTAAAGTATGGTAGTGCGTTGCTGAACAAAAAAAGCCGCTAACGAAAAGTTAGCGGCTTGTAAAAGAGTTTCCCTGAATTTTACGCTACAGCAGCTTTCGCCGCTTTGTCTGCAGCGTCATCCTGCGTCATACGGTGCAGTTTAGGCGCGGTCAGCAGCATCAGTACTGCAATAATGGCAGTAGCGACACCAATCTGCAAGAATACGCGACCATAAACTTCCAGTGACATCAGCGGGTCGGTAACGTTATCCGGCACAGCCATCATACCCGCAACATAACCACCAATCAGGTTTGCACCGGCAGTGGTCAGGAACCAGCTACCCATAATGAAGCCCATCAGACGCTGCGGAACGAGTTGTGCAACCATTGCCAGACCCAGACCAGAGATCATCAGTTCCCCGATGCTCTGCAGGCATAGCTTGCGACCAGCCAGCTTACAGACACGATACCAGCGTCAGACGCGAATTTCGCACCCAGCGGCAGAATCAGGAACGCACCAGAACACATCACCATGCCGATTGCAAACTTGGTTGGCATCGGCAGGGTATCGCCCATCTTGTTATAGATAGCGGCCAGAATCGGACTACCGATGATGATCCAGAACGGGTTCAGTGCCTGATACTGCTCAGGTTCTACGGCCAGACCCAGAATGGAGTGCTCAACGTTACGAATCGCAAAGAAGTTCAGTGACGTTGGCATCTGGCTGTACAGCACGAAGAAGATAATGGCTTCGAGCATCAGGATGAAGGCAACGATCATTTTACGACGCGCAGCACCTTTCATCGCGAAGGCTTCTTTACCGAAGATAACCACGATACCGAAGGCAACAACGCCCAGCGCCATACGCGCAACTTCCTGATTGTGCAGCAGCCAGGTGGCGATAGCGATCAGTGCCACAACACCAATAATGGTCAGCAGCAGGTTACGGTAGTTGATAGGCTCGAAGTCTGGTTTTGAACCGTACTGTTTAACCCAGCGTTGGCAGAAGGCGAAGTTAACGATAGTGATCAGCAGGCCTACAACGCTCAACGCAAACGCAACACTCCAGCCGTATTTCGCGGCCAGCCACGGCGTAGCATCATAGAGAAGAAAGAGCCGATGTTGACGGACATGTAGTACATGGTGAATGCACCGTCCAGACGCGGGTCGTTTTTCTCATAGCATGTAGAAAGCAGAGAAGACGGGTTAGCTTTAAACAGGCCGTTACCGACCGCAATAGCCGCCATACCCATATAAACGATACCGGCGTCGTGACCAGACCAGGCAACCAGAGCATAACCAATCGCCAGCACAATAGCGCCGAGCATAATTACGCGTTTAGTACCAGTACCTTGTCACCTAACCAGCCGCCGATAGCGACCAGACCATAAACCAGGGCACTAAAGGAAGAGAAAAGGGTGATTGAATCCGCTTCAGACATACCCAGTTGTTTAACCAGGTAAACAGCCATAATTCCTTGTAGGCCGTAATAACCAAAACGTTCCCATAACTCAATCGAGAAGAGAGATAGAACGCCTTCGGTTGTTTGAAAGCGTTCAAACTGACGCTTTCAGTTGGTTTTTGGTTTGCAGTGGACACTTTTACCTCTTTTTTTACATCCCATATTAACGGGGGTGCTTTCTCGCGTTATGTCTAAAAAACATACGCGCAATTGTTATAGTGGGAGGGGAAACGGCAGGTAATGTTCACTATCTTGCACTTTCAGACAAGTCCTTTGTAATAATCTGTTACATATAACTGAGGCGGGGAATTCAACCATTCCGGGAAATGTTATCCAGATCGTTAAATTTTTCTAAAAACGTAAACGGTCAGATTTTTCTACTGCACTGAGAGGGGGGTGATGGCTTAACGGCGATATGTTCTGCTATTTAGCGTTTTTACTAGTGAGATAGTCCAGTTTCTGAAAAATAGCCAGTGTAATGTTTTGTAGGTCAATATTTGTTGCGTGTGTAAATTTAAATGATTTTAACCTTATTCTTGCAATGTTTTTACATTGCGACAGCATCGTGATCTTGATCACGAATGAATAGAAAATTTCGCTATTAAAAAAACAATTAACCTGCATTTTTGGTTATCCGCAAACGGATTACCTGATGATAACGCTAAGCAATGGCATCATTCACGTTAAAAAGATGTTTTAAAAGAGGATAAAGAAAGGTTATCAATGGGGTAATCGGTGTTACCCCTTTTCTTCAGATGTCAACTTTCTCTTTGTATTCACAAAGATCTTCAATAATACAAGAGCCACAGCGGGGCTTGCGGGCAATGCAGGTATAACGCCCGTGCAGGATCAACCAATGGTGGCAGTCGACTTTAAACTCTGCCGGAACCACTTTCAGTAGCTTTTCTTCTACCTGTTCGACGTTTTTCCCCGGCGCAAATTGAGTACGATTACAAACGCGGAAAATGTGCGTGTCGACAGCAATAGTCGGCCAGCCGAATGCAGTGTTTAATACGACGTTGGCTGTTTTACGACCTACGCCGGGCAGGCCTTCAAGCGCAGCACGATCTTCCGGAACCTCGCCATTATGCTGCTCCAGTAAGATACGGCAGGTTTTGATGATATTTTCTGCTTTGCTGTTATAAAGCCCAATCGTTTTGATATAGGTTTTAACCCCTTCAACGCCCAGTTCAAGCATCGCTGCAGGCGTATTCGCCACCGGGTAGAGTTTCGCCGTCGCCTTATTAACACTGACATCGGTCGCCTGAGCGGAAAGCAGTACGGCAATCAGCAATTCAAAAGGCGAACTGAAATTAAGCTCGGTGGTGGGATGAGGATTGTTCTCACGCAGGCGAGTGAGGATCTCCAGGCGTTTTGCTTTGTTCATCAGACATTCCCTGTTTCACCGTTTGGCAATGCACGTTCGGCAGCTGCTTCAGCACGGCGCTTTTTCATTCTTTCATCAATCAGGTATTTTCCTGCCAGCATCAGTCCCAGGCCAATAAATGCACCTGGAGGCAGCATCGCCAGCAGGAAAGGGGAGTCGGTGTGGAAAATTTCCACGCGTAATACTTTTGCCCAGCTACCTAACAGCGCATCTGCACCGTCAAACAATGTGCCATTGCCGATAATTTCGCGTAGTGAACCCAGCACGAACATGGCGCAGGTTGCGCCCATACCAATTGAAAAGCCGTCCAGTGCCGAAAGCGCCGGACCTTTTTTGGCGGCGAAGGCTTCAGCGCGGCCCACAACGATACAGTTAGTGACAATCAGCGGAATAAAAATCCCTAATGATTGATACAGGCCAAAGGCGTAGGCGTTGATCAGCATCTGTACAGCGCTGACCACCGAGGCGATGATCATCACGTAAATGGGAATGCGGATCTCGGCTGGCGTCCAGTGACGCAGCGTCGAAATGGTCAGGTTGGTCAGCGTCAGTACCAGCGTAGTCGCAAGTCCTAAACCCAGAGCGTTAGTGGCAGTGGACGTGACCGCCAACAGAGGACAAAGGCCGAGCAACTGGACCAGCGCAGAGTTGTTTTTCCACAACCCCTGAACAATAACGTCTTTAATTTCGCTCACGCTTTATTCTCCACAGGCAGGAAGTTGAGAAAGTTGTGCCGGTAACGTCTGAGCGTACAATCCGGCGCGTTTTACCGCATTAACACCGCGCGGGGAGTAATCGTCGCGCCGGTGAACTGGTCGAAATCACCACCATCTTTCTTCACCGCCCAGTGCGCATCATCTGCACCACTGATTTTTTTACCCGCAAATGGGTGATCCAGTCAGAAAGGCGCAGTTCGATTTTATCGCCAAGCCCTGGCGTTTCGTGGTGCTCTGTCACGCGCGTGCCAAGTACCGTGCCGTTAAAATCGGCTCCCACCAGCAGCTGAATCGCACCGGAATAGCCATCTGGCGCGGTTGCTTCCAGAACGGCGGCTACCGGTTTGTCATCCTGTTTGGCGATGTAAACCCGATGCTCACCTTTACCTAACTCTGGCGCAGTTACCAGATAGCAACTCTGTGCCAGCGCATTGTTATAGCGTTCGGCTGGCAGCACCTGATCAAATAACGCCTTTTGTTGCAGACTGGCCTGTTCAGCAATCGTCGTTTTGGTCATCTGGTTGATGGCCGCAGTTAACCCTGTTGAACCCGCTGCAAATAGCGCCAACGTAATGCCGTGTTTTCGGATAGTTTCAGCATGGTTTACCCTTTGCGATGGCCGTAGACGCGCGGACGCGTGTAGTAATCGATCAGAGGAACCGTGATGTTCGCCAGCAGGACGGCAAAAGCCACGCCGTCAGGATAGCCGCCGAAACTGCGGATCAACCAGACTAATAAGCCCGCCAGCGCGCCGAAAATAAGACGACCACGATTGGTCGTAGAAGCGGTAACCGGGTCAGTCAAAATAAAGAATGCGCCGAGCATGGTCGCTCCAGACAGCAGATGAATTTGCGGTGCTGCCAGTGTTTCTGGTGAGAACAACCAGCCCAACGTTGCGCATAACGCCAGCGTTACTAAGAAGCTGAGGGGAATATGCCAGCGAATCGCTTTCTGCCATAGCAACCATACGCCGCCAGCCAGCCAAGCGAGATTTACCCATTGCCAACCAGCGCCCGCCAGAATACCGCTGTAGATCGGATATTGCATAATCTGTTCAACCGAATGACCGGCACGGACAGAGGTTTTAAATGTATCCAGCGGTGTCGCCTGACTAATGCCATCAATACCTAAGCGTAGCGTGTTCATATCACCACCACTGGCGGTATGACCGCTGAAAATAACCTGTATGGCGTCGATAAAACCAGGGATGTTGACCGCAATTTCATGTGGCGGTAACCAGCTGGTCATCTGCACCGGGAAGGAGATCAGTAAGACCACATAACCAATCATTGCCGGATTAAACGGGTTTTGTCCCAGACCGCCATATAACTGTTTAGCGATGATCACCGCAAACACCGTACCCAGCACGACCATCCACCATGGCGCGAGGGGGGGAATACTTACCGCCAGCAATAAGCCTGTCAGCAATGCTGAGTTATCTTTCAACGTGGCGGCTACCGACTGTTTGCGTAGTTTGAGTACGAGAGCTTCGGCTAACAGAGCACTGACCGACGCCAACAGGATCTGAACGAGAGTACCCCAACCAAAAAACCACAGTTGCGCTGCGATTCCTGGCACGGCTGCGAGCAACACCAACAGCATAATGCGCGATGTCTGGCGCTGGTTATGGGTATAAGGGGAGCTAGCTATTCTGAATACCATTTAGTCCTCGTTTACAACCTTTTGCTGGACGGCTTTTTTGGCCTGAGCGCGGGCAATAGCCGCGGCAACTGCCGCTTTGCGCGGATCAACCTGTTCTTCTGGTTCCGCATTAGCCTGTTGCTGTTCCAGCTTGCGCGCTTTGGCGCGGGCGATAGCTGCTTCAACGGCAGTTTTACGTGGATCAGCAACGGTTGCTGCGTCGTTAGTTTGCTGCAGTTCTGCCTGTTTCGCTCTGGCTTGCGCTTTACGGGCTTCCCGTGCTGCAATAATTGCACTGTTATCCGGGCGTTCGCCCGCTTTAATCACAATAGGCTGTGTAGCCTGGGCCTGTTTCTCTTTCACCCGCGCCAGAGCGGCAGCAATCGCATCTTTATCTTTGGCTGCAGGTTGAACGGCTGCGCTCTTATGTCGTTCAAGGCGAGCCGCTTTTTCGCGCTCCAGACGAGCCTGGCGCGCTTCGAAACGCGCTTTGGCTTCTGCGGCGCGCTTTTCTTCCTGACGAATAGCCGCAATTTCAGCTTTTTCCTGACGGAAATATTGCACCAGGGGAATATTGCTCGGGCAAACCCACGCGCAAGCCCCACATTCAATGCAATCAGCAATGTTATGCGTGGTAGCTTTATCGTGTTGCTGACCTTTGCTGAACCAGTACAACTGTTGCGGCAAAAGATCCGCAGGGCAGGCGTCAGCACAGGCGCTACACCGGAATGCAGCTTTGTTCTTCCTGTGGTTCGCCAAGTTCATTGGCAGAGGGAGCCAACAGACAGTTGGTAATCTTTACGACCGGGACATCCAGCCATGGCAAGGTAAAGCCCATTAGCGGGCCACCCATAATCACCATTTGATCGGCAGAGGGGCAGAATCCGGCATCATTCAATAAATGACGCACTGGCGTCCCCAGCCGTGCCCAGACGTTGCCCGGGCGAGCGATTGCTTCGCCAGTCAGGGTTACAACACGCTCGGTAATCGGCTCGCCATCAATAACGGCACGTTTCACTGCATAAGCAGTGCCGACGTTTTGCATTAATACGCCGATATCGGATGAACGCCCGCCATGTGGAACCTGCTTCCCGGTCAGAATGTAGGTTAATTGTTTAGCACCGCCAGAAGGATATTTGGTTGGAATCACCCGCAGAGAAATATCGTTAGAGTCCGCCAGCACCGCGCGCAGCATGGAAATCGCCTGCGGTTTGTTATCTTCAATGCCGATAAGAATTTCGCGTGGCTGCAGAATATGCGCAAGAATGCGAATACCCTCTACGACCTGAGCCGCGCAATCCTGCATCAAACGGTCATCGGCGGTAATGTACGGCTCGCACTCAGCCGCGTTGATAATCAACGTTTCAATCTTATCTCCGCCACCCTGCAATTTAACGCCTGTCGGGAATCCTGCACCGCCCAGCCCGGCAACACCAAACTGATGTATGCGCTCGATTAACTCTTCGCGACTGCGAGTGCGATAATCGGCCCAGCCGTCGCGCGGGATCCAGCAGTCTTCACCATCGGCATCAATAATCACGCTTAATTCAGCTAAAGCTGAAGGATGAGCCGTAGAGTGGGGCGCAATAGCCGTAACGGTACCCGAGGTGGGCGCGTGAACAGGCAGCATTTTGCCGCGACCACGGGTAAGCGGCTGGCCGCGCAATACTTTATCGCCGACGCTAACGCACAACTCACCTTCAGCGCCAATATGCTGTTTCAGTGGAATAACAAAACGCTGCGCCAGTGGTACCTGGCGCAGGGGTGTACCGTTGGACTGGGTTTTCATCTCCGGTGGATGGATGCCGCCGTTGAAATCCCAGATTTTATTTTTTCTGAATGCAGAGAATAACTTAAGCATGGTGTTCCACGGGAATGATACGCACGGGAATGGTGTTCAGATCCCATTTCCAGGAGTCAGGTGTTTCTGCGACCGGTTGCAACGAGATGCAGTGCGTCGGGCACGGATCAACACATAAATTGCACCCCGTACAGAGATCACTCATTACCGTATGCATGGCACGGGTAGCGCCAACGATGGCGTCTACCGGACACGCCTGAATACATTTAGTGCAGCCAATACAGTTATTTTCATCAATAACCGCCACCATCCGCGCAGGCGTTATCTCTTGCGCTTCGCCATCCAGCGGCTGCGGCTCGACATTAAGCAACTCGGCAATTTTTAGCATCACAGCTTCGCCACCTGGGGCGCAACCGTTGATTTTTTCACCGTTACAGCTGATGGCTTCCGCGTAGGGGCGACAGCCGGGATAACCGCACTGACCACACTGGCTCTGCGGTAAGATTTCGTCAATTTTCTCAACGACCGGATCGTCTTCCACCGCAAAACGGCGGGAGGCATAACCGAGAATGGCGCCAAACGCCAGGCCCAGCAGGCTCACGGCGGCAACGGCAATCCAGATAGCATTCATTACAACTTCACCAAACCACTAAAGCCCATAAAGGCCAGAGACATAAGACCTGCGGTAATTAACGCAATGGCATTACCGCGAAAAGGTGCCGGGACATCAGCCACAGCAAGGCGTTCGCGGATGGCGGCGAAGAGCACCATCACCAGCGAGAAACCGACAGCGGCGGAAAAACCGTACAGCGCCGACTGCAAGAAATTGTGCCCGAGATTGATATTCAGCAACGCCACGCCGAGCACTGCACAGTTGGTGGTGATAAGCGGCAAAAAAATCCCCAGCAGACGGTAAAGCACCGGGCTGGTTTTGCGCACCACCATCTCGGTGAACTGCACGACCACAGCAATCACCAGAATAAATGCCAGGGTGCGCAGGTAAATCAGATTAAGTGGGATCAAAATCCACGTATCGATAAGCCAGGCGCAAATAGACGCCAGCGTCATCACAAACGTTGTAGCCAGCCCCATGCCCATCGCGTTTCCAGCTTTTTGGAAACCCCCATAAACGGACAGAGACCGAGAAACTTGACCAGTACAAAGTTATTGACCAGTACAGTTCCGACAAACAGTAACAGGTAGTCAGTCATTTTTCGGCCTGAAATAAAAAAGCCGCCTATTATCCGTTAATCCAGAGCAGGCGACAACAGGTTAACTGTAAGGTTATTACGGATTCACAAACGTCGCTTTTACCCGCGACGAGCGTTTGAAATAGGGGACGATCAATGCGGTTGCCAACAAAGTAAACAGCAACTGGCGAACGGCTATGCCATCTTCCACGGGTGAAAAAGCGAATGCTTTTACTGCCAGCAATACGGAAATAAGCAGCCAGATAATATAGTGTTTAGGAACACAACGCCGACGTTTAAAGAAAGCGATGGTCAACCACAGTGTGTAATACCACATGGCGATAGCGGTAATAAAAGAAACGCCCCATAAGATTTGTGTCGTCAGTGCTTGTCCGCCGAGCGTTTGAAATGTTTGCGGAGAAGATAACGCAGCGGTATACAGCAACAACGCCAGCGTCGTACTCAACAGAGCGACTAAAAGCCAGGCCAACGGGCCAAGCAACCAGCCTCCAATACGTTGTGGCGTTGTGGTGGTCATAGGTTCTCCAGAATAGCGACGCAAACAGGCAAATCTAATTTTAGG
>ENA-OQIG01000120-OQIG01000120.1-human-gut-metagenome-genome-assembly--contig:-NODE-120-length-43475-cov-3.403456_pt1 | contig 43475 bp, 47 predicted proteins | sample MGYA00242576_ERZ504741 | MGnify/ENA primary metagenome ERZ504741 (study PRJEB26092, sample SAMD00036436) | human gut metagenome | host: Homo sapiens | study: EMG produced TPA metagenomics assembly of... | reverse complement strand
TCTCGGAGTCTTTATTGCACTTGCTTTTGCGGCTGATTTGTTAGCTGCACCCGAATTTATCAACGTACGCACCGCGTACGCCTCAAAAATTTGGGCACATCTAACAAAAAATCTTCTCACAAAATCAAGTACAAAAAAGATTCCGAGAGTACATTGAAAGAGAACGGAGGAAATCTTTTATGGGAAAATATATTATGGCACTGGATGCCGGGACGACCAGCAACCGCTGTATCCTGTTTAATGAAAAGGGAGAACGTTTAAGTGTTGCACAGAGAGAATTTACCCAGTATTTCCCGAAACCGCTGGTAGAACATGATGCAGATGAGATATGGGCCAGTATGCTGGGTGTGGCAGTAGAGGCAATGACCAAGATTGGAGCAGATGCTTCAAAGATCGCTGCGATCGGAATCACAAACCAGAGAGAAACTGCAATCGTATGGGATAAAAATACCGGCGTACCTGTCTATCATGCGATCGTATGGCAGTGCCGCAGAACATCGGAATACTGCGACTCGCTGAAAGCCAGAGGACTGACTGAGAAATTCAGGGAGAAAACAGGGCTTGTGATCGATGCTTATTTCTCTGCAACAAAAATAAAGTGGATTCTGGACAATGTAGAAGGAGCCAGAGAGAAAGCGCAGAAAGGGCAGCTTTTGTTTGGAACTGTGGAAACCTGGCTGATCTGGAAACTGACAAAGGGCAGAGTCCATGTTACAGATTATTCCAATGCATCCAGAACCATGCTTTTTAATATCAATACTTTACAGTGGGATCAGGAAATTCTGAATGAACTTGACATTCCAAAGTCCATGCTTCCCAAACCAATGCCATCCAGCTGTATTTATGGAAAAGCAGATCCGGCAGTCCTTGGCGGTGCTATCCCTATTGCAGGTGCAGCAGGTGATCAGCAGGCTGCTTTGTTTGGCCAGACCTGCTTTAATGCCGGAGAAGCAAAAAATACTTATGGCACAGGATGTTTTCTTCTGATGAATACAGGAGAAAAACCTGTCTTTTCAAAAAACGGACTGGTTACTACGATTGCATGGGGACTGGACGGAAAGGTAACCTATGCACTGGAAGGATCAATTTTTGTTGCAGGTGCAGCTATCCAGTGGCTGCGAGATGAATTAAAGGTAATTGATTCTTCTGAAGATTCCGAGTATATGGCAAATAAAGTATCAGATACACATGGATGTTATGTTGTGCCGGCCTTACAGGACTGGGAGCTCCCCACTGGGATCAGTATGCGAGAGGTACGATCGTAGGAATTACCCGCGGTGTGAACAAATATCATATTATCCGCGCAACGCTGGAATCTATTGCCTATCAGGTAAATGACGTACTAAATGCCATGAAAGCAGATTCAGGCATTAATCTGGCGGCATTAAAAGTTGATGGCGGAGCCAGTGCCAACAATTTCCTGATGCAGACACAGGCAGATATTATCAATGCACCGGTCAACCGTCCATGCTGTGTTGAGACAACTGCAATGGGGGCTGCTTATCTGGCAGGTCTGGCAGTAGGCTACTGGAGCAGTAAAGAAGAAGTGCGCCACAATTGGTCCATTGACCAGAAATTCTACCCGTCTATCACTGAAGAAACAAGAGAGCAAAAGATCAAAGGATGGAATAAGGCTGTGAAATATTCTTACGGATGGGCGAAGGACGAATAAAGCCGTTTCGGGATATGAAGTGAGAATTAACAGTTGCTTACATTTTATCAGCAAAGCTAAATAAAATTCAGTGTATTGACAATCTTACAGAGATAGTGGTACGGTAATACAGTAATTTCGGCAAAGGCCGATGATTTTGGAGTTTTACAAATTACATAACGAATATTGAGGTGCGAAAAAATGCAGGAAATGAAACCAATCAAAGAAGGTAAAGTACGTGAGATTTATGACAACGGTGACAGCCTGATCATGGTTGCGACAGACCGCATCAGCTGCTTTGATGTTATCCTGAACAATCAGGTAACCAAGAAGGGAACTGTACTGACTCAGATGTCCAAGTTCTGGTTTGACATGACAGAAGACATTCTGCCGAACCACATGATTTCTGTAGATGTAAAAGATATGCCTGAATTTTTCCAGCAGGAGAAATTTGATGGAAACAGCATGATGTGCCGTAAGCTTGAAATGCTGCCTATCGAGTGTATTGTTCGTGGATATATTACAGGAAGCGGCTGGGAAAGCTACAAAAAGACAGGTAAAGTCTGCGGTATTGAATTACCGGAAGGCTGAAGGAATCTGACAAGCTTCCTGAGCCAATTTATACTCCGTCCACAAAGGCTGAGATTGGTGATCATGACGAAAATATCTCCTATGAGCAGAGTATCGCTCATCTTGAGAAATATTTCCCGGGCAGAGGAGAGGAATTAGCTGCAAAACTTCGTGATAATACAATTGCACTTTATAAGAAATGTGCGGAATACGCATTAAGCAAGGGAATCATCATCGCAGATACCAAATTTGAATTTGGTCTGGATAAAGATGGAAATATGGTGATCGGTGATGAGATGCTCACACCGGACAGCTCCCGTTTCTGGCCTGCTGAAGGATATGAACCGGGACATGGTCAGCCATCCTTTGACAAACAGTTTGCACGTGACTGGCTGAAAGCAAATCCGGACAATGACTGGACACTTCCGCAGGATATTGTAGATAAGACAATCGGAAAATATCTTCAGGGTTATGAAATGCTTACAGGTAAGAAATTATAATAATTCAGAGATATAGCAGATACTGCTGTTCGAAACATTGATAAAAGTTCGGACAGCAGTATTTTTTGCTAAAATGCCACAAAAATGTGGAAATCAGATAAATTTTTTGTTACACTAAAGTGAAGAAGGTAATGGAAGAGACAGGATTGTAGTCATGGTGTGTAGTTATATTTTGTTTCTGAGATTATGAAAATGTGTAAGGAGAAAAAGGTTTATGAAAACATTGAAAAAGTTGCTTTTTATCATAATGCAGTTGCTGTTTTAGCTATGCCGGTATTTGGTGTACAGGCTGCGGAAAGTGATATTCCTGTTACAGAGCAGCCCGGGGTATCCCCGACGCCATCTCCGGTTCCCATAAGAGAACTGGTTACAAAGGGAAACAAGATTTACTATTATTATAAGGGAAAAATGGTTAAGAACAAATGGAAGAGATATAATGGCTATAAGTATTATTTTGGCGCAAATGGAAATGCTGTGCGGGGAGGACAGCGTATCAACAATGTAGTTTATGTTTTTGATGAGAAAGGACGTTTATTTGAGAATAAACAGAATAAAATTGTAAAATCCGGATCCAATATTTATCATATAAGGACAGAACACGGCCGTGCCAGCATTGGATATTTTATCTATAAGAATAATCTGTATTATGCGGATCCAAAAGGAAGGCTGTATCAGAAGAAATCCAGACAGAACGGCCAGCTTTATTTTACCAATTCTGGTGCTGCAAGAAAAGATTATAATGCTCTGCTGAAAATGCGTGTGATGCAGATTGTATCGTCAATCACAAATTCAGGTATGAGTCAGAGCCAGAAGCTTTATGCATGTTGGAAATATGTTGTTTACGGAGGATTTTACTATGGTGGTCCGGATCCTAACATTTACCAGAGTGGCTGGGCGCGCAGTGAGGCATTGAGGATGTTTCGTACAGGATATGGCAACTGTTATGGATTTTCCTGTATTTTTGCTGCTCTTGCAAGAGAAATAGGATATACACCGTATATGATCTGTGGCCGGGTACCGGGAAGCAGAGATGGAGCGGCAGATGGCTTCACCCGTCATTGCTGGGTAGAAATCAATGGTCTTTATTATGATCCGGAAGCACAGTATGCCGGCTGGATGACAGGGTTTATGGTTATGATTACTATCCGATCAGTCACCAGATCCAGAGAGTTGTTAACTTTTGTAAATTCTAATGTGCAGATAAGTTGACTAATTATATGAGAGGTGTTTCTATGGAAAGCAGAATTGCAGTGATCAGTATTATAGTAGAGAATTCAGATTCTGTAGAATGTCTGAACAGGATTCTTCATGAATATGGCATTTATATCATCGGCAGAATGGGGATTCCTTACAGGCAGAGAGGGATAAGCATTATCAGTGTGGCAATAGATGCACCTCTGGATATAATCAATGCACTGACCGGAAAAATTGGCCGGCTGGCAGGGGTTTCAGCAAAAACAGTCTATTCGAAAGCTTAGAGGAAATGAAAATATATGGCATCAGCAGAGTTGCAGATACCTGAACACATTCAGGAGACACAGAATATTACCAGAGAAGAACTGGAAATGATTTTACATACACAGAATCCACTGGTAACGGAAGAACTACGAAGAAGAGCACAACAGACCGCAAAAGCAATTTATGGAAATAAAATTTATGTCCGTGGTCTGATCGAATTTACAAATTACTGCAAGAACAATTGTTATTATTGTGGTATACGCTGTTCAAATACGGATGCAGACAGATACCGGCTTTCTTTGGAACAGATTTTGTCCTGCTGTGAAACAGGATGGAATCTTGGTTTTCGGACTTTTGTTCTGCAGGGCGGAGAAGATCCGCATTTCACAGATGAACATATTTGTCAGATTGTCCGCACGATTAAAGAAATATACCCTGACTGTGCAGTGACTCTTTCTATTGGAGAAAAGAGTGAAGAAAGCTATCAGGCATATTTTAATGCAGGCGCTGACAGATATCTCTTGCGTCATGAGACAGCAGATGAAGATCATTACAAAAAACTTCACCCGGAACAGATGTCCCTGGTTTTCAGAAAAAATTGTCTGAAAAACCTGAAGAAAATAGGATATCAAACCGGATGTGGATTCATGGTAGGATCTCCGGGACAAACTGTAGATACACTTTACCGCGATCTTTTATTTATTAAGGAATTAAAGCCTGAAATGATAGGAATCGGACCGTTTATTCCTCACAAAGACACCCCGTTTGCTAAAGAATCACCCGGAACGTTGGAGCAGACGCTGCGATTATTGTCAATTATCCGCCTGATCCACCCACATGCGCTTCTTCCGGCAACAACAGCCCTTGGAACCATAGATCCCAAGGGCAGAGAGAAGGGAATTTTGGCAGGGGCCAATGTAGTAATGCCCAACTTATCACCGGTCAATGTCCGGGATAAGTATACCCTTTATGATAATAAGATCTGTACAGGTGATGAAGCTGCTGAATGCAAAGCCTGTATGGCAGCACGTATGAAGAGCATTGGTTATGAAGTAGTGACAGACAGAGGCGATTATAAAGCATGACTGCAGTTCACTCCTGAATAACTTAAGCACCCGCAATAAGCGGAACATAAAACTGAATATAGAAAAAACTAATCGGAAAGCGGCAGATAAGGAAGCCCCTGACCGAAAAGAAAGGAAACCAATCTATGTATAATCCAAAATCATTAAAAGCAGAGGAATTTATTTCCGACGAAGAGATCAGAGAAACCCTTGCATATGCAGATGCAAACAAAGAAAATGTGGAGCTGATCGACCAGATCCTTGCGAAGGCAAAAGAATGTAAAGGACTTACCCACAGAGAAGCCTCTGTCCTTCTTGCCTGTCCCATTCCTGAGAAGATTCAGGATATGTATGATCTGGCAGCGGAGATCAAGAAAGAATTCTACGGAAACAGAATCGTTCTGTTTGCCCCTCTGTATCTTTCCAACTATTGCGTAAACGGCTGTGTGTACTGTCCGTATCATAAGAAAAATCAGCATATTGCCCGCAAAAAACTTACTCAGGAAGAAATTGTAAAAGAAGTAACTGCTCTTCAGGATATGGGACATAAACGTCTTGCTATTGAAGCCGGAGAGGATCCGATCAATAATCCCATTGAGTACATTCTGGAATGCATCCAGACAATCTACAGCATTAAACATAAGAACGGTGCCATCCGACGTGTCAATGTAAATATTGCGGCCACAACTGTGGAAAATTACAGGAAATTAAAAGATGCAGGAATCGGTACCTACATTCTTTTTCAGGAGACTTATCATAAAGAAAGTTACGAAACACTTCATCCAACAGGTCCGAAACATAACTATGCCTATCATACAGAAGCAATGGACCGCGCAATGGAAGGCGGCATTGATGATGTAGGACTGGGTGTATTATTTGGTCTTGAACTTTACAGGTATGAGTTTGCCGGGCTTCTGATGCATGCGGAACATCTTGAGGCAGTTCATGGAGTAGGTCCTCATACTATCAGTGTGCCTCGTATCAAACATGCGGATGATATTGATCCTTCTGCTTTTGATAACAGTATCAGTGATGAAATTTTTGCCAAAATCTGTGCACTGATCCGGATTGCTGTGCCATATACGGGAATGATCATTTCCACAAGAGAAAGTAAAGCAGTTCGTGAAAAAGTACTTCCTCTGGGAGTTTCTCAGATCAGCGGTGCCTCCAGGACAAGTGTTGGCGGGTATGACGTTCCTGAAACAGAAGATGAAGTGACATCTGTACAATTTGACGTCAGTGACCAGAGATCTCTGGATGAAATCGTTAACTGGCTGATGGGTATGGGAGATATCCCAAGCTTCTGTACTGCCTGTTACAGAGCAGGAAGAACAGGTGACCGTTTTATGTCTTTGTGCAAAAGTAAACAGATTTCCAACTGCTGCCATCCCAACGCGCTGATGACATTGATGGAATATCTCCAGGATTATGCAAGCCCTGAGACGAAAAAAGTCGGACTGGAGCTGATTCAAAAAGAACTGGAAAATATCCCGGGCGAAAAGATAAGGAAACTCACAGAGGAACACCTTGCAGATATTGTAAACGGACAGAGAGATTTCCGATTCTGACATTCTCTGCACTTTTAACGATCAATAACAACACCTGAAAGAAGGGATTAATATGGCAGTGACATTGAACGAAACACCTTCCGGAAACCGTCTGCATATAGGAATCTTTGGCAAAACCAACAGTGGAAAATCCTCATTTATCAATACTTTTTCCGGACAGAAAGTATCGATTGTTGCGGATGTTGCCGGAACTACCACAGATCCTGTATATAAACCAATGGAAATCTATCCTCTTGGTCCTGTATCCTCATCGATACGGCAGGATTTGATGATGAAGGAGAACTGGGTGCATTACGAATAGAAAAAACCAGTCTGGCTGCACAGAAAACTGAACTGGCGATCATCCTTTCTGCGGGGATGAAATGGTACAGGAATTAAAATGGTATAACTATTTTAAGAAACGGCAGACACCGGTAATTCCGGTGCTTGGTAAAGCTGATCTATATACACAGGAACAAAAAGAATATCTGATTCAGATGATTCAGAAAAATACAGGAGAAACGGTCTGTCCTGTCAGTTCTGAAACGGGAGAGGGAATCCGGAAATTAAAAGAACTTCTGGCAGAAAAAATCCCGGAAGGCTACGGTAACAGAATGATCACCGGGAATCTGGTTTCCAAAGATGATCTGGTACTCCTTGTAATGCCACAGGATATCCAGGCGCCAAAGGGACGGCTGATCCTGCCCCAGGTACAGACTCTACGAGAACTGCTGGATAAAAGATGTCTCATAATGAGTGTAACTACTGACCGGTATCCGGCTGCATTGCAGACTCTTTCCAGACCACCGAAGCTGATCATCACAGATTCTCAGGTGTTCCCATACATCTATGAGAACAAACCAAAAGAGAGCATGCTTACTTCCTTTTCTGTACTGTTTGCGGCATACAAGGGAGATCTTTCTTACTACATAGAGGGAGCAAAAGCAATTGACAGTCTGAAAGAAACTTCTCATGTACTGATTGCCGAATGCTGCACACATGCACCTCTGAAAGAAGATATTGGCAGAGTGAAAATTCCCCGGATGCTGAAAAAACGATTTGGAGAAAACCTGCAGGTAGAGCTGGTAAGCGGAACTGATTTTCCGGATGACCTTACCGGATATGATCTGATCATCCAGTGCGGAGCATGTATGTTTAACCGGAAATATGTGATGTACCGCATCGACAGGGCAAAGAAGCAACAGGTACCTGTGACCAATTACGGGATAACCATTGCACATCTTACCGGAATACTGGATCATGTGGCATTGCCGGAATGATGATTCCAATCCCGAAAAATAAACAGATATTAACAAATACATAAAGACTGCTGTACAGTTAGATTACTGTATGGCAGTTTTATTATATTACAGGAAATTAATCCTGCTAATCCTGCAAGCAGGATTCTTTTTTATAAATAATTGCTTCACAATTTGGATGAATTTCGCAAAATTTTCATGAAGATATTGACAAGTAACCTATGTTAGTTTATACTAACTTACAGTTAGAGAAAGTTAACCATACCCAAAGTATTATCAATGCCCGATTATCAGGCAAGGGATAAATACTTTCCAATCCCCACATTAATATATCTAAAAGAACAAAAGGAGGATAATACATGAGTATTGTAATCGTAGGCGGACATGACAGAATGGTAGGGCAGTACAAAAAAATCTGTAAATCTTATAAATGTAAATGCAAAGTCTTCACACAGATGGAAGCCGACTTCGGAAAAAAGATAGGATGTCCGGATCTTCTGGTACTTTTTACAAATACCGTATCCCACAAGATGGTAAAATGCGCACTGGACGAGGTTGGCGCTTCTACAGATATTGTGCGCTGCCATACCAGCAGTGGAAATGCACTTAATGGTATTCTTGAAGCACGTTGTTGATAAATACTTTTCTTGTATATATTGCATAATATAGTGATAAATTAATGAAAAAAATTATTAATGTTTTAAACTGAAAAACTTTATCATTAAAAATTTCAATAAAGTTATTGACATCTAACCAAAATTAGAATACACTAACCACATGATAAAGATAATGTTTATCACTTATTAAATGCAAAGGAAGGGATGAAGAAATGCCGTTATCAATGGTAAATGCAGGTGAACCTTTTACAATCAAAAGGATCGGAGGCAAAGAAGAAGTGAAGAGACATCTTGAGGAGCTCGGCTTCGTAGTAGGAGGAGTTGTCACGGTTGTTTCTGAGATTAACGGAAGCCTGATCGTTAATGTTAAAGAATCCAGGGTTGCCATTGGAAAAGATATGGCAAGCAAAATTATGGTCTGAACCATAATTTCTTCCTGAAAGAAAAATAAAATTCCAGAGCGTATAGATTGTGGAAATGATTTTTCAGACACGCTCCGGGGAAAGAAGGGAAAGAAACTTGAAGACATTAAAAGAAGTTCATGTTGGAGAGACCGTTAAAGTCCAGAAACTTACCGGTGAAGGTCCGGTCAAGAGAAGAATCATGGATATGGGAATCACTAAAGGCGTGGAAATTTATGTAAGAAAAGTTGCACCTCTGGGAGATCCTGTAGAAGTAACTGTAAGAGGATATGAATTATCCTTACGTAAAGCAGATGCCGAAATGATTGTAGTGGAATAATTTTTTTGACATCATGTTAGGTCTTTCTAACAATTAGCCTTGTCTAATAGTTAACGAAAGTTAAGTATTAGTGATGACTAATAACTGTTGAGAATGATAAATGATATCAGCAGTAGAAAGATTGGATAAAGCGATCAAAATAAAAGTGATCAAGAAATCAGAGGAGAGAGATTATGTCAGTAAAATTGCACTCGCAGGTAATCCGAACTGCGGTAAAACGACATTATTCAATGCACTGACCGGCTCAAATCAGTTTGTAGGTAACTGGCCAGGTGTAACTGTCGAGAAAAAAGAGGGTAAGCTGAAGGGACACAAGGATGTGGTCCTCACTGACTTACCTGGTATTTATTCTTTATCACCATATACACTTGAAGAGGTAGTTGCAAGAAATTACATTCTTCAGGAAAAACCGGATGCGATCATCAATATCGTTGATGGTACCAATATTGAACGTAACCTGTATCTTACAACACAGATTCTGGAACTTGGGATTCCGGTCATCATGGCAGTCAACATGATGGATATCGTTGAGAAAAACGGTGATACAATACATATTGATAAACTGAAAAAGAAACTTGGCTGTGAAGTTGTTACTATTTCCGCGCTGAAAGGAACTGGAATCACAGAAGCTGCAAACAAGGCAGTTTCCATTGCCCAGAGCCACCGGAAAGTAACACCTGTCCATGAATTCTGCGATAAAGCAGAAGAGATCATCGGAGCAGTTGAGAATAAACTGACCGGTGTGGTACCGGAAGAACAGAAGAGATTCTTCGCAATCAAGCTTCTTGAAAGAGATGACAAGATCATTGAGCAGATGAATACATCCGTAAATGTATCTGCCGAGATCAAAGAAATGGAAAATGAGTTTGACGACGATACAGAAAGTATTATCACAAATGAGAGATATGTTTATATTTCTTCTATCATTGGTCAGTGTGTGACTAAGGCAAGAAAAGATAAGCTTTCCACATCTGATAAGATCGACCGTATTGTTACCAACAGATGGCTGGCACTGCCGATCTTTGCAGTTGTAATGTTTATCGTATATTATGTATCTGTAACTACAGTTGGTGCTTTCGTAACTGACTGGACAAACGATGTTCTGTTTGGTGAGATCATTCCTCCGGCAATTGAATCAGGCTGAATGCGATTGGCTGTGCAGCATGGTTACAGGGACTGATCCTTGACGGTATTGTAGCCGGTGTGGGAGCTGTTCTCGGTTTCGTACCTCAGATGCTTGTACTGTTTGCATTCCTTGCATTCCTTGAGTCCTGTGGTTACATGGCTCGTGTAGCATTCATCATGGACAGAATTTTCCGTAAATTCGGTCTTTCAGGTAAATCCTTCATTCCAATGCTTATCGGCAGTGGATGCGGTGTTCCAGGTGTTATGGCTTCCCGTACGATCGAGAATGACCGTGACAGAAAGATGACAATCATGACAACTACATTCGTTCCCTGCGGAGCTAAACTTCCGATCATTGCCATGATCGCAGGTGCATTCTTCGGAAACAGCGGATGGGTTGCAACAAGTTGTTACTTTGTCGGTATCGTAGCAATTATCTGCTCCGGTATCATCTTAAAGAAAACAAAAATGTTTGCCGGTGATCCGGCTCCGTTCGTTATGGAGCTTCCTGCATACCACTGGCCAACAGTCAGCAATATCTTAAGAAGTATGTGGGAAAGAGGCTGGTCCTTCATTAAGAAAGCCGGAACAATCATCCTTCTTTCAACAATCATTCTGTGGTTCTTAATGAGCTTCGGATGGGAAGGCGGAAGCTTCGGTATGGTTGAAGAACTTAACGAGAGTATCCTTTCTAAGATCGGTACAGCAATCGCATGGATCTTTGCACCTCTCGGTTGGACAAAAGCCGGCGAAGGATGGAAGATGGCAGTTGCAGCTGTTACAGGTCTGATCGCAAAAGAGAATGTAGTAGCTACATTTGGTATGCTTTATGGATTCGCAGAAGTTGCAGAAGACGGTGCTGAGATCTGGGGTAACCTGGCAGCAGCTATGACACCGATCGCAGCTTACGGCTTCCTGGTATTCAACCTTCTTTGTGCTCCTTGCTTCGCAGCTATGGGCGCGATCAAGAGAGAGATGAACAATACAAAATGGTTTTTATTTGCAATCGGATATCAGTGTGGACTTGCATATCTTGTGTCTCTGTGTATCTATCAGATCGGTACACTGGTTACAGGCGGCGGTTTCGGTATCTGGACAGTGGTTGCATTCGCAATTATCATCGGATTTTTATATCTGCTGTTCAGACCTTATAAGGAAAGCGGCAGCTTAATGTAAAGGTAAAGGGTATGGCAAAAGCCAGATAAAACAGTAATAAGATCAGAGCCTGCGTCCCATCTGGTGGTGCGGGTTCTGATAAACAGAATTGCAACTGTTTCATACCTTTTTCATCGCGGAGCGTGTTACTGAGAACGAAGTGAACAGTAACGTATCTTCACAGTTAGTGGACTGCTGATTATCAGATTGCAGTATAGTGATTATATGTGTATGATAATGATATAAAGCAGGAGGTGTCATTTATGGGAACATTGATTGTAGGAGCAATTTTGATTTTAATTGTCGGACTGATCATAAGAGGAATCGTCAGAGACAAAAAAAGCGGCAAGTCATCATGTGGCGGAGACTGCAGCCACTGCAAAGGGTGCCATTGAGAATCAGGCATATTACTGAAACCTGATGCCAAACAGCAGCCATATGTCAGGAAACAGAAATTAACAAGCGGAAGGATGATGTGATTTTGGGAGCAGCAGCATTACAGAGACAGGAAAATTGTAAAGAGCCCAATTACCAGAGAACCCGAATGCAGAAAGATGTTGTAATCCAGGAATTAAAGAAGCGAGGATGCAGGATTACCAAACAGAGAAGAATGTTGTTGGAAGTCATTCTTGAAAATGAGTGTTCCTGCTGTAAAGAAATCTATTACAATGCATCCCGCCTGGATCCGGGCATCGGATCAGCTACGGTTTACCGTATGGTAAATCTTTTGGAAGAAATTGGTGCGATCAGCAGAAGAAATATGTATAAAATCGTGAGAAATCCGGATTGTAAAGATGAAAGTGTATGCACCATCGAGTTGGATGATAATACAGTCCAGAAATTATCAAAAGACAGTTTTAACAATGTAGTCCTGACAGGACTGAAGGCCTGTGGATACATTGACAAACAGGAAATCGAGCGGATGTTCGTAAATTCCTGTGATTTTAAACATTGAAAACAAGTAAAAATTTAAATAGAGAACGAACTGATGACCGCCGGGAAATACTGAAGAGTATAATTTCCGGTGGCTTTCTTATATTTCTTCAGTTTTTACTCTCTTTTGGCAATACGGTTTCCGGTAACCTTCTTAACATGTCTGAAATGAGAACATTTCTCAACAAGAAGAAAAAAGTAGAAATATGAGAATTTTGGCTGTATAATACATGAAATATAAATAAGCTGATGTCGCAATAATGCGTTTGCCCATCATATTTATCTGAAAACAGTTCATACTGTTCAGCACCGAAAGGATGCTGAGTGGTTACAATAAATTAAAAATCACAACAGGAGGATACATCAATGATTAAATTTGACGGTAAAAAAACAGGAATCTTTGCAGCAGGAGTAGCTTTCGGTACAGCAGGTATCAAGATTCTTACAAGTAAAGATGCAAAGAAATTATACACAAACTGCACAGCAGCCGTTTTACGTGCAAAGGCATGTGTAATGAAAACAGCTTCCGCAATTCAGGAGAATGCTGAGGATATTTATGCAGAAGCACAGCAGATCAACGAAGACAGAGCAGCAGCTGAGGAAGTGGTAGAAGATACAGCTGACGAAGCAGCAGAAGAAACAGAAGAGACAACAGATTTCAAAGAAGAGACAGAAGAAACAGAAGAAGGCAGCGAGGAATAATGAAATTTGCTATTAAGCATGAAATAAAAGGACGAATTCGTATCCACCTTGCCCAGAAACACATGACCTACAGACAGGCGGATATTCTGCAGTGTTATCTGGAGAAAGAGGCAAATATCAGCAAGGCATCGGTTTATGTAAGAACTCAGGATGTCGCTGTTGTCTATACCGGCAGCAGAGATGGGCTGATTCGTTTACTGAGCAGATTTTCCTATGAAACTGCTCAGGTATCTGAATCAGCACTTGAGAATTCCGGACGTGAATTAAACGAAACCTATAAAGAAAAACTGATCAACTCTGTAGTAATGCGTACATTAAATAAAATGTTTCTGCCATACCCGGTACGTGTAGCGATCACTACAGTGAAATCAGTGAAATACATTTATCATGGTGTACGTACTTTGATGAAGGGAAAACTGGAAGTACCTGTTCTGGATGCAGCAGCAATCGGTGTATCTATGCTCCGCGGTGACTTCAATACTGCAGGTTCCACCATGTTCCTGCTTGGAATCGGTGAGATCCTTGAGGAATGGACACATAAGAAATCCGTCAATGACCTTGCAAGAAGCATGTCTATCAATGCAGAGAAAGTATGGTTTGTAAATGAAGACGGACAGGAGGTTCTTATATCTGCTTCTTCTGTTAAAGCAGGTGATCTGATACGCGTACATATGGGTAATGTGATTCCGTTTGACGGAGATGTTGCAGCAGGAGAAGCAATGGTCAACCAGACTTCTCTGACAGGTGAATCTGCGCCTGTGCGTAAAGCAGAAGGCAGCTTTGCCTATGCAGGAACTGTTCTGGAAGAGGGCGAACTCACTGTTAAGGTTAAAGAAGCAGCAGGTTCCAGCCGCTATGAGAAGATCGTCAACATGATCGAGGATTCTGAGAAGCTGAAGTCCTCTGTGGAAAGTAATGCAGAACATCTTGCAGACAGACTTGTACCATACACTCTTGCAGGTACAGGGATAACTTATCTGCTTACCAGAAACATGACGAAAACCCTTGCGGTACTTATGGTAGATTTCTCCTGCGCACTGAAGCTTGCCATGCCTGTTTCCGTATTATCCGCTATACGTGAGGCAAGTACTCACAGTATTACTGTAAAGGGCGGTAAATATATGGAAGCAATGGCTGATGCCACGACTATTGTATTTGACAAGACGGGTACACTTACAAAAGCAAAGCCTGTAGTTTCAGATGTGGTATCTTTCAGTGAAGAGCTGAGTTCAGATGAGCTTCTGCGTATTGCAGCATGTATGGAGGAACATTTCCCTCATTCCATGGCAAGAGCAGTTGTCAATGCAGCTAAAGAGAAACATCTTGTTCATGAGGAAATGCATTCAAAAGTAGAATATATCGTAGCTCATGGTATTTCTACAACTATTGAAGGCAAAAAGGCAGTGATCGGAAGCTGGCATTTCGTAATGGAAGATGAAAAGTGTGTAATTCCGGAAGGAATGGAAGACAGATTTGAACACCTGCCATTAGAATGTTCTCACCTGTATCTTGCAATCGAAGGAAAACTTGCAGCAGTTATCTGTGTAGAAGATCCGCTTCGTGAAGAGGCTGCAGATGCAGTACGTGAATTAAAAGAAGCCGGCATTACAAAAGTCGTAATGATGACCGGTGACAGTGAACGTACAGCAGCAGCTATTGCGAAACGTGTAGGCGTAGATGAATATTACTCCGAAGTCCTGCCGGAAGATAAGGCATCTTTTGTAGAGAAAGAAAAAGAACTGGGGCATAAAGTTATTATGATCGGTGATGGGATCAATGATTCTCTGGCACTTTCTTCTGCAAGTGTGGGAATTGCTATCAGTGATGGTGCAGCTATTGCACGTGAAATCGCAGATGTTACAATTTCTGCAGATAATCTCCATGAGATTGTTACGTTAAAGAGACTGAGCACAGCGCTGATGAAGCGTATCCATAATAATTACAGAACTATTATCGGTATAAACGGCGGTCTGATCGCACTTGGAGTTACAGGTATCATTATGCCTACAACATCCGCACTGCTTCATAACATGTCAACACTGACTATCAGTTTAAGAAGTATGAGAAATCTTCTTCCAAAAGAAGAGGAAGCATAAAGATAACCATAAAAAACCATATCCGGGATTTCATGATAAAGCAACAGATGTTTGCTATAGTCTGAAAATCCGGGATATGGTTTTTATTATGCTTTTATTTAATTTTCATGCGTGCCAGCAATAGACTTCTTAATGGCAGCAAAACTCTCTGCGCTGATCGCATGCTCCATCTTACAGGCATCCTCGGCTGCAACCTTCGGGTCAACTCCGATAGAAGTCAGCCATCCTGTCAGAAAGGTATGTCTTTCATAAATCTTATCTGCAATTTCCTGCCCGGTTTCCGTCAGATTGATAAATCCGTTCTCATCAATCGTAATGTAATTACTGGCTTTCAAATTCTTCATTGCAACACTGACACTCGGTTTTGAAAAAGACAGTTCATGCGCAATGTCGATAGAGCGGACATTACCGTTTCTTTTTTTGATCATAAGGATCGCTTCGAGATAATCTTCTCCTGATTCATGTATCGCCATATTGATACTCCCTCCTTTTTTTCTTTCCGATATTGCTGCTGTGAACTGCTGTACGCAAACAGTACAGGCAGTTATGTTCTGTCAAAGAGTATCCTATTTCTTTTTATGATTTTGATACCTGCCAGATAATAATATCCTGTTTTTTAAAACATTAAAGCAACACGTTAAACTATAATAACATGGATTATAACATAACTTTTTATTTCCGTAAAGAAATCTCCTCAAAACTATTGACAGGAGAGAAAATAATGCTATAATAAAATCAAACAAATGAACAAGTGCTCATATGTTAATATAAAAGAGATGAGCGGAAAGGGAAAATATTATGAAGAAAACTTATAAAATCGATGTAGACTGTGCAAATTGTGCTAACAAAATGGAGGAAGCTGCCAGGAATACAGCCGGTGTTAAAGATGCAACAGTTAACTTCATGATGCTGAAGATGATCGTTGAATTCGAAGACGGACAGGATCCAAAAGCAGTTATGAAAGACGTATTAAAGAACTGCAAGAAGGTAGAAGACGACTGTGAGATTTATCTTTAATTCTGAGTTATCCGGAGAATGGACTGTTGCATAAAACGTATCCCGGCACTGAGCTTTTCGCCGGAAAGTTTTTTGCAGCGGTCCTGCTTTTATAAGAAGAGAGAGGTATTGATATGAACAAGAAGCAGAAGAAAATGCTGATCAGAATTATCATAGCAGCAGTGCTGATCGTGGTCTTTTCCTTACTGCCGGCAGAGGGATACCTGAGATTTGTTCTTTTTATGATCCATATCTGGTCATCGGCTATGATATCCTGAAGAAAGCATTTAAGGGTATTTTAAATAAACAGGTGTTTGACGAGAACTTTCTGATGGCTGTAGCCACAGTAGGTGCAATTCTCCTTGGCGATTATTCCGAGGGTGTTGCAGTTATGCTTTTCTACCAGATTGGAGAACTTTTCCAGAGCTATGCAGTGGGAAAGAGCAGACGAAACATCAGTGAACTGATGGATATCCGTCCTGATTATGCGAACATAGAGAAAGACGGAGCACTGGAACAGGTTGATCCTGATGAAGTTGAGATCGGAACCATTATTGTTGTTCAGCCGGGTGAAAAAGTACCGATCGATGGAGTGATCACCGAGGGAACTTCTACATTAAATACAAGTGCACTGACAGGTGAGAGTCTTCCGCGTGATGCAAAAGCAGGCGATGAAGTGATCAGTGGCTGTATCAATATGACAGGTCTGCTGAAGATCCGTACAACTAAGGAGTTCGGTGAATCTACAGTATCCAAGATTCTTGACTGGTAGAGAATTCCAGCTCCAGAAAGTCAAAATCTGAAAACTTTATTTCCAAATTTGCGAAATACTATACACCTGCAGTATGTTACGGAGCCCTTGCTCTTGCGCTTATCCCACCAATCGTACTTCTTATTATGGGAAAACCTGCCATGTGGGGAGACTGGATCTACAGAGCCCTTACCTTCCTTGTAATCAGCTGCCCATGTGCACTGGTCATTAGCATTCCGTTAAGTTTCTTCGCAGGAATCGGTGGAGCCAGCAATCAGGGCATTCTGGTCAAGGGTTCCAACTATCTGGAAACACTGGCTCAGACAAAATATGTTGTATTTGACAAAACAGGTACTATGACTCAGGGTGTCTTCGAAGTAAGTGGTATTCATCACAATGAAATGCCTGATGAGAAATTGTTAGAATATGCAGCACTTGCCGAGTGTTCTTCCTCCCATCCGATCAGCAAGAGCCTGCAGAAAGCATACGGAAAACCAATCGACAGAAATCGTGTTACTGATATTGAAGAAATCAGTGGTAATGGTGTGATTGCCAAAGTTGACGGCATATCTGTAGCTGCCGGTAATACCAAATTAATGAACAGACTTGGCATTGCTTATCAGGATTGCCATCATGTAGGAACTGTTGTGCATATAGCCATTGACGGCAAATATGCAGGACATATCCTGATATCCGATATCATCAAACCTCATGCAAAAGAGGCAATCGCTGAACTGAAGAAAGCCGGAATCAGCAAGACTGTTATGCTGACAGGCGACTCAAAACGTGTTGCGGATCAGGTTGCCGAAGAACTGGGAATCCAGGAATGTTTACAGCGAGCTTTTACCTGCTGATAAAGTTTCCAGGGTAGAGGAACTTCTTAATCAGAAGTCTGAAAAGGATAAACTTGCGTTCGTAGGTGACGGTATCAATGATGCTCCTGTATTATCCAGGCTGATATTGGTATTGCCATGGGAGCACTTGGCTCAGATGCAGCTATCGAAGCAGCAGATATCGTTCTGATGGATGATGATCCGCTGAAGATTTCCAAAGCGATTAAAATTGCACGTAAATGTATCCGCATTGTATATGAAAATATCTACTTTGCTATCGGTATCAAGGTTCTCTGCCTGATCCTTGGAGCTTTAGGTATTGCAAACATGTGGATGGCCATTTTTGCGGATGTAGGTGTTATGATCATCGCAGTATTAAACGCGATCCGTACATTATTTGTAAAGAATTTATAAGAAACAGGCAAATCAGCAGAAACCTTTTGTGATAAGCCGGAAAGGTAACAGGTAAGAAAATGGAAGTATGCAAAGAAGAATTATGTGAGAGTAATGAAATACATGAAGATCTGCTTAAAATTGTAGATGAAACCCTGCCGGAAGAAACAGAGCTTTATGATCTGGCCGAATTATTCAAGGTTTTCGGAGACTCTACCAGAATACGCATTCTGTTTGTTTTGTTTGAGGCAGAGGTATGCGTCTGCGATCTTGCTAAAGCATTGAATATGACTCAGTCTGCAATCTCTCATCAGCTTCGTATTCTGAAACAGAATAAACTGGTAAAGAGCCGCAGAGAGGGAAAATCCATTTTCTATTCTCTGGCAGATGATCATGTCCGCACAATCATCAACCAGGGACGGGAACATATAGAAGAAGATTGAAAAAAGCATCAGTATCTGAAAGATTATAAATTCAGATAACTGATGCTTTTAAAGTTATAGATGAACTCTTTTCAAAATCTCGTTAGTAAGTCCGCCGATTACCACCCCGGCAGCAACACCTGCCACCAGAAGTGCCGGTGCGTATACAAACACACTTGCATTTTGTACGATCAGCATGGCAATGATCAACTGACCGATATTATGGGAAACACCTCCTGCAACGCTGACACCGATCAGACTGAAGGAGGTTTTTTTCAGCATAAGTGTCATAACTGTCATACTAAGCGCAGCGCCTGCCAGGCTGTACAGGATACTGAACAGATTTCCGAACATAAATCCGATCACCAGAATGCGGACAACAGAAACCAGAGCAGCCTCCCTAAATGAATATTTCTTCAAAATAAAAAGTACTCCCAGATTGGCAAGTCCAAGTTTAATCCCCGGAATCCCCGCAAAAACCGGCACCAGTGATTCCACATATCCCAAAATGATCGCTACAGCTGAAAAAAGCCCAAGGCAGGCTGTTTTTTGCTTCATAAATCTATTTTCTCCTCTCAAAAAATCCAAAATGGAATTATCAGAATTCTTCAGACATTTTAACACAGAAAAAATATTCCCGCAACCACAAGTTAGATGTAACTAATGCTGATTTTTACTGAAGTATTTATTGAGAAAAAATGACGAATATCCCAGATAAAAAAGTGTGGATTTTTCAGACAGGCATGTTACTATTTTATGAGTTAGTAGTGACTAATTTATATAATTACTGCTGACAGCATACCTATAGCAATCCTATATGAATATCTTTGGCAGAAGTCACTCCCTTTTGGTAAAAGTAAAATCCCTTTGGTTAATAAGTTGATTAACCCTCTGGTAAGAGTGATTCCGCAAAAAAATTTTAGAAGAGGAGAAAAACATGACAAACAAAAAACTTATGAAAAAAATAGCACCTGTTGTATGAGTGCCGCAGTTGCTATGACCAGCATGCCATATGCAGTTCTGGCATCTGATTTCACAGACAGTGAGGTACTTACAGACAGCACAGATTTCTCTGTTTCCGAAGAGTTTGCCGCTGAGGATGTGCAGGAAGAATTTACCACCGAAGATGTCCAGGATGCTTTTGCTGCAGAAGCACAGCAGGGCGAAGCTTATGTGCTTATGAATATTCCATACGATGATTTCTACAAGGCAGAACTGAAAAATAATGATGTAAAAGTTGATGCTTTCACATCTGCAACTCTTAATAAATCAAGAACCGCAGGTATGATGAACGGAAATTCCGCTTATCACGTAGACCCCAATGGAACCGATGTAACAGGTGTTACTTTCCCTGTAAAGGTCAGTGATCTTTCCCTTCTGAAAGACCAGAAGCAGGTCACAGATTCCGACTCTGTAACGATCACAGTGACAAACAGAGGACAGACAAGCAGCAACACCTATACAGGAAAAGATTCCCTGATTGAAAATGCTTCTTACTCTTATTACATTTTAAGTGAAACACCGTCTTATTACAAAGAACTTACTGTAAATGCAGATGGCAGCTATTCTTTCTCGGCAATGAAAGGTGCCCAGACAAAGAACGTTACTATTGATGCTACATTAAAAACAGAAACAAATTACGGTGATTATGAGCTTGATCTTAACAATGAGGCTTTTGCAGCAGTAATTGATACAAATACAGATAAAATCTATGGTGTAACCGTAAATACTACAGACGGAACCAACTATGGCCTGCGTCATCTGGAGAATATTTGGCGTGGAAGTATGCTTGCCTGGGGAACCGGATATACAACAGAAGTTCACGGATGCCCTGTTTCTTCTGCACATTATAAATCAATCATGGGAAAAACAATTGACAGCGTTACTTATTATACAGATAAGGGTATGATCACTTTTGATGTTCCGGATGTAAAAGTGCAGACAACTACAGGAATCAAGGCAACAGTAGCAGATATTATGAATACAGATACTTCTGCAGCAGTTACCTTTGACCAGGTTCTGCCTGCAGACTTCAAGGCACAGTATACAGTAGACGGAACAGCGGTTTCCTGCACAGACGGAAAACTTACGGTTGGAACTCTTGCACTGGGAACGCACAAGGTTGAAATTGCAGATGCCAGCGGAAAATATGCAGCCATTGTAACTGAATTTACAGTAAATACAGACAAAATGCCGGCTTCTTATGACAGTAACGAGACAAAACTGGTTGCAGCAAAAGGCATTACAGCAGAAGAGTTCTCTGCATACATTAAGAGCATCAGCAAAGTAAAAGTTGATGATACAGAATATGCCGCAACAGGAAGAGGAAGCAAGGTCATTGTAAAAGAAGATGGAACTCTTGATCTCACAGATCTTCAGGTAACAGACACAACTGTTTTCGAAATAACTGCTGTAGGATATAAGAATAATCTTACTTTTACTTACAAAGAAGCAGAAAATACATTTGAATTAAATACTTCTTCCAAGACTCTTTATACAAAAGGCAGCACAAAAACTACTCTCAAAGTTACAACAAACCTTACCGATAAAATCACATGGAAATCCAGCAACAAAAAAGTGGCTACAGTAAACAGCAAAGGTGTTGTAACTGCTAAAGCAAAAGGAACAGCAGTGATCACAGCATCCTGTGGAGAATATAAAGTAACCTGCAAGATAACAGTTAAAAATCCATCCCTGAAACTTAGCAAATCTTCAGCAACTGTAAAAGTTGGAAAAACAACAAAAATTTCTGCAAAGGCAACTCCATCAGGAAAGGTTACTTACAAGTCAAGCAACAGCAAGATTGCAACAGTAAGCTCCAAAGGCGTTGTAAAAGGAAAGAAAAAAGGTACTGCCAAAATCACAGTAACCTGCAATGGTGTTAAGAAAGTATTTACAGTAAAAGTAAAATAAACGATAACAGGTAAATAATTCACACAATAAATGACCTCGGATTTTGCTCCGGGGTCATCTTAATGAGAAAAAAACAACATTAGCAGAATCTGTTATATATAGATTTTTATATACTAAAATGATACACTTTTAAAGTTAGTTGTGATTAAGTTTTGCTTCATTTAAAAACAGATATCATATCCGGCAAAAATAAAATGAAGGAGAGGAAACAACGTGAATAATCAAAACTTTTATCTGCGTCTGATCGCACTTTTGCTGATCATCATGGTGGTATTTTTCTATAACGGAACAGTAAAAGATAAGGAACAGGCCCAGGATATTGCAGATCTGACTGCCAAAACAGAGAGCCTGGAGAACCAGCAGGACCAGATCCTTACAGCATTAAAGGAAACTTATGAGGAACAGAAAACAGCAGCAGAAAGTAATGCTTCTTCTGATGTATCTTCGGAAGCTGATAATAAATCTGAAAAGGATTCTGCAGAGGATAAAGAAAATACAGATCAGGCAGATTCTGAAGAAACCGATGATTCTGACAATGTATATAAAAATGGCACCTTCGAAGGTTCAGGAACCGGATACGGTGGAACGATCACTGTTCAGGTGACTCTGGAAGATGATACCATTACAGCAGTCAGTGTAGTCAGTGCACCAGGTGAGGACAGTGCTTATCTGTCACAGGGCGAGAATGTCATAAACAGTGTCATCAGCGAGCAGAGCACAGATGTTGACACTATTTCCGGAGCAACTTTCAGTTCTACCGGTATCTTAGAAGCAGTAAATGACGCATTATCAAAGGCGGAAAACGCATGAAAAAGAAACAACGAAAGGTACGGCTGATCCGTGCCGCCATACAGCTTATATTTTTTATAGCAGCGCCCTCCCTTTTTTCCACAGCATTTGCAGGAATCAAATCCATCTTTCTTGCAATCGGAGGACAGCAGAGCGTAACCTGGAACTCTTTTCTGGATATTACGGCATTACTGTTGATCATTACTATTTTGTTCGGACGTCATTTCTGCGGTTATGCCTGTGCGTTTGGCTCGCTGGGAGATGCTCTGTATGAGCTTACCGCATTTATCCGTGCGAAATGTTTTGGAAAAAAGAAAAAACATGGATATCCGGAAGAATGGGTACACCGATTACAGAAAGTAAAATATGTGATTCTTGCGTTCCTGCTTCTTTCCTGCATAACAGGATTTTATTCTAAATTACAGGGAATGAGTCCATGGGATGTATTCTCAATGCTTACAACAGGCAGACTGCCGAAATCTACCTACATTGTGGGAACAGTTCTGCTGATCCTGATCATGGCCGGAATGTGTACACAGGAGCGTTTCTTCTGCCAGTTTCTCTGTCCCATGGGAGCAGTATTTGCAATCATGCCGATCATCCCGGGAGCACTTTTCAAACGGAATCGTCCAAACTGTGCGCCAAAGTGCACTCTCTGTAAGAAGAGATGTCCGGCACATCTGGATATTGACGGCGATACTGCACATTCAGGGGAATGCATCTGCTGTCACGCCTGCACTGCAGTCTGCCCAAGGAAAAATATTCATACAGGCACTGTTATTGATAAAAATTAGCAACTGCTAACTTATTGAAAAAATTTGATTAGTAAGAACTAACTATATTGGTAGACATACTATCCATACAGTGATATAGTCTATAGAGTTAGTTGGAAACAACAATAAGAGGATAAGGAATCAGAAAATATATGACAAACAGACGCTCTTTTGTACTGGGACTTTTTATTACAGCCTCTCTTTTATGCACATCCCGGACTGCATGGGGAAACTCTGAAATAAACACATACACCAAAACAGACTTTGCTATGGACACCGTAGTATCAGAGACTCTTTACACAACAGGTGAGGATATCACAGCAGACATAATCTCTGCATTAAAAGATGTGGAAGAAAACTGGATCTCCTGGACAAAAGAAAGTTCTCAGATATATCAGATCAATCAAAATGCCGGGAATACAACAACGGTATCTGATGAAACTGCCACCTGTTTAAAACAGGTACTGGATTTGTCGAAAGCTTCTGGCGGAGCCATGGATCCTACTATGGGAAGAGTGATCCGCCTGTGGGACATTGACGGAGAAAATCCGCACATTCCTTCAGATGATGAATTAAATTCCCTGCTTGAAAATGTAGGATATGACAAGGTGACTCTGGATGGAAATAAAGTTACCATGCCGGAGGGAGTAACTCTTGATCTGGGGGCTGCAGGTAAGGGAATCGGCTGCGATGCAGCACAGAAGATTCTTGATGCAGATAAAAATGTATCAGGCATGATCCTGAATCTGGGCGGCAGCAGTGTTATGAGCTATGGAAGCAAACCCGACGGCTCTGCCTGGCAGGTAGCTGTCACTGATCCGCGGGATACAGAAGGTGATTACCTGGGAGTAGTTACTCTGAATGGTACTGAATTTTTATCTACTTCCGGAGATTACGAAAAATACTTTATAGAAGATGGTGTTCGATATCATCATATACTGGATCCTGCTACAGGATATCCTGCAAGAAGCGGTCTCACATCTGTGACGGTTGTGTGTGATGACGGCCTGAACGCAGACGGACTTTCCACTGCATGCTTTGTACTGGGAAAAGAAAAGGCAGAAGAACTTTTGAAGAAATACAATGCAGACGGACTGTTCGTAGATGATTCTGATCATGTCTGGATGACGGAAGGCATGAAAGAAAGATTTCAATTACTGAAAGATACTTATTCCATCGGTAAATAGGTTTATCTTATATAAAGATCTCTGAACTGTCAAAAATTTCAGTTTTCCGGACAGTTTGGAAATATATTTATTAACTCATATTCAGGAGGATTTAAAGGTATGCGCAAGGGAAATTTAATCAAAATGGCAGCTCCTGCAATTTTAAGTGCAGCAATGATGGTTTCAGGATTACCGGTTATGGCTGCGGATTTTACATCTGATACTGCTGTGGAGACTGAGGCACAGACAGATGAGTTTGATGCAGCAGATGACACCGCTGATGCTTTTGCAGGCGATGAGGAAACACCTTTTGTTGACGATCAGGCAGCAGAAGATGAATTCGCTGCAACAGCAGAAACAGGCTACAAATATGTCTATGCAGGTCTGACATGGGCACAGTACTGGGCATCTGAGGGAGTTTATAATGCTGCAAACACAGCTTCCAATGGAACAAAAGACAGCCATGATGAACTTGACAAAGGCGGTTTCGACACAGTAACCAGAGCTACTGTAAACCATGGCCTGCACAGAGGAAGCTACCAGTGTGAAGCAATCATGTATGACAAAAACGGCGGTTCTTATGAGATTTCCTACTGGACCTCAGCTAATGATGCAGTTCTTACAGACGGAACAACTGTAAAGCTGAATCAGCCTGAAAGAGGACAGATTACAAAAGCTGATGGAAGTGTTGTAGAATTCGACCATTATAACGTAGTAGGCCTGAAATATGTACCTGTCGCAGTAAAAGCAGAAGATTATGAAGCCTTCAAATCCCAGTTCAAGGTTGTGGAAGACGGAAGCACAGTTGCCGGAGGATTTGGAGAAAACAATTTGCAGTCCTATAGTGCAGTTGCGGATGTTACCGCTGAAACAAACGGCTTAAAAGAAGCTGTAAAAGGTTCCGATGGAACATTCACATTCAAGGCCAGAACAAACGGTACAGGTTCCGGACTTAAAGATCAGGCACTCCAGACAGCATCCAATGTTACCGCAACAGTAAAAGAAGCCAGCGGAAGCTACGGCGAATTCTTAAGAGTAGATATTACAGGTGACGGATATGGAGCTCTTGGAGCTAAAATGTATGCTGTAAGATGGGATTACTACGGAAATGGTGACAAAGTTCTGGCATCTTACGGAACAAAATTTGCAGCAGATAACTGGATGCATAAAGCTATGGGAATCCAGCTTGGGCTGACAGATTCCTATCGTTGCCAGCTTCCGTCAGGAACAGACGGAACAGGTAAATGGAAAATCACTGTATACGCTATGGGATATGCAGACACTGTATTTGATGTCACAGCAACAGATGCTAACATTGTAAAACCAGACGCCGGAGAAGCTGATACAACAGCATTAAAAGCTGCTGTTGAAAAAGCAGATGCATTAAAAGAAGCAGACTATACAGCAGATTCCTGGAAGTCCATGCAGGTAGAGCTTGCAGAAGCCAAAGACCTTCTGGCAAAAGAAAAACCAACCCAGGCAGAAGTTGATGAAGCTACTACTCATCTGACAGCAGCAGTAGACGCCCTTGTAAAAGCAGATACTTCCAAAGCAGCCGTAACTCTTAACAAAAAAACTGCAACTGTCTACAAAGGAAAAACAACGACTCTGAAAGCAACTGTAACAGGTACAACAGGAGCAGTAACATTTACTTCCAGTAACACAAAAGTTGCAACAGTAAACAAAACAACCGGTAAAGTTACAGCAAAAGCAGCCGGAAAAGCAGTGATTACAGCTAAATGCGGAAACGTAAAAGCAACCTGCACAGTAACAGTTAAAAATCCAACTCTGAAGCTTGCAAAAACATCAGCATCTGTAAAAGTTGGAAAGACAACTAAGATTGCGGCAAAAGCAACTCCATCCGGAAAAATCACATACAAATCCAGCAATAAGAAAATTGCTACTGTATCTTCCAATGGTACAGTAAAAGGTATCAAGAAAGGTACAGCTAAGATTACAGTAACATGCAATGGTGTATCCAAGACATTTAAAGTAACTGTAAAATAATCGGATTAATTCAGTGTGAAAATTAACTGATTCACAGACATAGAAAAGAAATCCTGTATTCCGGTCAAAAGGGCAGGGTTTCTTTTCCTTGTAAAACATAAAATGACAGATATTCAATGTGAAGTCACGTAGTGAAAGCGGATAGTTTTGTCTGTTTAATTATATAACGTTTCTGGAAAATACAGAGGGGATAAGTCTTGAAATTTAACATAATGCTGTTAGTAGGAAATTTGCTATCTATATTTCCAGAAATGTTATAAAAGAAGAGGAGAGGATTTATGAACAAGAATAATGAGCAGAAAAAAAATACGAATCCTGAAACAAATCAGAAACAGGATAATTTAAAACCCTGGTTAAAGCTTCTTCCGGCAGCTGCCGTTTTTGCAGCAGTCTGTGTGACCTGTTATCAGACTGAAAAAGCCCTGTAGACACCGCTGTAGTTTCTAATAATAGTATTATGTCTACTGATGATATCAAAGAACTGATTGCAACAGGAAATACCCACGACGAAGTTTTACAGGAATCTTCTGCAAAAAGCAGCAAAGCATCAGCAAAAACATCAAAGAAAGCCAAAAAAGCCAGTAAGATAAAAACCGGCACAAAGAAAAATGCTTCTACCGGAGCCGCTGCAAATGGCAGCGCTGCCGGCGGAGGTGGTGCAGGAAGTACTGTCACACCAACTACACAAGTTCCGACTGACGGATATGTGGATGGAACTTATACAGGCTCCGGAACCGGATTCGGTGGAACGATCACTGTGCAGGTAACTGTCAGCAATCATAAAATTGCATCAATCAATATTTTGAATGCCTCCAGCGAAACAGCTTCCTATTTTGCCAATGCACAGGGAGTAGTCAGCAGAATTATTTCCAGCCAGTCACCAAACGTAGATGCGGTGAGTGGGGCTACCTATCCTCAAATGGAATTATCACAGCGGTCCAGAACGCATTGTCTCAGGCGATTCCATCAGGAAACCAGACAACAGCCACACCAACACCAACGCCGTCACCAAAACCTACAAAGAAACCAGTTCCAACACCAAATCCGGATAAAGAATCTCCATACAAAGATGGTACTTATACTGGAACTGCACAAGGTTACAGCGGAACGGTAACCCTGACTGCGAAGATAAAAAAGGGAATTATCAATCTCTCGATGTAAAGCATACCGATACACCACAGTTTTTCCAGAAGGCATGGGAGGTTCTTGAAAATTCAATCATTCAGAATCAGTCCGCTGATGGAATCGACACTGTCAGTGGTGCGACCTATTCATCCAAAGGAATCTTAAATGCGATGAAAGATATCCAGAAACAGGCTGCCAAAACGAACGCAAAAGTAACTCCGACACCAGTTCCAACGGAAACTCCGAACGTTACTCCGACACCGGAAGCAACACCGACGCCAGAGGTAACACCAACTCCTGAAAACACACCCGCTCCGACAGAAACGCCTGAACCGACACCAACCCCAGACGAAACACCGGAGCCGACACCTGAACCGCAAGGACCGTATAAAGACGGAACATACTCCGCTTCAAGTTATGGCTATAGTGGAAGAGTAGAAGTAACGGTAACCATCCAGAACGGTCAGATTGCTTCCATCGAACAGAGCAACAGTGATTCACCGGAATACTTCGACTATGCATGGGGAACTCTCTATCCTCAGATCATGGGAAATCAGTCTGCCGATGGCATTGATACAGCAAGTGGTGCAACATTCTCCTCTGAGGGAATCCTCGGAGCCGTTCAAAAAGCTCTTGCGCAGGCTCTTGCATAGAAATTGTAAAAATGGAATTTATGTGATATAATCACTATTAGTGAATACTAACTTTTCTAAATCATTAAAATGGAGGATGCTATTATGATTAAAACAACTGTAAAAGTAGACGGAATGATGTGCGGAATGTGCGAATCTCATGTCAATGACGCAGTAAGAAAAGCTTTCCAGGTAGATAAAGTCTCATCTTCCCACAGCAAAGGCGAAACCACTCTTATCACTGATGCACCTGTCGATGAAGCCAGATTAAAAGCGACGATTAATGCCACAGGATATGAAGTAAAGGGAATTACCTCAGAGCTTTATGAAAAGAAAAAAGGACTGTTTTCATTCCTTCATAAATAAATCGGTAATTGCCAGGTTCATCAGGCAGTAACTCCTATACAAAACCGGACATGGATTTTGATAACCTCAAGATTCTTTGTCCGGTTTTTTGTAACTTTTTTATAGCTTTTTGTCGATAAATCTCGAAGAATGGTGGCAAGAAGTCTGATAATTTAGTAAAAATCGGTTGTGATTTTTGCGCAGTTATGATACACTGAATGCAGTTAAAAAATTGATAGAAAATTACAATCTGGAGACGAAATAATGAAAAGAAAAATAGAAATTGTCTGCTGGATTTTGTTTACTTTATGCTCTGGTGTTTGCTTCTTTGTTAATTTCATGAGCAAACCTCCAGTGGACGATACCCATACTTTTACTTTATATATGATCGGTGCTGCAGTAGTATCTATATTATATCCGATGTCCATGTTCATCCTTGGATTGAGAAACCGATATTTATACGATAAACTAAATGAAATTGCTGAAGAAAAAGACGAAAGCTTAAAGACAAAGACGTCCAGATCATCTGTTTCCACACCTGTATCTGGATACCCGGTACCTGACATAAATATCCTCGTCAGTGCCTTACTTCTGAACAAAAACTTACAGAAGAAGAGAAAGATTACTTACTTGAATACATTAAAAAGAAATGACGTGATATCTAATGAAACTACTGACCTGTATGTCCATCGCAGGATCAATCCCCGTTGTGATCTGTTTACTTATGTACCTGATTCAACACGCTGATTACAATTACACTTTAGGCAGAAGATTACTGATAACGGGTATCTTCTTTTATCTGATGCCTGTGCAATTGATAAAATATCTGATTCCAAAAGATGTATTTCCAACATCTATGCTGATCACAGATGAATCTCAGCTATATTTATCAGGTTCTTTGTCCTTCACTCCAGAAAGACAGGGTGAATATATATGGATGCTGCAATGGTTTGATATCATATCTAAGATATGGCTGGTAGCAATCATTATTTTCGCCATTTATCAAATCATCAGCTTCTGGAGAGGAGCTCATTCCATTCAGAATTATATATTTGATAAAGTGGAAGATTCAGACAATAACCAAGTATATTATCTGATTCCTGATGGAATCTGCGGACCATGTACAATCGGATTTTTCCGTCAGAAAATTGTATTTCCAGAGAGTTTCCCTATGTTACATTCAGAATATGACATGGTATATAAGCATGAACATTCTCATCTGAAAAATCACGACAATCTGGTAAAAGTATTATGCCTTCTGGTTTTGTGCCTGCACTGGATGAATCCGGTGGCATACCTTTTACTCTTCCTTTACATAGATACAGCAGAAATAATCAGTGACAGAGCTGCCGTAGAAGGCTGTTCAAAAGAACGCCGCAAAGACTATGCCATACTGCTGGTAAACGAAGCCTCAACTCCGGACAAAAATCCGGTTATGTGGAAAAATAATCTTTTCAGCAATAAAAAGAAAAGCGGAAAGAACATGAAAATCTTAAAAAGGAGGATCAACTACATGATGAAGGAAAAGAAAAAAGGATTGTTACAGAGAGGGATTATGGTCGCTGTGTCTGCACTGACAATAGTTACTGGAGCTGGAACGGTGTTGGCGTATGAGCCGATGCAGTCATCAGATATTAGCGTTGAAGAAAGTATCACATTTGACACTCCTGAAATCACCAGTTTTGAATTTTCAGGCGAATTTGTATCAACTGAAGATTTTTCTGAAAGTGATAATATATTTGTAACACTGGATGGAGAACAAATTCCTATTTATGATATGACAGTTCCTCATGCATTATGTACACACAGTATGGTTAATGGATATTTAAAAAATCATACAAGTAATGGTAAAGGTGGTTGCACTGTAAAGGTGTATACCTGTCAAAGATGTGAAAAATGTGGCTATTTAGCAAATGCAGTATATAAAAATACTATCACATATGCCGTATGCCCACATTAAAATTGTAATAATTGTAAATTTCTGGACTTCAGTTATTAGTTGTACGTGATATTATAACTAATAACTGAAGTTTATTTTATTTATAAGCAAATGATTAAATAGCATCAATATAAAATATTTTGAAATACTTTCTCAACTTTTTTTAAATTTAGCTCTTGCATTATATTGTAGGTTAGAATATACTAACTTATAGAGTTAGACAACTTAAACTCTCGTGTAAATCAATCATTTAAACTCCATCCGAAACCTAGCTGAAGTTTTCGGAATCCGTGAATCATATTTGTCTAACCACGGTCATGCTGAAGCCGTATGCCAGATATGATTCATGTGTACACAGCCATATAGCCAATGGTCTGTTACACTTTGGTACATCCTTTTAACAGCTATATTCTTGTTTCTCGCGCATTGCATGAATACAGCTTTTTAGAAGTGATGTACCAGCAGTTTAATGTAATATCAGAAAGGGGATTTATCATGTACTTAGAAATTGAGAAAGTAGTAGGAAGAGAAATTCTGGATTCCAGAGGAAATCCGACAGTCGAGGCAGAAGTATATCTGATGGACGGCACTGTTGCAAGAGGAACAGCTCCAAGCGGTGCTTCCACAGGTGAATTTGAGGCTCTGGAATTAAGAGATGGAGATAAAGCTCGTTACCTTGGAAAAGGCGTACAGAAAGCAGTAGAAAACATCAATACAACAATCAACGAAGCAATCGAAGGTCTCGATGCAAGTGACATTTATGCAGTAGATGCAGCAATGATCGCAGCAGACGGAACAAAAGATAAATCCAAACTTGGAGCAAATGCAATCCTTGCAGTATCTATCGCATGCTGCAGAGCAGCAGCAACTTCTCTTGAGATTCCGCTGTATCGTTTCCTTGGCGGAGTATCCGGAAACCGTCTTCCAGTTCCAATGATGAACATCGTAAACGGTGGATGCCACGCATTATCATCCGGTCTGGATGTACAGGAATTCATGATCATGCCAGTTGGAGCACCTTCCTTCAAAGAATGCTTAAGATGGTGTGCAGAAGTCTTCCACGCACTTGCTTCTATCCTGAAAGAACGCGGACTTGCAACATCAGTAGGTGATGAAGGTGGTTTCGCACCTGCACTGAAATCTGATGAAGAAGCAATCGAAACAATTCTTGAAGCAGTTAAGAAAGCCGGATATGAACCAGGTAAAGACTTCAAGATCGCTATGGAGCAGCTTCCTCTGAATGGAAGAGCGAAAAAGGTAAAGGATACTACAAACTTCCAAAAGCAGGAACAGAGTATACATCCGAAGAGCTCATTGAGCACTGGGCTAAATTGTGCGAGAAATATCCGATCATCTCCATCGAAGACGGTCTGGATGAAGAAGACTGGGAAGGATGGCAGAAACTTACAGCAAGACTTGGCGACAAAGTACAGCTTGTCGGTGATGACCTGTTTGTTACAAATACAGAGAGACTTGCAAAAGGTATCAGCTTGGCGCAGGTAATGCGATCCTGATCAAATTAAACCAGATCGGTTCCGTATCTGAAACACTGGAAGCAATTAAAATGGCTCACAAAGCAGGCTACACCGCAATTTCTTCTCATCGTTCCGGCGAGACAGCAGATACAACAATCGCAGACCTTGCAGTAGCACTGAATACCTGCCAGATTAAGACCGGAGCTCCAAGCAGATCTGAACGTGTTGCGAAATACAATCAGCTTCTCCGTATCGAAGAAGAACTCGGCGCAAGCGCAGTATATCCGGGAATGAAAGCTTTTAATGTGAAACAGGACTAAACAGAACTATGGCAATCCGCGTAAATAATGCATACCATAAATAAAATAAACCTGTAAAATGCAAAATGCATTTCTCATCTGAATCGTTTAGTGAGAAATGCATTTTTGTATATGAGATTTTATTATATTCACTCATCTGGATAAATACTGTCTGTTTCTTCCGGTTTCTTCAGATATCCCTTACAACAGGCTCGATCGTCTGTTCCATAAGCCGGTGAAGCAGTTCTGTCGTAATATTATGATCTCCCAGAAGCGAATTATACAGGAAGTTTCCTGACAGTTCTTCAGTAATAGAACTCAGTCCTGCCAGGATCATTTTTTTACCGGGTGTTTCGTTCCATCTGATCTCAATTTCATCATCTTCATGAAAGAAAATGTGCGCCTTTCGTTTCACACATTCTTCGATAAAAGTAATCTCCAGCTTTAATACTGGGATGTCGTTTTCATCCCTTGCAAATTCTCCCAGTGTAGCTACAAGGTAATGTTCTCCATGAAGATCAACACATCCATCCGCAGCCTTTCCAAATCCAACAGGAAGTTTATGGATCACCTCACCTTCGGTAAAAGAAACGTAAAAGTTTCCCGCATCATAAGTAAAAGAAATTTCAGAAATACCATCTGTCATATTATTGTGGAATACCTGCACAAACAACGGCGCAATTCCAATATTCTGCTGTTCCATAACATAAGTTCTGCCGCTTACAGCCCGCATAAAACTGTGATGATCAGATGGGCGATTAACGGCTGCTGAAATACGGTAGCTGTATTTTTTATCTGAATGCTTCCTTCTGAAAACTACATTTCTTTTCCATCCCCCGCGCAGAGAAGTACTTCTGTTATTATTTTCTCCATTTTCCAGTTCTCCGCACAACCATTTCAGAAGACTATGGGAGAGTGGATTCTCAGGTAGAACATCGGCGGGATGATAATTAACAGGGAAATATTTCCGAATGATATTCAGCATGACACAGTCCTGAAACATTTCTTTATTTCCAGCATTTGTGACAAGAACCATATCCATATCCGGATAAATAATAACATTCTGTCCCAACATTCCGTTATATTCAAAGCTTCCCGGGCGCTGTTCCATCCATAGCTGATATCCATATCCATAGGTGTCATTCTGAGTTTTCAGATGTCGTGCCGTAGATATTTCTATCCAATATTCAGACACCAGCTGCTGACCATTCCATTTTCCCCTCTGAAGATACAGCTGGCCGAGTTTTGCCATGTCTTCTGCACAGAGAAACAGTCCCCAGCCGCCTTTTGTAATTCCTTTCGGACAGGTTTCCCAGTAATATTTCGTGATACCAAGAGGATCAAACAGTCTCGGAGTCAGATATTCGGTCAGGGTTTCTCCTGTACGTTTCGTCACGATTGCAGAAAGAACATAAGTATTCAGACTGTTATATTGAAACTCTGTTCCGGGTTTTCCATTGACAGATGCATTCAGAAAACTTCCAAGCCAGTCATTTCCGGACACGATACCTGATTCATTAAAAGTTACGCCGCTTGTCATGGTCAGCAGATTCTCTACTGTGATCACAGGGCGGAAAATCTTTGAAAAGGCATTTATATGATCCGGAAAAATGTCATAAATATTTTCATCGAGTTTTAATTTTTCCTCTTCGATCAACATGCCGATTGCCATACCTGTGATGCTCTTGCACATGGAATGTGTAATATGCCACATTCCTTTAGGGTATGGTGCAAAATTACATTCACAGATTACCTTGCCATGACGCAGTGCCATAAAATGATGCATTTCCGTATCTTTGGAAGCATCCAGTTCCCGAAGAAGGGCAGCAAACAGATCAGAGGAGATTCCCTGACTCTCCGGTGTGGCACGTAAAAATGCCTGCTCATAAACTGCATCAAACGGAAAATCCGGTTTCTGTGGGAAATAATCTACCCGTGTACCACCTGTCTTTCCAAGGATCATATTTAAAACCAGTTCTGCAACCGCAATCTGTTCTTTTGCCATAGAGAATACCTCCTTTTTCGGATTTATTTTGATTATACAGACCTCATACAACAAATGCAAATTATATTTTTACGAGAAAGGATATTACCAGTGGACAGTAGCGCAGGATTCTCTTCCTGCGGAAGCTCACTTTAGTGACATAATAAAACGGCTGCGGAATGAACCGCAGCCAGTAATAAGTTTCATCTGTTTACCTTTCGTCAAAAGCAACAAAATCCGTATGATGTCCTACATATTTGTAAGCAGGACGAATGATCTTATTTGCATTAATCAGTTCTTCCAGACGGTGAGCACTCCAGCCCGGCATACGTGCAATAGCAAAGATCGGAGTAAATAATTCTTCCGGAATACCAAGCATGCTGTATACAAATCCACTGTAGAAGTCCACATTTGCGCAGACATTTTTAAACAGTTTTCTATGTTCCATAATCAGTTTGCCGGCAATATTTTCTACTCTGTTATAAAGCTCGAATTCCTCTGTCATTCCCTTTTCCTCAGCAAGTGCCTGGGCAAAGCGTTTCAGGATCACTTCTCGAGGATCGGAAAGTGTATAGACTGCATGCCCCATACCATAGATCAGCCCTGCATGATCAAATGCTTCTTTATTCAGAACCTTCTGGAGGTAAGCTATGATTTCATCTTCGTTATCCCAGTGATCTTGATCTACATGAGACTTCAGATCAGCAAACATATTCTGAACTTTAAGGTTTGCTCCACCATGACGAGGTCCCTTCAGAGATCCGATGGATGCAGCAGTAGAAGAGTAGGTATCTGTCCCTGAAGAAGTTACCACATGAGTGGTGAAAGTGGAGTTATTACCGCCACCATGCTCAGCATGCAGGATCAGTGCAATATCCAGAACTTTTGCTTCCAGTTCTGTGTATTTTCCATCCGGGCGAAGCATAAGAAGAATGTTCTCGGCAAGAGAAAGCCCCTTCTGCGGATTACGGATAAATAAGGTATCATCCTTTCTGAAATGGCGATATGCATGGTAAGAATATACGGCAATTTCAGGAAGCTTTGCAATCAGTTCCAGAGACTGACGAAGTACATTTTCAGGAGAAATATCTTCCGGATTGTCATCATATGTATAGAGAGCCAGAACACAACGCTGCATGGCATTCATAATATTGGCATTGGTTCCTTTCATAACAACATCGCGGACAAAACGACCGCCAAGCTCCTCCATATCAGACATCATATCCAGAAATCTGGAAAGTTCTTCCTTATCAGGGAGCTTACCGAAGATCAGAAGATAAATTGTTTCTTCAAATCCAAAACGTCTTCCGTTCAGACCACTGATGATATCCTGTACATTGATTCCCTGATAGTATAAACGTCCATCAGCCGGAATCTGTCTGCCGTTGATCAGATTATAACCATTAACATCAGAAATCTCTGTAAGACCTGTCAGGACACCTTTACCCGCGGAGTCACGAAGACCTCTTTTTACATTATATTCTACATACAGATTTGGATCGATATGATGATTCTTGAGCAGTTCCTGTTCAAAGAATCTCATTTTGTCACGAAGCTGTCCGGAATCTTCCAGACTCATCATTTCATGTTTTTCCATAATATCATTCCTCATTTCCCCGTTATTTATCTACAGCAATACTCGCAAATTCACTTATAGCAATACTCGTAAATAATGCATATTATAGTGAATTTTATTAAAAAACACTGATACAGTGAATTGCAGATGCATCCTTGCGATCAGTGTTTTACTATGGCGAACATTTGTATTTGTACCTATTTAAACATTGTACAGTAAAGTGATGGGAAAGGCAAGATAAAGATTGTATTTTTTTTCATACAATCATATTAAAGTGATAACGCTTTAAAATTATACAGAAGGAAAATTATGAAAAATATAACACAAAATCATGGAACGTGCTATAATAGCCAACAGAAAGCATGATAAAGGGGAAGTGAGAAAAGAAATGTCAGAAAGAAAAATGAAACGAGTTGAGGACTCCTTAACAGAGCAGTCTCATTTATTAATGCCAAAGTGTCTGAATGCCGCAGGTTATCTGTTTGGCGGACAGCTGCTTGCATGGATTGATGAAACAGCAGGTATTGTTGCCAAACGTCATGCGGAAATGAATGTGGTAACTGTTGCAGTAGACAATATGTATTTCAAGGCCGGAGCCAGAGTGAACGATACCATCGTTCTCATCGGACGGCTTACGCATGTGGGACGTTCTTCCATGGAAGTCCGTATTGATACTTACTGTGAAGCCCTTGATGGAACCAGAACCATGATCAACCGTGCATATTTTATTATGGTTGGAACAGATGAACATCAGCATCCTGTGGAAGTACCGGGACTTATCATTGAGGGAGTTACTCAGCAGATAGAGAATGAAGCTGCACAGAAACGTGCAAAACTCTGGAAAGTACGCAGACAGGAAGGATTTTAACAAAACAGCCGCAAATGCGGCTGTTTTTGTTTATCAGTAACATTTACTGCAAGGTCCGTATCCCATAGCCTCGGCTTCTGATTTGGATACCTGTCTGGCTGTATCCGGGTTCATTCTTCCACAGTTGGGAATGCTGTGATATTTTTCGCCGGTTGCAGGGATCCATACCATTGTTCCTACATCTGCATTGTTGGATTCTTCCTGTTCAGGTACCGGATCAGAAGTGGTAGTTTCTTCCTGCCAGGAGTTTCCACCAGTGCCACCTGCAGAAGCATTTACAGAGGAGTCTCCGGAAGAATAATCATTGCATGGCTCCTGTGACCAGGAAATATTTGTTCCATCGGAGACTGCAATGATCGTACCCTGTTTATCTGTTCGGAATACAGGGATTCCCATATCTGATAAACGTCCCATTGTATCTGCTGACGGATGATTATACTGATTATTGATTCCGCAGCTTATGACTGCGTAAGATGGAGAAGTCGCCTCAAGGAAATCCCAGGTAGTTGAACTTGCAGACCCATGATGACCAACAGAAAGAACATCGCAATCAAGGTTCATACCAGTACTGATCATATCCTGTTCACTGGTTTCCTCTGCATCTCCGGTAAAAATAAAGCTATTTGAACCATTTTCAAGTTTGATTACAAGAGAGTTATCATTACTGTTCTGGCTGATACCATTCGGTGCAAGAACAGTGAAACTTCCGGTGCCAAAATCAAATGTTTCACCTACAGAAGGATACTGTACGATAATTGCATTTGCAGTGGCAGTATTCATAAAATTATTGAATAAATTTGAAGTATGTACATAGTCTGGTCCGAATATATTACTTACAGAGAAATTGTCTATACATGGAACAAGACCGCCGATATGATCTTCATCATAGTGAGAAGCGATCATATAGTCAATGTTTTCCACATTCTGTTCCTGTAAGTAGGAGATGATCAGATCAGCATGGCTCTGATCCCCGCCATCGTACAAAAGATTTTGTCCTCCGGACTGTACTAAGATGGCATTTCCCTGTCCAACGTCAATAAAATGAACTGCCATCTCACTGTTGCCTTCAGCTTTTACCGTCAGTGCTGATTGCGGAACTAAGGTAAACAGCAGAAGGAACAGAGATAGAATTAGTGATAGTAACCTGTTTTGTTTCTTCATAAAAAGCCTCCTGAATGTTAATAACAGTTTGATTATACCATTTATTGAGAAACAAAAACATAATTATAATACAAACAATCCAGTCCATCCTGGATCGTGTTTGAAAATGCTTTAGCGTGAAGTCCTGCGTCCAATCGATTAATAATCTATCTACTGAACTTCTTCTCCGTTATCTTCCATGTGTCAGAGCTATCCAGAGAACCATCTGTCTCGTTACCGGAATTGTCGTCACTGGGATAATCAATCTGATCGGAAGAATCATCCCCTGTATCGTCAGACGATGTCTGATCGCTGCTTCCATCATCAGAAGATCCATCTCCTGTATCTGCATTATCATTCTCCTGCCCTGTATCATCCAGAGAACCGTCCTGCGTCGTATCAGTATTATAAGAAGAGTCATCGTAAGAAGTATCATTATAACTGTTGTCATAATCAGAATCATAGTTACTTTCCTGAGTATAAATGGTAAATCCATCCTCTTCAGCCTGAGCTTCGGCCTGTGCCTGAGCCTCAGCAGCAGTTTCCGGAGCTTCCGTAAAGTTTGTAACAGCTTTTGACACTGTATTACCGGTAGGTGCCACAGCAGAAACCGCAAACATCGCGCCACAAAGCAGGATTGCAGTTCCGGCAATCTGAATTTCATCTATATGTCTCATAGTTTATATTCTCCTTGCTTATCTATGTTTGTTTCTTTCTATTTCTATGCATATCCAGATTATTTACAGCAATATTATATACCTTAAGTGGATTTTTTTGTAGAGTAAATTTTAAGTTACTGTTCATCCATCACTATCCTGCGAGGTGTTTTGTCATGAATATGCCAAATCCCGAGATATACAAGCAAAAATTGAAAAAAAACTGGATTCTGTCTGAAAAATCTGTTATTATAAGAATTGTATGAATATAATTTCAACTTTAATACAGTTTATCTAATTATTTTCTTTCCTGTATGATATCAGGGTAAAAAAAATTCCCATAAAATTGAAATTATAAATTTAAAAACAGAGGTGTCATTTATGAGCTGGTATAATGAGGCAATTTTCTATCACATCTATCCACTGGGTTTAACCGGTGCGCCGAAGCACAATGACTACAGTGCTCCTGTTTCCCGTCTGAACACATTACTTCCATGGATCGACCACATCAGAGAAATCGGATGTACAGCATTATACATCGGACCTTTATTCGAGAGTGTAGGACATGGCTATGAAACCACAGATTACAAGAAGCTGGATTCCCGTCTCGGAACGAACGAAGACCTTAAAAACTTCGTGGCAGCCTGTCATGAAAAAGAAATCAAAGTTATTTTCGATGGTGTGTTCAATCACACAGGGCGTGATTTCTTTGCATTTAAAGATATTCAGCAAAATCGCGAACATTCCAGATATCTCAACTGGTACTGCAATGTGAACTTTGGAGGGAATACGGAATACAACGACGGCTTCTCCTACGAAAACTGGGGTGGATACAACCTTCTGGTAAAATTAAACCAGAGAAACCCGGAAGTACAGAATTACATCTGTGATGTGATCCGTTTCTGGGTATCAGAATTTGATGTAGATGGAATCCGCCTTGACGCAGCAGACGTTCTTGATTTCGATTTCATGCGTGCCTTGCGCCGTACAGCAGCAGAAGTAAAGGAAGATTTCTGGCTTATGGGCGAAGTGATCCATGGCGATTACAGCAGATGGGTAAATGGAGAAACGCTCCACAGTGTAACAAACTATGCCCTGCATAAAGCACTCTACAGCGGACATAACGATCATAACTATTTCGAAATCGCACATACTGTAAAATATCTCCAGAATATGGGAAATCTTGATCTCTACAACTTTGTGGACAACCATGATGTAGAACGTATTTATACCAAGCTTTCAAATAAAGCACATTTTGCACCTGTTCATGTCTTACTCTATACACTTCCGGGTGTACCAAGTATCTATTACGGTTCTGAGTTCGGTATTGAAGGAAAGAAAGAGAAATTCTCCGATGACAGCCTCAGACCGGCTCTGGATATCAAAGACTATGCAGATGCAGTACAGAAGAATCCATGTACAGCCTGATCGCAGCGCTTGGAAAGGTAAGACAGCATACACCTGCATTAAGCTACGGAAGCTACGCAGAACTTCAGCTTACCAACCGTCAGTTTGCATTTGCCCGTGACCTTGACGGAATACGTGTGATCGTTACCGTAAATAACGATGATAATGCAGCAGATATGAGCCTTCCGGCAGGAAACTGTGCAGAATATATCGGAACCCTCACAGGCCGTAAAGTATCTGTTCAGGGTGGACATATCAATGTAACAGTAGCCGCAAACAGCGGTGAAATCTGGATTCCGGCGGGTGAAATGCCAGAATATATACCAGTAAAAACAGAAACTGCAGATATCGAAAAAGTACAGGAAGAAACAGAAGAAACAACTTCCACACAGACTGAGTCTCCTGCACAGAAAACAATAACCGCAGCAGAAGAAACCGCAGCAGCAAAAGCAGAAGATATTCAGCCTGAAAAAACTGCCGATACTTCAGCCATATCAGCAGAAAACAGTTTTCCGGAAATACGGAAGTCGCTGCTGAAAAGGAAAAGACAGTGATTGTAGACCTGAATAAATCCCCGGAAGACATGACTGTAGATGAATTACAGCAGGCAATCCTTGCCAAAATGGCAGGTAACGGCCCTGTCACAGACCAGATGAAGAAAACAGTATATGACAATATCTGGCATGATTCTCTGGTAAACTGGCTCAAGAGCTTCCATTGATCAGATTATCGTCAGTATTTTACCTTGTTGACAATTTTTTTGCTGTTGACTAAATATTTTTTTGGTGGTAAGATATGGATACAGGTTATTGAACAAGGATAGCTGTTTGGAATCTTGCAATGTAAAGATTGGTTAAACAGCTGCAGACAATCAATCACACTAAATCGTACGGGAGGAATTCACTCATGAAAACACTTGAAACTAAAAAAGCACCAGCAGCAATCGGACCATATTCTCAGGCAAAAATGACAGGAAACTTCTTATTTGCATCCGGTCAGATTCCGGTAGACCCGGCTACAGGTGAAGTTGCAGGCGATAAAATCGAAACACAGGCAGAGCAGTCCTGCAAGAACGTAGGAGCAATTCTTGAGGAAGCCGGACTTACATTTGACAATGTTATCAAAACTACATGCTTCCTTGCTGATATGGCAGATTTCGCAGCATTCAACGCTGTATATGAGAAATACTTCACAAGCAAACCAGCCCGCTCCTGTGTTGCTGTAAAACAGCTTCCGAAGAACGTACTCTGCGAAGTGGAAGCTATCGCTGTAGCTGAGTAATTCAGCCAAACCACAATATAATAGATATTTCAAAACAATTTCTGAATCTGATTCAGATGGGGAAAACAGCCAGGGAAAAATCCACCTGGCTGTTTTTGGTTTTCAGGCTACCTGCAATTGCTGATATTTGCTATAATAGTATAAAAGAATTCCGGCAAAATGAAAGGTAAAAGTTATGAGATCAATATCCATATATGCACTTACGAGAAATCAGAATACAGATTCTCTGTCAAAACTGGAACGTCAGTTATCCGGTCGGGAATATTTCCTCAAAATACGGGAATGGGAACTTCAGAGTATGAAAGCACTGGTACGCCAGTTAGAATCGCATATGACTAAAGTCTGTTCCCTGCGCTTTTTCTATTCCTACCAGATTCCAAAACTCGGGAAAGAATTTGATCTTCTCCAGATCAAAGACGACCAGATCATAAATATTGAACTGAAAAGCGGAGCTGTATCTGAGGAGGCAATTCGTAAACAGCTTATGCAGAACCGTTATTATCTTTCCGTTCTCGGACGCTCCATACAGTCTTATACGTATATCAGCAGTCAGAATCGCCTTGTCAGGCTTACCAATCATGATCATATTGCAGAAGCCGACTGGACAGAGCTGTGCAGATCACTGCAAAAGGAGAGCAGTGATTATCAGGGGAATATTGACGATCTGTTTCAGGCTGAACTATATCTGATTTCCCCAATCACAGAACCGGCCCGTTTTCTGAAAAAAGAATACTTCCTGACTTCCCAGCAACGGGATATCCAGCGCCAGATCTTAAAGAAACTCCGTATCAGCCGGTTCGGATATTTCTGTTTTACCGGACTTCCCGGAACAGGAAAAACATTACTTCTCTATGATATCGCCATGAAACTGTCCAGGCGTCAGCAGATATGCATGATTCACTGTGGCAATGCCGGAAAAGAATGGAAAATACTGCATAAACGTTTACAGCGTATTGCTTTTCTTTCGGACAATCAGCTGACCGAAGATGCAGAGCTGAAACATTACAGTGCAGTTCTGGTAGACGAAGCACATTTACTTTCGTCAGAAAAACTGCAGATTCTGTTAACGCAATCGGAGGGAGAGTTTCCTGTAATATTTTCCAGTGATTCCGAAGATGCCATATGTCCTGAAGAATTAGGGGTAAATACATTAAAACTTATAGAAAACCTGCCGGAAATCCAGATGTTTCACTTAACCAACCGCATCCGTACCAACGCGGAACTTTCCTCATTTATCCAGAATATGCTACACCTTACAGACAGAAAAACCTCCAAACCCTATCCGCATGTTTCTGTTGTATATGCAAATAATGAAGAGGAGGCTGCTGCCTTACTGGAAGATTATATGCATCAGGGCTATGAATGTGAGATTACTGCCATGAGAGACATAAAACGTCTTGTTATCATATTGGACGAACGATATTACTATGACCAGAACAGATACCTGCGTTCAAAATATCTCAATAAAGAAGGCAGGTCTGATGTCCGTAATTTATTTCACCAGCTGAATCAGGCCAAAGAGGAACTTTCTATAATTGTCAGAGAAAACACATATGTGTACGAAACATTACTCACGCTTTTACAGCCTGATACTGTCAGATAAAAACTGCAAACTATCCGACTCTTCCTTGAAATCCCCCACCATTCCGTATATAATAGGAATATTGTGGGGGATTTTCCCTGCTTAACACAAATGTTGATACAATAACCTCTGAAAGGAATACTATGAGAACTCTAGCTTTAAGCGATGAAATTTTAATGAAAGTTGACAAGGCTGCCCGTTACATCGGTGGTGAAGTCAACTCTGTAATGAAAGATAAGAATGACGTAGATATCCGCTTTGCCATGTGCTTCCCGGATGTTTATGAAATCGGTATGTCCAATCTGGGCATGATGATCCTCTACAACATGTTCAATGAACGTGAGGATGTCTGGTGTGAGCGTGTCTTTTCTCCGTGGATGGATCTGGATAAAATTATGCGTGAGGAACATATTCCTCTCTTTGCCCTGGAATCCCAGGAGCCTGTAAAGGAGTTTGATTTTCTTGGTATTACCCTTGGATATGAGATGTGCTATACCAATGTGCTTCAGGTACTTGACCTGAGCCATGTTTCACTTCTGGCAAAGGATCGTAAGGAAGATGACCCTATCGTCATCGGTGGCGGTGCATGTGCATATAATCCGGAACCGATCGCAGAATTTTTTGATATGTTTTATATTGGCGAGGGTGAGACTGTCTATGATGCTTTGTTTGATGCATATAAGGCAAACAAGGCAGCAGGCGGCT
>ENA-OQIG01000118-OQIG01000118.1-human-gut-metagenome-genome-assembly--contig:-NODE-118-length-44131-cov-4.115626_pt1 | contig 44131 bp, 56 predicted proteins | sample MGYA00242576_ERZ504741 | MGnify/ENA primary metagenome ERZ504741 (study PRJEB26092, sample SAMD00036436) | human gut metagenome | host: Homo sapiens | study: EMG produced TPA metagenomics assembly of... | reverse complement strand
TCGTTAACGGTAACTAATTTTATTTAATTTTTGTTTAAAAGGTTTTAAAAAAGAAGACGGAAGTCTTCTTTTAGTCTAATTCATGTGGTAATAAAAGTGTTTCGGCTCCTGATTGATCAATCAGATAGACAATATTTGGAAAGAATGGGTCATACGGGTGATTATAATCAAAAGCAATAGCTGTTTTCTGCTTTCGATTTTGGTAGTAAATCGTTAGTGCTGCTTTTTTCTCAGTTAAGCGAAAGCTGATGATTGACTTTATTGGAACAACACCTTTTAGGTAGTTACCTAAGATATCCCAAAAGGTATCAAAGAATTCGTGTGGAAGGTTTGTTGCTACGCCAAAACTGGCGTATCTTTCTTTACTGATTTCAAATGCCATATAAAACTTCCTTTCTTTAGCGTAAAAGCACTCCAATAGGAGTGCTCGCAACTTTAACGATTCTTAAGTTCAAGATAACGTTTGTACCAAATGTTAATATAGGCTTCTGAGAATGGTCCTTTTCCATTGTTAATCCAATCAACAAGGATTTTGACATTCTCTTTTAAAATAAAATCAATGTCTGGAGAGTAGCCCATTTCTGCTTTGTGTATTTCGTACTCGTCGACGTCGAGTAGCCTTTTTTCACCGTCTGCAAAGACTTTGACATCCAAGTCGTAATCGATATACTTAAGAGCTTCTTCATCCATGACGTATGGACTAGCAAGATTGCAGTAGTATGAAACACCGTTATCTCTTATCATCGCAATGATATTAAACCAGTATTTTTTATGGAAATAAACAATGGCTGGTTCTCGCGTAACCCAACGTCTCCCATCACTTTCTGTTACTAGTGTGTGGTCGTTAACTCCTATAACAGCATTGTCTGTTGTTTTTAGTACCATAGTGTCGCGCCATGTTCGGTGCAAACTACCATCATGCTTATAACTTTGAATTGTAATAAAGTCGCCTTCCTTAGGTAATTTCATGCCTTACCAACTTTCTACAATTAAACTTATCTGTTATAGTTTATCATAATTTTCTGAAAAAGGACACTTAGAAATGCAATTTATTTCACAAATAATCTCTAAGAGCGCTCTTAATATCATCATATGAAAAGCCTTTTCGAGTGAGAGCTTGCGTTAATCGTTGATTTAGTTCATATCCTTCGTATTTTTTACTAAATTTTCGATATTGTTTATCAAGTTCTTTATTTAAAAGTTCGAATTCTTGTTCTTCATCTTTTTCGATGTCAAGTGTTTCAAAGGCATCTTTTGCTTCTGTGTATGAGAAGCCTTTGTTCATCATATTTTGGATAATTTTTTCTTTAAGTGTTTTTGTTGAGAGCTTGTTTTGATATTTTCGTAAAAGTTTTTGAGCTGTTTTTTCAGCTAGATCTGAAAAGTCTAATTCAGCTATTTTTGGGTCAATGAGCTGAGCATCAACTCCTTTTTGAAGTAATTTTTGTTTTAATACGTAGCCACCTTTATCACCTGATGTTAGATTTTGTGACAAATAGGTTTCAACATATTGAGAATCATTAATCCAGTTTTCTTTTTTGAGGTTTTCAATGATTTCTGGGATGTACTGATTATCAATTTCATGCTTTTCTAAATATTTTTTGACTTCATCTGAGGTACGTTGCTTGAAAGAAATTTGATAAAGCGCCAAGTTTTTACCGTATGAAAATTGAGCGTATCTTTGGATATCTTTTAAGGTTGTTTCGTCAATTTCCATATTTTTACTTAACATAAAGTGAACAATAGTGTCTTCTGTTACGTAAAGTTTATCTTTTTCGTCAATTTCTAAAAGATATAGCCTTTTTTTCTTTTCGATTTTAGTGATTTTCATACATTCATTATAACAAAAATGTTAAAATAGTAGTGATTAAAGTGTAGGGAGGTGATATGGTGAAAGCTAGTAAAATCGTTGATTTAGACGAATACCGTATGCTTAAAGCTTTGGGTGATGAGCTTGAAGAGTTTCCGTTTGATGATGACTTTTTAGTAAGATGAAGAAGATGAGCTAGACTCTGAAAATTGGAATTTATTTGAGGATTTAACAGAGCTTAGAAAGCGTGTAGATTATTACCAAGAGCTTCATGAGAATGGTGAAATATCTGAGAAAGATTATTATTTTTCAAAGGTTAATCTTGGCATGGTTTATAAGCAAAACGGACTTTATCAGAGAGCTCTTGAGCAATTTGAAGCGGTTTATGAGCTGGATTTATCGGATTTGTTTGCTTGTCGTCATGAGATAATGGCATTGTATATTTTGACGTCACAATATGATAAGGCTTTGGTATTCTTTAAGAAACAGTCTGATATTGGACATGATATTTTACTAGAAATCCCTTTGTTAGTTGGGGCTATTTTAGATGGTCATGATAAGATGGCACTCTATTTGATTGAAGTTTTGAATGCTGATGTTAAGGATTTTGCTATTTTTTGTCAATCACCCGAGCTTTTGATGGATGATATTATGTATGTCGGCGCAGCTGGCATTCATTGTCCGGATAGTTTAGAAACGGTCTATGTAGGACTTTATCGTATTTTACCTTTACTGATGACTGCTGGAAATTATGTGCAAGCTTATTTGAATGATTATTTTTCAGAGCACAAGGTAGGTCAGGCAGAAGTTGAAGCATTAGCCTTTTTATCAGAATACCAAATTGAAATCTTGCTGACGCATGATATTTATGATTTGCAGGATTTTCAAGTTTGGACAGAAGCAGAAATTTTAGCTTTACCTCAGTTTGGTAAGGTAACTTTAGAAAAATTGAAAGAAGCAGGAGTTATATTTAGTCACTAATGAATTTGAAAGTAAAACAAAGAATTCCTTTGAAAATTAAGCGTATGGGAATTAATGGTGAAGGAATTGGATTTTATAAGAAGACTTTAGTCTTTGTTCCAGGTGCTTTGAAGGGGGAAGATATTTTTTGCCAGATTACGGCGGTTAAGCGTAATTTTGCTCAGGCAAGACTTTTGACAATCAATAAGAAATCTAAGTTTCGTGTAGAACCAAAATGTCCCATTTATCAAAAATGTGGTGGTTGTCAGATTATGCACCTACATTACGATAAGCAGTTGGAGTTTAAGGATGATTTGATTGGTCAATCCTTGAAGAAATTCAAACCTGCTGGTTATGAAAATTATGAAATCAGGCACACACTTGGAATGGATGTGCCGTATCATTATCGTGCTAAATTACAGTTCCAAACACGTTCTTTTAAAGGAAATGTTAAGGCGGGACTTTTTGAAGAAGGCAGTCACCGCTTGGTCGATATCAAGGATTGTTTTGTTCAAGATGAATTGACGCAAGCGATTATTAATCGTGTGGCAGAATTGCTAGAAAAACATCATGTTCCGATTTATGATGAGCGCAGGGTGGCTGGTATTCGAACAGTAATGATTCGTAAGGCAAAGGCTACTGGACAAGTTCAGATTATCTTTATTACTAGTCGAGAAGTCTTTTTAGCACCGCTTATTAAGCAATTAACAGCTGAATTTGAGGCTATTAAGGGAATTGCTGTCAACTTTAACCGCTCTAAATCAAGTGAGATTTACGGCGGAAAAACAGAGGTTATCTGGGGCGATGCTGATATTTCAGAAGAGGTTTTGGATTATCAATTTAGTCTTTCGCCGCGTGCTTTTTATCAGTTGAATCCTGAGCAAACACAGGTCTTGTATAGTCAAGCTGTGGCTGCACTTGATGTGACAGAAGATGACCATGTTATCGATGCTTATTGTGGTGTCGGAACAATTGGTTTTGCTTTTGCAGGTAAAGTTAAGAGTGTTCGCGGGATGGATATCATTCCTGAAGCAATCGAGGATGCTAAGAAAAATGCACATCGTATGGGCTTTGATAATACTTATTACGAAGCTGGTCGCGCAGAAGATATTATTCCTAAGTGGTATAAGGAAGGTTATCGTGCAGATGCTTTGATTGTTGACCCACCTCGTACGGGTCTTGATGATAAACTCTTGGATACTATTTTGAAATACCAACCTGCTAAGATGGTTTATGTGTCATGTAATACGGCGACTCTGGCTCGTGATTTGGTTAAATTAAGTAAAGTTTACGATGTTCATTACATTCAGTCGGTGGATATGTTTCCTCATACGGCAAGGACAGAAGCAGTTGTCAAGTTGGTCAAGAAATAAGAAATGATGAAACGTAAGGGCTCCCTTATGTTTTTTAATAGCTAAATTTGACAAGTGGTGTTATGTTTATTTTGACACTGGGCTACTTTATCATTATACTTAATTATTGATTATTTTTGGAGGACTTGTAAGAATGGCCATTACGATTCGTTTGGCAAGCTTAGATGATGCAAAATCTCTGCTTGATATTTATCGTTATTATGTTGAAGAAACAGCTATTACTTTTGAATATGATGTGCCAACTTTAGAGGAATTTACGGGGCGTATGCGCTCAATCATGGCTTTTTATCCTTATCTCGTGGCAGAAGAAGATGGCAAGATTCTTGGCTATGATTATGCTTCTAAATTCCATCCTAGAGCTGCTTATGCTTGGTCAGCAGAAGTGACGGTTTATCTGGATAAGGCTGCGCGTGGTAAGGGTGTAGGACGTCAAATATATGGAAAGTTAGAAGATTATCTAACTCAAATGGGCATCCTCAATCTTAACGCTTGTATTGCCTCAACTGATGTTGAAGATGCCTACCTGACAAATGGAAGCGAGAAATTCCATCGAGCACTTGGTTATCAATTGGTTGGAAAATTTCATGATTCGGGTTATAAATTCAACCGTTGGTATGACATGATTTGGATGGAAAAAATACTGGGTGAGCATGGAGCGGACGTTGCACCAGTTAAGTCTATTCATGAGATTACAAAAAAAGCTTAACTTTTATGAGTTAGGCTTTTTATCATGTTTGTTCATGATATCAAAAAACTCTGAGACTACGGTCTCAGAGTTTTTTATTTTTATTCAGCAACGGTTTCTTGGGTAAGACTTTCTTGGCCTTGGCTCTTCTTCCAGATGATAATGCCTACGAAACCTTGTGCTACCATACCTAGGTAACTAAAGGCAACGATTGGGTTTCCGATAGATAGGTAAAGGATAAAGCTAAGCAAATCGACAACTAGCCAAATGTAGTAGCCATCGAGGTGTCCTTTTACCTGACGTTGTTGGGCAGTAAAGGAAAGACCATTTGTGATGGCATCTAGGACAATTTTTTGTCCGCCCATCCAGTAAGAAATAAATCCTAAACCAAATGTCCAGAAGAAGACAGCGATAAGCACGTCTTTTAGACTGAATTTTTTATCAACGACTAATTCACCATTGTCATTGCGGCGTTTTTTCCAGTTATAGTGTCCGATAAATTCGGTTGAGAGGTAATAGCAACTTTTGAACATTTCACCATAAACACCTTGAATACCAGCGACTAAGATACCAGCAACATTTTGAACACCATTTGCTTTAAAGGTGTGCTGCCATTGAATCGCTAGTGTCCATGTCCCAATAAAACCAAAGATAGACATGATAATTGAGAGGACATGTAAGATGTTAAGGTCTCCTGAAAAGAGTGTCGGAATCATCGTATAGGGTAAATCCGAGAGAGACTAAGAAGGCAAAGATTACGAAAATCTTTTCTTTTAAGTCAAAACGATTCCAAGCGTTGTTAAATGATTCTTTGAGTGAAAGTTCTTTTTTCAAAAAATGTTAATCTCCAATTCCAATTGATTTCATTTCTTGACGGATCATTTTGTACACTTTATCCCAGTCCTCAGGTTTTGTAACATCGAGTTGTCGGTGTTAATTTTCATTTTTGGACTGTATTGGTAATCTTCATACCATTTTGTGTAGTGCTTGTGAAGGAGTTTGTAGTAATCTGTTAGACCATTTTCATCATCTGGTTGTTCAAAATCACGTCCACGTTTTTTGATGTTGTACATGATGTGGTCAAAACTACCTTGAGGTAGATTAGCAAATCAGGGGCTTTTTTAGGAAGTCCGTCAATTTCCTCCATCATGTTGTCTAGCAATTCCAAGTAGATATTATATTCTTGATCGCTGATGCTTCCTTGAAGGGTATTAATGTAAGTAAATAAAGCATCTTCATAGATTGAGCGGTCTAAGACATTGTTGTCTGCTTCGTAAGCTTCTTTGATTGATTTGAAGCGTTTGTTCAAGAAGTAAATTTGTAAAGCAAACCCGTATTTTTCAGGGTCTTCATAGTATTTATCTAAAATTGGGTTATTGTCAACAGGTTCAAAGAATGCTGTTGTGCCAAGTTCTTTGGCTAAGAGAGAAGTGTAGGTAGTTTTTCCGACTCCTATCATTCCTGCTAGAATAATCACGATGGTAATGCACCTCCAATATGCTAATTCAGTAATATTTGTTTAAAAATGTAATGTGTAAAATGTATCTTTGATAGCAATGCTATCTGTCTAGAGTAAGGTTAGTAAATGTATGTTTGGTGAGTTATTATGGTTTGGAAATAGGTGAAACAAGCCCTCCTTTCCCAGTAGAGTATCTATATGTGACAAAATCAAGGCCTTGTATTTATCATAATAAATGATTTAAGCACAATATCTTGTGCCCGGATAAAATAGTAGCACTATATTTTGTGTTTGACAAGAGCGAAAACTTAATTATTTTTGACTAAAAAGTCAAAGATGGCTAAAAATCAGGATTTTAGCGTAAGCAAAAAATTTTTTAAAAAAACTCAGCTAAAAAAGCTGAGAGTTTTTGAGCTTATTTGAAGACTTGGGTGGCAAAGTGTAAGGCGATACTAGCGATGCGGTCTTTTCTTTCAAGGTCAGCGTCATTTGCAAGGCTACGTGGGTCCCATTTTTCGCTGTCAAGATTGTCGGCGGAATAGAAAAACTGAAAATGATTAATCTGTCTAAAGTTAGCTAGTGCGGCAATAGCAGAGCATTCCATGTCAACAGCGATAGCACCTTGTGCCTTTCTAGCTAGCATTTTGCTTTGTGTTTCACGGTAAATACCATCTGTCGACCAGACTTTGCCTTCAGTATAAGAGATGCTTTGATGACTAAGAAAGTTTTTAAAGCGCTCACGATAAGTTGGATTAAGAGCAATTTCATTAGTAGCAGGGGCATAGTGATAGCTTGTTCCTTCGTCGCGAATAGCAGAGTTTGAAATAATAATCGAGGTTTCTTTAATGCTATTATCAAGGACGCCACAAGTTCCAAAGACAAGGAGATTTTCTGCTCCCATGGCAATGATATCTTCTAAGACAGCAACGCAGCTACTTGCCCCGACGTAGGAGTTAAAAAAGCCGATTTTTCTCCATGAAAGTCAAGCTCATAAACTGGAATTTCGAGATTAGCCATACTTGTTTTAGCGATCTGACGGTGAGGAACTTCGACTAAAATTCTAGCAAAGGTTGTTCTTGCAAAGCAGGTCACAACTGTTTTTGGAAATTGAGGAAGACTTGTCACGATGTCACTGGGATTGATGAGGGCTCTTTTTTCTGGGTCAAATTGCGATAGAATCATATTGCATCTCCTTTATAAAGTGTGTCGAAATATTTTTAATATTCTACTTTAAATAGTAGCAAAAGACAAGTTTCTGTGAGAAAAAAGCTGAGGGACTCTTTTTTAGCCTTATCTGAACTTATTTTCAAAAAAAATTTCTTAAAAAGGAAGGGGATTCATGGAAATCATGTTACAAATCCTTTACAAGGCTCTCATTTTTTCAAGGTTTGTGTTATAATATGACCTAGGAAATCAGACGAGAGGTATTTATGACTTACGAACAAGAATTTTTAAAAGAATTTGAAGCTTGGGTTGATTCACAGATTACAGTTAATGAGATGGCAATGGAAACCAGCCGTAAGATTGTGGAAGAAGATAAGGATGAACGTGCTGCTGATGCTTACATCCGTTACGAAAGCAAACTTGATGCTTACCGTTATATCCAAGGCAAATTTGCTAATTATAAAGCCGGCAAAGGTTTCCACGAATTACCAGATAATCTTTTAGGGGAGAGAAATTACTAAAATGGCAAAGAAAAAGAATCGAAAAAAAGAGTACTTATTGAAATTAAAACGTGCAGGTATCATCAAAACAGCTGCAACTTCAACTGTTAAAGCTGCTGCTAACGTTGTTTCAAAAGCGACTCTTAGTTTGGAAGAATTTTCAGCGATTTCTGCCGTAGAAGGCATTCGACCAAAATTTGTTGAAACACTTTATAATGAAGGAATTAAATCAGTATCTGATTTCCAAAATTACACAGAAAAAGAAGTTTTGGCCTTTAAAGGAATTGGTCCAGCAACAGTTAACAAACTTAAAGAAAATGGCGTGGCTTTCAAAGCTTAATCCATTTGCGTTAGCTGACCAAATCTGTTAAAATAAAAATATTCAGAGGTGTCTTGAAGACCATTTGTTACAGAAAGCGGTGGCGCTGAGAAATCCGCACAAATGTCGAGGCTGGTTGCTGAAGGTTGTAACTGAATAACAAAGTTGCGAGTGCTAGTCACTCGAATGTGGGTGGTACCGCGGATTTATACAAGTTCGTCCCTGTCGAAAGACAGGGGCGATTTTTTTGAACATACTTTATAGTTACAACAAGCCAGCCAGCGTATTGCTGAAAAGCTTGGTTTCACTCTAGAATCATGTATCCGCGACCGCAAAGACGCACAAGGAAAACGTTGCGATTTACTGCGTTATGGATTGTTAAAAAGTGAGCAGGAGGAGAGAAAATTATAGAAAATTCTATTTTAACAGAAGAGCAAATAAAAGAAATCGATGAAAAATATCCTCACTTGAAGGATAGCGACGTTATTGAAGATTTAGGCCGATATGAGATGATTTCTGGTCAAAATAATTTAATTATCGGTGAGTTTTCAAATAGGGAACAGTTAATCGAAATTTCTAATCAAATTTCTGATATTCAACAAGAATTTAACAAGCTTAAAGTGATGTATAAAATATTCATTTCGGATGTTTTTGATTTTTTGAAATTAAGTTCTGAGTTGGAGGAGAAAGAGAAGAAAATTGATGAATTTGATGTAAATCGTTTCATGATGCATCTACTTTCTAGTGGAAAATTATTTATTGATTTTGCTGAAAATCAGATAAAAATAAAACATAAGCAAGAATTTGAAAAATTTCATAAACTTACTAGTCAACAATATGACAATAGTTTTGCTTATCGATTTTGCTACAATCTTAGAAATTTTTCACAACATGTTGGAATTCCAATCTCTGCACTTCATAAGAAACAAGATTACGTCGATGACGAAAAAGTAATCATTAGTCTTTTGATTGAAAAAGATTATTTATTAAATTCTAGTTTTAATTGGAAAAAAATGCGTGCTGAAATAGAGGCAAGAAATGATATTGACGCAGTTGAGTTGGTTAAATCTTATATGAAGGCAATTACAATTTTATATGGTGAATATAATAAATTTCTTTTGAATATACACCATCGTAATTTAATGAATTTAAAACTTTCACTTGAAAATTTTGGATTAGTACATAGAAAATACTGTATAGTTGAAAGAACAAAATACAATTTAAAGTACGATCCAGCTAACATCACAACAAGACTTTACTGGGATTAGCAGATATTGATGCAATTTATGTACATCTTAGTGAAATTGGAATTGTAAAAATAGTTAATAAAGAATAATATAAATTTAGGAGACACATTATGTCAAAAGAACTTTCACCAAAATATAACCCAGCTGAAGTTGAAGCTGGTCGTTATCAAAAATGGTTAGACGAAGATGTTTTCAAGCCTTCTGGCGATAAGAAAGCACATCCGTATTCTATCGTTATTCCACCACCAAACGTTACAGGTAAACTTCACCTTGGTCACGCTTGGGACACAACTTTGCAAGATATTATCATCCGTCAAAAACGTATGCAAGGTTTCGATACTTTGTGGTTGCCAGGTATGGACCACGCTGGTATTGCAACTCAAGCAAAAGTTGAAGCACGTCTTGCTGAAGATGGTATTTCACGTTACGACCTTGGTCGCGAAAAATTTCTTGATAAAGTTTGGGAATGGAAAAATGAATACGCATCAACAATCAAACAACAATGGGGTAAAATGGGTATCTCTGTAGATTACTCACGTGAACGTTTCACCCTTGACGAAGGTTTGTCAAAAGCAGTTCGTAAAGTCTTTGTTCAACTTTACAAAAAAGGTTGGATTTACCGTGGTGAATTTATCATCAACTGGGATCCAAAAGCTCGTACAGCTCTTTCTGATATCGAAGTTATCCACAAAGATGTCGAAGGTGCATTCTACCACATGAACTACATATTGGAAGATGGTTCACGTAGCCTTGAAGTGGCAACAACTCGTCCTGAAACAATGTTTGGTGACGTTGCCGTTGCGGTTAACCCAAATGATGACCGTTACAAAGATTTGATTGGCAAAAATGTTATCCTTCCAATAGTTAACAAAGCTATTCCAATCGTTGGTGACGAACACGCTGACCCAGAATTCGGTACTGGTGTGGTTAAAATTACTCCTGCACATGACCCTAACGACTTCCTAGTTGGTCAACGTCACAATTTGCCACAAATCAACGTTATGAACGACGATGGTACAATGAACGAACTTGCTGGTGAATTTGCTGGTATGGATCGTTTTGAAGCACGTAAAGCTGTCGTTAAAAAATTGGAAGAAATCGGTGCGCTTGTTGAAATCGAAAAAATGGTTCACAGCGTTGGTCACTCAGAACGTACTGGTGTGCCAGTTGAACCACGTTTGTCAACACAATGGTTCGTTAAAATGGACCAATTGGCTAAAAATGCCATTGCTAACCAAGACACTGATGACGAAGTGAAATTCTATCCACCACGTTTCAACGATACTTTCCTTCAATGGATGGAAAATGTTCACGATTGGGTTATTTCTCGTCAATTATGGTGGGGTCACCAAATCCCAGCATGGTACAATGCTGAAGGTGAAATGTACGTCGGTGAAGAAGCTCCAGAAGGTGACGGATGGACTCAAGACGAAGACGTTCTTGATACTTGGTTCAGTTCAGCTCTATGGCCATTCTCAACAATGGGGTGGCCTGACACAGAAGCAGAAGACTTCAAACGTTACTTCCCAACTTCAACATTGGTAACTGGTTATGATATCATCTTCTTCTGGGTATCACGTATGATTTTCCAATCATTGGAATTCACAGGACGCCGTCCATTTGAAAACGTGCTTATCCACGGTCTTATCCGTGACGAACAAGGACGTAAAATGTCTAAATCACTTGGTAACGGTATTGACCCAATGGACGTTATCGAAAAATACGGTGCTGACGCCCTTCGTTGGTTCTTGTCAAATGGTTCTGCACCAGGTCAAGACGTTCGTTTCTCTTACGAAAAAATGGATGCTGCTTGGAATTTCATTAACAAAATTTGGAACATTTCTCGTTACATTTTGATGAACAATGAAAATCTTACACTGGAACAAGCTAGCGCCAACGTTGAAAAAGTTGCTGCTGGTACAGCTGGTAACGTTACTGACCGTTGGATCCTTCATAACTTGAATGAAACAATCGGAAAAGTCACTGAAAACTTTGATAAATTTGAATTTGGTGTAGCTGGTCACATCCTTTACAATTTCATCTGGGATGAATTTGCTGACTGGTACGTTGAGTTGACTAAAGAAGTTCTTTACAGCGACAATGAAGACGAAAAAGTTATCACTCGTTCAGTTCTTCTTTACACACTTGATAAAATCCTTCGTTTGCTTCACCCAATCATGCCATTCGTAACTGAAGAAATCTTTGAACAAATTTCTGAAGCTTCAATCGTAACAGCTGAATACCCAACTGTTAACCCAGTATTTGAAAATGAAGCTGCGCACAAAGGTGTTGAAAGTCTTAAAGACCTTATCCGTGCCGTTCGTAACGCACGTAGCGAAGTGAACGTTGCACCAAGCAAACCAATCACACTTCTTGTGAAAACAAGCGACAAAGAATTGGAAGACTTCTTCAACAGCAATGTGAACTATATCAAACGTTTCACAAACCCTGAAAAACTTGAAATTTCTTCTGATATCGAAGCTCCAGAATTGGCAATGTCTAGCGTTATCACTGGTGCTGAAATCTTCTTGCCACTTGCTGACCTTCTTAACGTTGAAGAAGAATTGGCACGTCTTGACAAAGAACTTGCTAAATGGCAAAAAGAATTGGACATGGTTACTCGCAAACTTGGTAACGAAAAATTCGTCGCTAACGCTAAACCAGAAGTTGTCCAAAAAGAACGTGACAAACAAGTTGACTACCAAGCCAAATACGACGCAACAGTGGAAAGGATTAAAGAGATGGAGAAGTTGGGGTAAAAAGATGGTCTTGTTTGATATGAGCGCAGATTGTGCCCCCTTTTTAAGTTAGACCCGAGATATCGTCAAAATCTCCTGAACTAGCTGACAATATCAGTTAGTTCATTTTATTATGTCTTCAAGTCATGGTTTTAGTGACTGTTACCGTGACAAAGGTCATCATTTGAATTGATGCGGAAGTATTTGCCTGTATTGATGTTTTGGTGAGTAGGGAGAACCTCTATCAGTCAAAATGAGTGTTTCCTTTCTCAAACTTTTCAGCCCTGCTATTTCAGTGGGTGCTTTATTTAATTTTTGGTATAATAAAAGTATTGAAAGAGGAAACTATGGCACAAATAACGAAAAAAGCTTTGGAAGCGTCTTTGAAGCACTTGTTGCTACAAAAGCCTCTGCCTAAGATTACGATTCAGGATCTTACGGATGACTGTGGGATTAGTCGGATGACTTTTTATTATCACTTCAAGGACATTTATGATTTAGTAGAGTGGTCTTGTGAGGAAGATGCGCAAAAGGCTCTTGGTGAAAATAGGCATTATGATAGCTGGGAGGAAGGGCTGCTGGATATTTTTAAAGCAGTCAGGGAAAATAAGCCTTTTATCCTCAATGTTTACCATTCGGTGAGTCGGGAGCAGATTGAAACCTATCTCTATCAGTTGACCTATCAGCTCATGATTGATGTGGTTGAGGAAAAGGCAGTTGGTTTACGCGTCAGCACTGAAGATAAGGACTTTATAGCAGACTTTTACAAGTATGCCCTAGTCGGGCTCATGTTGGATTGGATTAAAAAGGACATGAGAGAAGACCCTCAAGACTTGGTCAATCGTCTGGCAATTTTGGTTCATGGTAATATTGTGGCTGCTCTGCAACATTATGATACTAAAGGGAGATAGCTCTGCTTTTTATCAAATATGCTTAAATGATAAAAAATTATCATTTAAGCTTTTTTGTTTATTGTTCTTAGGTGGGGAGGCTTTTACAATAGAGATAAGTAAAAAAGATGAGAGGTATTCAAAATGTATTATTCTAGTGGTAATTATGAAGCTTTTGCTCGTCCTCAAAAGCCAGCTGGTGTTGATCACAAATCGGCCTATATCATAGGTTCTGGCTTAGCTGCTCTTTCAGCAGCATGCTTTCTTGTTCGTGATGGGCAAATGCTTGGTAAGCAAGTTCATATCTTAGAAAAGGATCCGATTCCTGGCGGGGCCTGTGATGGTTATCAATACAGTGATATTGGCTATGTCATGCGTGGCGGCCGTGAGATGGACAATCATTTTGAATGCATGTGGGATCTTTTCCGCTCAATTCCTTCCATTGAAACTGACGGCGTCAGTGTCTTGGATGAATATTATTGGCTCAATAAAGCAGACCCTAACTACTCGCTCTGCCGCGCGACTGAAAAACAAGGTCAAGATGCTCATACAGATAAGAAGTTTGGCTTGTCTGACAAGGCAGCTATGGAAATTATGAAACTCTTCTTTACACCTGATGAAGATCTTTATAACAAACGAATCAATGAAGTTTTTGATGATGAGGTTTTTGATTCCAATTTCTGGCTTTATTGGCGAACCATGTTTGCTTTTGAAAATTGGCATTCTGCTTTGGAAATGAAGCTTTATATCAAGCGCTTTATCCATCATATCAGTGGTTTGCCTGATTTCACAGCTCTGCGTTTTACCCGTTACAATCAATACGAATCTATGATTTTGCCGATGGTCAAGTATCTGGAATCTTTTGGCGTTGTTTTCCATTACAATACTAAAGTGGTCAATGTCCTCTTTGACTGTCAAAAAGATAAGAAAGTCGCTAAAAAGATTGAAGTTATTCGTGAGGGGGAAGAAGACAGCATTGACCTGACTGAAAATGATTTGGTCTTTATCACCAATGGCGGCTGTGTTGAAAATTCAAGTTATGGTAGCCAAGATAAGCCTGCTAGCTTTAACAAGGCGATTCGTCCAGGTGGCGGTTGGGATATGTGGCGGAAGATTGCGGCACAAGATGCTAGCTTTGGTCATCCAGACAAATTCTGCTATGATCCCGAGCAATCTAATTGGATGAGTGCCACAGTAACGACGATCGATGATAAGATTCCATCTTATATTCAAAAAATTTGTAAGCGTGATCCATTTTCAGGCAAGGTTGTTACAGGCGGAATTGTCACTGTTAAGGATTCAAGTTGGCTGATGAGCTGGACGGTTAACCGCCAACCACAATTTAAAAACCAAGCTAAAAATGAATTAGTGGTTTGGGTTTATGGGTTATTTTCTGATAAGGAAGGTGACTATATCAAAAAACCAATGCGCGATTGCACTGGTCAGGAAATTTGTGCCGAATGGCTTTATCATATGGGAGTGCCCGTATCAGAAATTGATAATTTATCGCGTCACAGTGCCAAAACTGTTCCTTGTATGATGCCTTACATAACAGCCTTTTTTATGCCACGTGAAAAAGGAGATCGTCCAAATGTTGTGCCAGATGGTGCGGTTAACTTTGCCTTTTTAGGACAATTCGCCGAAACACAGCGTGATACCATCTTTACCACCGAATATTCTATTCGGACAGGTATGGAAGCTGTTTACACGCTCTTGGATATCGACCGAGGTGTGCCAGAAGTTTGGGGAAGCACCTATGATGTGCGTGACTTGCTTCATGCGACAGTTGCACTGCGTGATGGCAAAACTATCACTGATATGGATTTAAATTTCGTGGAAAAATTTATCCTGAAACAAGCCCTTCGTAAGACAGAAGGTACCGATATTGAAAAACTTGCAAAAGTACCGTCTTATTTAAAAAGAAAAGGAAGTTAAGAAATGATATACTCCCATATAGTAGACAGTGAAAAAACAAAAATTCACTAGAAACTATAAGGGGAGTTTTCATATGTCCAAAAGAAGTCCAAAATCTGTAGAAGAGAAATTAGAGATTGTTCAACGATTACTTAATCATGAGAAATCAGTCTCCCAACTCAGTAAGCTGTACGGAGTAAGTGAGTCAGCTATCAACTCTTGGAAAATGAAGTATGAAAAAGATGGTGTGGTTGGTCTAAAGGAAAGTCGAACTTGGAATAGCTATTCCAAAGAAGTCAAGGAACAAGCTGTTCTAGACTATCTTTATAGGAAAGGTTCCCTTACTGATATTTGTCAAAAGTATGATATTTCGGCTCATTCGGTTCTTGAGAAATGGATAAAACGCTATAATAGTGGTGAAGGTTTAAAAGCTACTAGTAAAGGATATAGCCGTATGAAGCAAGGAAGACAGACAACATTTGAAGAGCGTGTAGAGATTGTCAACTATACTATCGCACATGGGAAAGACTATCAAGCAGCTATTGAGAAGTTTGGTGTTTCTTACCAACAGGTTTATTCTTAGGTGCGTAAGTTTGAAAAAGATGGTTCTCAAGGTCTACTTGATAGACGTGGAAAAGCGTTAGAGAGTAAACCCAATCTTACCGAAGCTGAACAACTTCAACTCAAGATTAAACAATTGGAAGAGCGTAATCGTCTCCTAGAAATTGAGGTTGACCTGCTAAAAAAGTTAGAAGAGGTCAAACGGCGCAACCGTCGGTGAGGTTAGGTAAGCATTTAGAAGACTTTCAAGTCATCAAAGACTATCATGATAAAAAACCAGATATCCCCATTCAAACCTTATGTCAGCTCTTAAAGGTGTCACGGTCTGGTTACTATAAATGGCATAATCACATAGAAACAGTTTCTGAGACAGAGAATAAGAAGCTCATGAAGAAAATCAAGGAATTCCATAGGAACTACAATGGCATTCTAGGCTATCGCCGTATGACAAACTTTATCAACCGCCAGCTTGGCACAAATTATAACAAGAAACGTATTCGTCGATTGATGAAAATACTAGGTATCCGTTCTGTTATTCGCCGTGTGAGACAGTCTTGTACCAAAGGTGGAAGAAGATTTTACGAAGACAATATCCTTAATCGTGATTTCACCACAACAGCTCCCAATCAGAAATGGTGCACGGATGTGACTTACCTTCAATATGCACTAAGTGCTAAAGCCTACCTTAGCGTTATCAAAGACTTGTATGATGGCTCTATCATCGCTTATGAGATTGGCCATAAAAATGACAATCCACTGGTTATAAAGACGATTAAGAAGGCTTTAGAACTTAATCCAGGTGCTACACCAATTATCCATAGTGACCGGGGGAGTCAGTACACCTCGAAGGAATGTCGCTATATCACACAACAAGCTGGGCTGACCTTTCGTCTCGCACACTACTTGCAAGCGACATATGGCGACATATATGACCATCCTTTTGAAAAATATCCTGAGTTTTCGTCTTACCGTTACCCGCTGAATCATAAGTGGTATGCGTTGATTATGACGGTTGCGCGTGGAAAGTTAGATTTGGGCGATGAAACGTGGTCAAAAGAGGCATTGGAACAGAAAATCGAGATTATCAATATCAAAGTTAACCCCAAAGACTTGCCCCAATTGCTTGAAATAAGAGGCATTTACCCGTCTTACCATATGAGCAAGAAATCGTGGGTGTCGCTAGTGCTGGACGAGACGGTTTCGGATGATTTGCTTTTTTCTTTGGTGGAAAATAGCAGAGCTTTAGTTGCAGGGAAAAGTCTTGGGAGCTTATCTGGCCTGATTATTGGATTATCCCTGCCAATCTGAAATATTACGATATCGATGCGGAATTTGCTGCAAATTCGATTATTAATTGGACACAAAAAGCCAGTATTAAAGTGGGTGATTATGTTGTCATTTATATTACGGCGCAACATGCGCCCTTCGCTACCTTTGCCGTGTCTTAGAATCCGACATTCCAAATAGCGGTTATCGAGAAGAAAAATCAATTAAAAAACTAATGAAAATTGAGCTATTGCAAACTTTTTCGGATAGCCAATTTCCAATCGCTGTGCTGAAAAAATGTGGTGTCACTAACATTCGTGGACCACGCCGTATGACAAAAGAATTAATTACCTTGATTGATTCGAACATAAAATCGTAAAATCTTGTGCGAAAGTGCAATATTTTTTGTGTTCTATTTAAAAAATTGAAAGAATATTGCAAAAAATACTAGTTTGCTTGTTTCAAGTAGCGCCATTTCAAAAATTGGAGATGTTTTATTTGATTATGTTAACAATTCGTTTTTAGCTAGTTTGAATATGAATTCAATGGTGTTAGTTGGGGTATATCAAGCACTTGAAAACATTATGGGAGTCCTTTTTAATCTTTTTGGTGGTGTGATTGCTGACCGTTTTCGTTGAAAGAAAATCATCATTTTGAGCGATTTTTTAAGTGGTCTAGCTTGTATAGCCTTGTTATTTATCAGTGATAATACATGGTTAATTTATGCGATTATTTGAGGCATGTTTTGGGAATTGTCTTTACAATAGCGGTGCTCTTTATGCCTCTTGGAACAACTATTTTTACAATCATATTGCGCCCTGACTACGAATTTAATTATTTATTCGTTGGTTTAGCGTAATCATCTTATCTATCATTTTCTTGGTTTTACTACGCAAAACGAATGATAAAGAATAATATTTGGTCTGAAAATCCTTTTTTAGAAAACTTTTGAAAATTATAACAGTTATTAAAAAAGAATCATTTTAACAATATAAAAAGACTTTGAAGAAGATTGCACACACAACTTTTTCAGGTCTTTTTTCTTGTATTTTTTATTAAAAAATAGCTGAAATTCCTTGATATGATTGACTTATCCCAAACATATGTAAGGTTTTCTGACATAAATTTAAAAAATGTTGTAGAAATTTTCAAAAAAGTATTTATTTTTTAAAATCTTAGGTGTATAATAGCTCTATCATTGTAAAGCGATCACGAAATACAAAATAAACCTCACCGTTATTCATTATTATTTTGGTATTTCAAATTTAAAAATTTTTAAGGAGGAGCATATGAAGAAAAGCTTTATTCATCAACAGCAGGAGATTTCTTTTGTCAAGAATACTTTTACTCAATATTTGATTGATAAACTTGGCATTGTTGAAGTGCAAGGCCCTATTCTTAGTCAGGTCGGGGATGGTATGCAAGATAATTTGAATGGTATTGAAAATCCCGTATCAGTGCACGTAAAACGTATTCCTGATGCTGAATATGAAGTTGTTCATTCACTTGCTAAGTGGAAACGTCATACCTTAGCACGTTTCGGCTTCAATGAAGGAGAAGGGCTTTTCGTACACATGAAAGCTCTCCGTCCAGATGAAGAAGAATTAGATCCAATTCACTCTATTTATGTTGACCAATGGGATTGGGAAAAAGTTATTCCAAATGGTCGTCGTAACATCGAGTATTTAAAAGAAACGGTTGAACAAGTTTACAAAGCTATTCGTTTGACAGAATTAGCAGTAGAAGCACGTTTTGATATTGATGCTGTTTTGCCTAAGAAAATCACTTTCATTCACACAGAAGAATTGGTAGAACGTTACCCAGATTTGACACCGAAAGAACGTGAAAATGCTGCCGCTAAAGAATTCGGAGCTATTTTCCTTATTGGTATCGGTGGTATTTTGCCTGATGGTCAACGCCATGATGGTCGTGCACCTGACTACGATGACTGGACTTCTGAATCAGAAAATGGTTATCATGGTCTTAACGGTGATATCATTGTTTGGAATGAAGCTTTGGGTTCTGCATTTGAATTGTCTTCGATGGGTATTCGTGTTGACGAAGAAGCTCTTAAACGTCAAGTTAAAATTACTGGCGATGAAGATCGTTTGCAATTAGAATGGCATAAAGCTCTTCTTAATGGTCTCTTCCCACTTACTATCGGTGGTGGTATCGGTCAATCTCGTATGGCAATGTTCTTGCTCCGTAAGAAACATATCGGAGAAGTTCAATCAAGTGTTTGGCCGAAAGAAGTTCGTGAAACTTACGAAAATATTCTTTAAGTAGAAGAAATCTTATTTTAAGGACTAAGAAAAGTCGGCTGGTACAAACAGTCGACTTTTTTGATTGAAAAAATCGCTAGAAAAAATTCTAACGACTAAAATATTATTCAAACTTACAGCGTGTATATCCAGCAGCAATAGCATTTGATAATGTTGTTGGTGTAGTACTGTTTGAGCGGTCAAGACCACGGCAGTATGGACTTAGGTGGTAACGACGACCAGTGTTTGTGATGTAAACGGTAGTGGAGTCACCTTGTTGAGCAGGAGCGGCAGCTTGTTCTTGAGCCTGTCTAGCCTCTTCGGCTTTTCTTGCTTCTTCAGCTTGAGCCGCTTCTTCGGCTTCTTTAGTCTCAATAGCTGAAACAACGGCGTTAATACGATTGTTAAAATCACCTTTTTTAGCTGTGTCTGTTACCGCATCAACTTTATTTTTAGCATCGTCAACATTTTCACGAGTTTGATTAGCTTCTAAGTTTGCAACAGCAGTTTCAGCCGCTGCCTGAGCTGTCTCTTCTTGTTTTTGTGTTTCTATCGCAGTCTTGACAGTTGCGATTACGTTTTTTAAGCTGGTTTTTGACTTTCTTATTTTTTACGGCTTTAACTTTTTTGGTAGCTAAATCAAGATTTTCTTGGGTCTGGTCCTTTTCAAGTTGTTTAACAGCTTTTTTTGCTGCTTTAGTAGTTTTATCTTCTTTTTTGGTGGTTTTACTTTTAGACTTAGTATCCGCTAAAACAACATGATTGTTTTCGACTGATGTTGTTAAAAGTCCTTGGTCTTGAGAGACTCCGATGAGGCAGTTGCCATTAATAATATGGCGAGTTTTATTTTCTTCTTCATGTTTGATTCCTCCTGAAAAAACTTTGAATGATAAAATTTTTACACTAAAAGAATACCATTTTGGAATAATTCTGCAAATCTCTTTTTAAGGAAAAATTAAGCAAAAAATGTTTGCGTAAAAATACTATAAAAAAGCCGCTAGAGCAATCTCTAACGACTTAAAATAATCTATTATTCAAAACCACAGAGTGTTAAGCCTAAGCCTGTGCTTCTGATAAGCTAACTGGTGTAGTGCTTTTTGAGCGATTTAAGCCACGGCAATTTGGATTGAGGTGGTAGTGGCTACCAGTTCTTGTAATGTAAACTGTTGTGGTATCTACTGGTTGGGCAGCTGCTTGGTTTTGTTGTTGCTGTGCCTGTTGAGCAGCAGCTTCGGCAGCGGCTTGTTCTTGAGCTTGTTTAGAAGCTTCGGCTTCTTTGGCTTCGATAGCTGAAACAACAGCGTTGATACGGTTGTTGAAAGCTTCCTTTTTAGTTGAATTATTTACCGCATTAACTTTATTTTTAGCGTCATCAATGTTATCACGCGATTGGTTATTTTCAAGGTTTTTAACCGCAGTTTCTGCTTTATCTTCTAGTTCTTTTTCTTTTTTAGCTTCAATGGCTGTTTTGACAGTTGCGATACGCTTTTGAAATTTCTCTTTTTTGTCAGCGTCTGTAACAGCGTCAACTTTACTTGTTGCTAAATCAAGATTAGCCTGCGTTTGGTCTTTTTCGAGATTTTTTACGGCAGTTTCTGCACTGTTTTCAATCTCTTTAGTCTTTTGAACTTCTTTTTTGCCAACTTCGATATAATCAGCATTTTTTTCTTTAAAATCAGCCAGTTCATCTTGGCTATCTTTTAAGTCTGATTTGGCTTGTTTGACATCCTGGCTAAGCTGTTCAATCTTATCCTCTGCTTGGGATAATTCTTGACTTTGGTTACCTTACTAGAAAACTAGCAATCAATAATACCGATAAAATGGTAATGGCAAGATTTTTCTTGTCTTTAAAGAATGTTTTAAAATCCATCATAACTCCTTTATCCTAAAAACTTTGACAATTTAAATTATCCTATTCATCATATCAAATCTTATTTTAATGTAAACCTTATCAATAATTTTTTAAGGCATTTTAGGTTAATTTTGTTATAATGGTTCTTATGAGAGTTGTAGCAGGAAAATTTGGTGGGCGTCCGTTGAAGACGCTCGATGGAAAAATTACTCGTCCGACAACTGATAAGGTTAAGGGCGCTATTTTTAATATGATTGGCCCGTTCTTTGATGGTGGGCGTGTTTTGGATTTGTTTTCTGGTAGCGGTAGCCTTGCTATTGAAGCTATCTCACGTGGGATGGATGAAGCGGTCATGGTTGAACGCAACCGTAAGGCGCAAGCTATTATCACAGAAAATATCAAAATGACGAAATCTGAACAGCAATTCTATTTGATGAAAATGGATGCTAATAAAGCACTTGGCATGGTCAATGGGTCATTTGATTTGGTTTTGTTGGATCCACCATATGCGAAAGAGGAAATTGTTAAAAATATCACTGACATGGAAGAAGCTGGGCTTTTGTCTGAAGATGTGATGATTGTATGTGAAACGGATAAAGCTGTGGATTTGCCAGAAGAAATTTCAAATTTTGGACATCTGGAAACAAAAAACATACGGAATTAGTAAGGTGACGGTTTACATTAGATAGTAAATGTCATGATATCCTTGATGGAGGCAATATGACAAAAATTGGTATGGTGACGGGATCTTTTGACCCCGTGACAAATGGACATCTTAATATTATAGCGCGTGCGAGTCAGTTATTTGAGACACTTTACGTGGGAATTTTTTACAATAAAAATAAAACAGGGCTTTTTACGATTGCTGAAAGAAAAGCTATGTTAGAAGAAGCAGTTAAAGCTTTTCCAAATGTAAAGGTTGTGACAGCACATGATTCTTTGGCAGTTGATGTAGCTAAAGAATTGAATGTTGGCTATTTGGTACGTGGAATTCGCAATGCTAAGGATTTGGATTATGAGGCTGATCTTGCTTTTTATAATCGCTATCTGGCAAGTGATATCGAAAGTGTCTTCTTGTTAACTTCACCAGAGTGGCTTTATGTCTCATCTAGTCGTATTCGCGAATTGATGCATTTTCATTCGGATATTTCGGCCTTTGTTCCAGAAAGCGTTGTGAAAAAAGTGGAGGAAAAATATGACAATCTTAAACGCATTTAAAGGGATTTTGAAAAAGTTAGGTCGTATTTTATACCGCTTTAAATGGTGGATACTAGGAGTAGTGGGAACTGTATTTCTTATCTTTAGTTTATTTTATCCCCTCGACTATTATGTTGAAATGCCTGGCGGCGCTTATGATGTTCGTAGTGTTTTGACTGTTAATAACAAAACAGATAAAGATGAAGGCTCTTATAACTTTGTAGCGGTGACGGTGAATCAAGCGACGCTTGCTCAGCTGGTTTATGCTTGGTTAACACCGCATACGGAGATTTCAACGGCTGCCGCAACAACAGGGGGCTACAGTAATGAAGATTACATGCGTATTAATCAATACTACATGGAAACTTCACAAAATACAGCGACTTACCAAGCTTTAACCCTAGCAGGAAAAGATGTTAAGCTTGATTATCAGGGTGTTTATGTCCTAAATGTAACCAAAAATTCAACCTTTAAAGGACTTTTACATCTAGCTGATACGGTTACTGGTGTAAATGGAAAAACGTTCAAGAGTTCACAAGAATTGATGGCTTATGTAGCAGACTTGGATCTTGGCTCTAAAGTCACTATTCAAGAAATTTCAAATGGTAAAACAAAAGAGGTTTCTGGTAAAATCATTGAATTGCCAAATGGTAAAAATGGTATCGGCATTGGTTTAGTCGATCATACCAAGGTGTCATCTGATGTCGATGTGACTTTTGATACCAGTGGTGTTGGTGGACCTAGTGCAGGCTTGATGTTCACCCTTGATATTTATGATCAAGTTAATAACGAAGACCTTCGTAAAGGTCGTAAAATTGCTGGTACTGGTACCATTGAATCAGATGGTTCTGTTGGTGATATCGGCGGAGCAGGCTTAAAAGTTGTCTCAGCTGCCAAATCTGGTGCAGATATTTTCTTTATTCCAAATAATCCAGTCGATAAAGAAACATTGAAAAAAAATCCTGATGCTAAGACAAATTACGAAGAAGCCAAAGAAGCTGCTAAAGGCCTTGATACAGACATGAAAATTGTCCCTGTCAAGAATGTCCAAGAAGCGATTGATTACCTAAGAAGTACAAATTAATACAAGAAGCATCTCTTTAGACTAGCTAAAAGAGATGTTTTTTACTATATCAGTTAACTTTTTCTTAAGCTTTATTGTTTACAATGGTTTAAAATGAAGAGGTGGAATACTAATAGATTGGAGGAGTATATGACAAACTGGCAGAAACGTTTGGTGATTGGCTTTAATATTGCAGCCTTGTTTATCTTTTTAGATGTTAGTTTGTTAATTTTTATTAGATCTGTAAATGGTCATGGTGTTTATCAGACCTTAGGCATGAAGTGGCTGACTTTCTCAGCTTGGGTACTTTGTTATGCTTCCTTATGGATGCTCCAAGGAATTGCTTATATGTTTGTTAAGCGTCTCTCCTTGGCAAAAGAACAGCGAAATAGTCACTGAGTATTGAAAAAAGCTAGATTTTTTATCTAGCTTTTTTGGTTGATAATAGATTTGTAAAGGCACTGAAATATCACTATTGTGATGGAAAATGCTATAATATTGCTATGATAGAAAAGCTAACGATTTTACATCTGAATGATTGGCATTCTCATTTTGAAAACTATCCAAAAATCAAACGTTTTTTTCAAGAATATCCTGAGACAAATGAAGTTATTCGCCTTGATATTGGGGATAATATTGACCGCTGGCATCCGATGACAGATATCAGTAAGGGAAAATGTAATGTTCAATTTTTAAACGAGCTTAAGATTGACCTTGCGACTATTGGTAATAATGAAGGAATTGGTCTGGCAAAACATTGGTTAAATGAGGTTTATCAAGAGGCTGACTTTGATGTTATTTTAGGTAATCTTGAAGATGACAATGGTCGTCCAGCTTGGCTGAGCCTTATAAGATTTATGAAACGAAAGCAGGCACTAAGATTGCTTTTTTAGCTTATACTTTTCCCTATTATCTGACTTATAAACCAGGTGGTTGGAAGGTACTTGACCCTTTAGAGTGTTTAAAAAGAGACCTTGCCGTTAAGGAAGTGCAGGAGGCAGATTTTAGAATTCTGCTAAGTCATTTGGGACTTCCTTGGGATAAAAAAATTACTGCTCTGTGTCCCGAAATCGATTTGATTATTGGGGCACATACGCATCATATCTTTGAGGATGGGGCATATCTTAATGGCACTTACATGGCAGCTGCAGGAAAATACGGTCAGTTTGTCGGTGAAATTAATCTCAGCCTTGACAATCATGAAATGATTGATATCACAATCCACGCTCATGAAACTAGTCATATGGCAAGTAAACCAGGTGATAAAGAATGGATTGAAAAAATCGTTTCAGGTGGTCGTAAGCTCTTAGGGCAAGAAATGGTGATGCAATTTGATGAGGATTTGAGTTTAGATGAGTCTTGTCGATTGGTTATGGATGCCATGAAAGATTATGCCAAGCAGATATTGCCATGATAAATTCTGGTTTGGTTGTAGAGCCTTTTACTAAGGACATTACTAAAGATACCTTGCACCATTCGCTTTCGCATCAAATGCGATTAGCGAGGTTAGAGCTAACGACACAAGAGTTAGCCGAAATTTGTCAGGATGTTTATTCACAAGCTGAATTGTTAGCAAGACAACAAATCCGTGGAATGGGATTTCGCGGTAAGGAATTTGGGACCGTTTTAACGAGTGGATTTGCTTACAAAAACGGAAAAATAGTGTATAATGAAAAGGTTACGAATGAAAAGGAAACTGTCAGTCTAGTCTTGGTTGATCAATATTATTTTGCTCGTTATTTTGAAAGCATTAAATCACATCAAGCTGAGCTGCTTTTTCCTGAATTGCTTCGAGACTGGTAGAAGGCTACCTCAGACATAAAGAATAAGTTTTACGATGGATGAAGAGAGGAGACCGATGAGAAAAGATATCTCTCCTGAAATGTACAATTACAATAAATTTCCTGGTCCACAATTTGTGGCAGTTTCTGATCGTGTCAAAAGCGACGATATCGAGTTGTTGATTTTAGCCAATGAAAAAGATGCTTTTAACGCAACTGTGTTTAGTCAACGATTTTCAGAGATTTTGCTTAAATATGACTACATCGTCGGAGATTTGGGAAATGAACAGCTACGTCTAAAAGGTTTTTACAAAGATGACCGCGACGTTAAAAAGGCTAATCGTATTTCACGTTTAGATGATTACCTCAAAGAGTATTGTAACTTTGGCTGTGCTTATTTTGTTCTTGAAAATAAAGAGCCGCGTCCTGTGAAGTCTGAAGAAGAAAAACAAACAAGACATCATAAATCACAAAAACGTTCGTCTGGTAAGAAAAAATCTGACCGTTCAGGAAATCAACATTTTACCAGCCAAAAACGTAAAGAAAACAAAGGTCGTTCAGACCGTCATCAAAAACATGAACAGCAAAAAGAAATTTAATCGGCAAAAACAATTTGTTATTCGCCGCAAAGAGAAATAGGAAGGAAATAAATTTACAGAATGCAAACAGAAACTAAGGACATGAAGCCCTCTATTTACGGTTTAACACGCGATGAACTTATCGAATGGGCAATCGAACACGGTGAAAAGAAATTCCGTGCAACACAAATTTGGGATTGGCTTTACCGTAAACGTGTCCAATCTTTTGAAGAAATGACAAACATCTCAAAAGATTTTATCGCTATTTTAAATGAAAATTTCTGCGTTAACCCATTAAAACAACGTGTCGTCCAAGAAGCATCAGATGGTACCGTCAAATACTTGTTTGAATTGCCTGATGGCATGCTGATTGAAACAGTTTTGATGCGCCAACATTATGGTTTGTCTGTCTGTGTAACATCACAAGTCGGTTGTAACATTGGTTGCTCATTCTGTGCTAGCGGTTTGATTAAAAAACAACGTGATTTGACAAGTGGTGAGATCACTTCACAAATCATGATGGTACAAAAATACTTTGATGAACGTGGTCAAGATGAGCGCGTGAGTCACGTCGTTGTTATGGGGATTGGTGAACCATTTGATAACTACGATAACGTGCTTCGCTTTGTTCGTACGATTAACAATGACAATGGTCTAGCTATCGGTGCGCGTCACATCACAATTTCAACATCAGGTTTGGCACACAAAATCCGTGAATTTGCTCATGAAAGCTTGCAAGTTAACTTGGCTGTTTCACTTCACGCGCCAAACAATGAATTGCGTTCACAAATCATGCGTATTAACCGTTCATTCCCACTTGAAAAACTCTTTGCTGCGATTGAATACTACGTTGAAACAACTAATCGTCGTGTGACATTTGAGTATATCATGTTAAATGATGTTAATGACTCACCAGAAAACGCACAAGAATTGGCTGATTTGACGAAAAAAATTCGCAAATTGTCTTACATCAACTTGATTCCATATAACCCAGTTTCTGAACACGACCAATATTGTCGTTCAAGCAAAGAACACGTTGCAGCCTTTTACGATGTTCTTAAGAAAAATGGTGTTAACTGTGTCGTTCGTCAAGAACACGGAACTGATATTGATGCCGCTTGTGGCCAATTGCGTTCAAATACAATGAAACGTGACCGCCAAAAAGCTGCTAAAGCAAAATAAGAAGGTAATATGAGAGAGCTATTTGATGAAGAACTTGAGTTGACAAGCTTAGGGCGTAAAGTAGCCCTAACTTTGGTGGGGATTTACATCCTTTGCCTTTGTTTCTTGTGCTTTAGTCCGCAACCTTTTAACATCGATGGGGTTGAGACACCCAATATCATTTATTATGGACGTTTGCGTTTGCTTTTGGTACCGTTTAATAGTTTGGTTGGTATCGGTCAGCTAGACAGTGTCTTTGAAGTATTTTGGGTATTTGCGCAAAATGTCACCAATATATTTCTTATCTTTCCTTTGATGTTGGGATTGATTTGGATTTTTCCAAAACTCCGTCAGTGGATGCGAGCTTGGCTGTTAGCCTTTGGAATCAGCCTAACAATTGAAACAACTCAGCTGCTTGTCGATTTACTTTATAATGCTAATCGAGTCTTTGAAATTGATGACTTATGGACCAACTCCTTAGGCGGTCTTCTAGCTCTGTGGCTTTACTCAGCAATTTATCAAAAATTTCATAAATAATGAAAGGTTGGGTTTTCCCGATCTTTTTTTGTATACGTAAAGAAGTGATTTGAAAACTTTTCAAAAAACATGACAAAAGTCATGTGTTGTCATGATATTATGAGCTAAAAAAATCTGTGTTATTTTTCTAAAATTAAATCATCGAATGAAGATAAAAATGGAGATGTTAAGATGATTACAGTTAATAATATTTCAAAGATAATCAAGTAAAAAGAAATTTTAAGGGATGTTTCTTTTGAAGTAGTTGAGGGAGATTGTCTTGCATTGATTGGATCAAATGGCGTAGGTAAAACAACATTGATATCATGTCTTTTGGGAGATTTAAAGACTAGTAAGGGAGAAATTTTAGTTAAAGGATTATCACCACGTCATCACCAGTTAAGGGAAATGGTAGCAGTATTGCCACAAGAAAACCAGCTCCCAGAGAAATTAAAGGTGAAAGAGCTGATTCATTTTTTCAAAACGATTAGTAAGAACCCTTTGAATGACCAAGATATTGATCGAATTTTACAGTTTAGCGAGATACAAAAAAGATCAGTTGACAGAAAAATTATCTGGTGGTCAAAGACGACTGCTAGCTTTTACCTTATGTTTGATTGCTCAGCCGAAAATTCTTTTTTTAGATGAACCAACTGCTGGTATGGATACATCGACACGTCAGCATTTTTGGCGAATTATTCAATCTTTGAAAGACAAAGGGGTGACGATTATTTACTCTAGTCACTACATTGAAGAATTAGAGCATACAGCAGAGCGGATTCTTGTTTTACATCAAGATCGTCTGATTAGCGATACCACGCCATTTGCTATGCGAGAAGCTGAGCACGAAAAACAGTTGACCTTACCAAAAACATTTTTGCCAATTGTGGAAAAATTATCTTATATTAACAATACTGAATTGAAAAATGACACAGTAACTTTTATGACCAAAGAGATTGATAATGTCTGGCAGGACTTACAGGAGCAAGGTTGCCAGATTTCTGATATTGAAATTCAAAATAATAGCCTATTAAACACACTATTTGAACAGATTGAGGAGATTGAAAAATGATTGCTTTACTAAAAATTGAATGGATTAAAATGATACGCACTTGGATGACTTTTGTATTGTTTATTGGGCTGCCAGTTTTCTTTTTCTTACTTTTTTCCGGTATGGAATTTTCATCAAATAACCAAGAGCAACAATCTTATATTACGAGTTATATGTTAACGATGACAGCTTTTTCCATGTCGAGTTTTATTGTGTTTCGTATTATCTATTTTACTGGTATTTTCGTGTGGTGTGATTTTTTGTGATGTGATGATGCCGATTAATTGTTGGTTAGGGTCAGCAGCTTTATTACTGTTATCAAGTCTTTTGTTTTTAGCATTTGGGTTATTAATTTCACAATTAAAATCCCAACAATTAATGACGCTTGTGGGAAATATTGCTTTTCTTGGTTTAGCGATTCTTGGTGGTTCTTGAATGCCAATTGAAATTTTTCCAGAATGGCTGCAAACTATCTCGAAACTAACACTAACTTATCATGTCAATCAGCTGGTAACAACTTTTACTAAGAATGCTCAATTAAACTGGCAATCCTTGATTATCGTGCTCGGCTATGCCATAATAGTGGCAGCATTAGCACTTATGATTAAAAATAATACTGAGGTTAAATGATGTTCAAAAGAATTAAAAGAATTCATCCCTTATTTTATTTACCATTAGCTTTTTTGGCTTTTCCTGTTTTGGGTGTTTTCTTTTTTGGTTATCCAATTTGGACTCTAGGGACAACACTTGCTTTTTTGATTGATTATTTATTTCTTGTTAATTATGAAAAAATGTCCTAACCAATATTGTCTGGTTTTTTATGTTGTTATACATCATTTACATGACACTTTGTATGGGTGGTGGGATGATGTGGTTTACTTTTTATTTTAATAGTTTGCTTGTTTTTCGATTTCAAGATGATTATCGGTCATTTCGTTTTATTTCCTATGATTTATCCATGTTTTTCATGATGTTTGTAGGAATGACTTTGGCAGAGGACATAAAGACTCGTGTGATGATTTTTCTTGTTCCTATTGTTAATTATGCTATTTTATTCCATTGGACGAATGCTCGAAAAGATGAAGTACAAGAAAAAGCTATCATGGAAAAGAATCGCACCATTAATTTGTTACTAACTGAAAATGAGTGAAACCGTATTGGCGGTGATTTGCATGATACTTTGGGATATGTTTTTGCTGCCATGACTTTAAAAACAGAGTTAGCTCTCAAACAATTAGAAAAAGGAAAGTATGACCCAGTCAGAAAAGAGTTAGAAGAATTGAATCAAACCAGTCGTTCTTCGATGCATGATGTTAGAAATATCATTAACAATCTCAAATTTAGAAACTTGAAAGAAGAAATTGAACAGTTAGAACAGTTTTTTGCGATGACTGATATTGATTATCATTTGCAAAATGAGTTAAATTTATCGGCTATGTCACCCGTGATGCAGTCGACACTTTGCATGATTTTGCGAGAACTAAGTAATAATGTTATCAAGCATAGTTAAGCAAATCAGTGCCAACTACGTTTATTTGAAAAAGAAGGTAAAATAGTTGTTGAAATAGAAGATAATGGTGTCGGCTTTGAAAAGACTTTTGGAGATGAATTGAAATCAATCCGTGACCGATTGCTTTCGGTAAAGGGAAATGTTCAGATACTATCGCCAAGAAAGCCTACACTTATTCAGGCTGAGCTGGGGTTAAAGGAGAATTAGGATGAAATTATTAGTTGCTGAAGATCAATCCATGTTGCGAGATGCTTTGTGTCAGCTGTTGCTTATGGAAGATGATGTCGATGAAGTTTTGCAGGCTGGAGACGGTGAAGAGGCTATTGAACTAGTCAAAAACGAGTCAATTGATGTAGCGATTCTTGATGTTGAAATGCCTAAAAAATCAGGACTTGATGTTTTAGAATGGACTCGAGAGCATAAGGATTTGAAAGTGATTATAGTGACTACCTTTAAACGAGTTGGTTACTTTGAACGTGCAGTAAAGGCAGGTGTTGATGCTTATGTGTTGAAAGACCGTTCAACTTCTGAGTTAATGTCAACAATCCACACAGTACTTGCAGGCAAAAAAAGAGTATTCACCGGAATTGATGGAATCTATGATAAGCCAGGATAACCCGTTGAGTCCTCAAGAAAAGCGTATTTTACTTGGAAAATCGAATCAAGATATTGCTGATACTCTTTATCTTTCAAATGGAGCGGTGAGAAATTACACATCATCAATTTTTAATAAATTATCAGCCAATAATCGTGTTGAGGCGGCTAGAATTGCTAAAGACAAAGGTTGGTTATAAAGTAAATTAGAACTCGGTCAAATGGGTTCTTTTTTATTTTCCTCAATTAAAAAAATTCCGATTTTTGACATTTTGTTTACAGTTCCTGTTTTACAAGATCTCATTAGCGTAATATAATGAAGGTATGGAAAATAAAAAATTAAGTATTGTGTTAGATCAGGCAGTTGTCGATCAGTTAAATCTAAGTAAAGGGCAGCAATTAAAAGCTGAATTATACAATGATAAATTGGTTCTTCAAAAAGAGGGAAAACCAAAACAAGGACGTTTATCAAGCTGGGTTTTAATTTTATCAACTGTCATTTTATGTGTCTTATTTTATGCAGTGAGTTCTATTGAGAAGATGGATCAAATTTTGTTGGTTGGGGATTATTCTATTATTACCTTCTTGATTGGTTTTGGTGGGATACTTGGAATGACCATTTTTACAACAACGCTCATTCGCAACCGGACAGTCTTTCTTGGTGGCATCAAAGCGCGAGTTTTTTGGCGCATGCTTCCTGTTATTGTTGCCGCGTTTGCAGTGATTTTACTGTTAGCTCTTCTCGGCTTTGGTTGGCTGCTGGAGCAGATTTTCACTGGTGCTTCTTTTGACAAGTTAACTTCGAGTTTGATTTTAGGTACATCAATCTATGCGGTCAGTCTTTTTTGGGGACAAATAGCAGAGATGATTAGAGCAACTTGGTTGACGTCCGTTTTTACAGTAATTATGGTCAGTGGTGTCTTTGTCGCAATGGCGAGTAACCGTTCTTTGCAGTGGTGGCATTTCAACCTAAGCTTTTTGGGAACACAAGCAGCAAGAGAAGTTGGCAATTTAATCTGACCTTGATCTTATCAGCTTTGGTATTAGTTACTTTGGTGGATTACCTATTTGTAGCTTTAGGTGAAAAATATGGTAAAAACTGGAAATTAAGAGCTATACGTATCATGTTGACCATCTTAGGGATTGATTTGGGAGCAGTTGGTTTTTTCCCGAATAACGCTGGCTCACACCTTTTGCATACCAGAGTAGCAGGGTATCTAGTTTTGATTATCATTGCCTTAATTATCAGTGTTAAATGGCTTTTGCCAGAAGTAACGCGAGATTTCTTGATTATGTCTTATGCCATTGGTGGTATGTTGGTTGGATTAGAAATCGCCTTTCAAGGTATTCATTACTTATCTTTAACAGCTTTTGAGTTGAGTGCCTTCTTACTTGCTTTTGCTTGGTTGATTCGATTAATCACCCATTTAGAAGGACTCTTATCCCCTGAAACAAAAGAAATCACTTTAACCCTTGAATAAATTCTAAATCTCTGAGTTTGACTTAGCATTTTAGCTAGGAAAAACTTAGAGATTTTTTAATTAAATCAACAAAAACAATTAAAAATATTGAATTTTTAGAAAATTCATAAAAACGCTTGACAAGTCAAAATCGGGTGTTCATAATGGTGACCGATCAGAAAGTAGCAAGGATTTGCTTACAGGGAGCTCGTGGTTACTGTGAACGAGTAGCAGGTGGTTGTGAAATTGGGCTGATGGTATATTGTTGAAGATAAGAAATATTTTTCAGGTAGGCACCCCTTATCGTGCAGCTCCTTGTTAGAGGAGATAGAGATGACGGAGTATGTATTTCCGTTGAATTGAGATGGCACCGCGCTATCGTTAGACGCCTCACACAGAAGTTTTTTTCTGTGTGGGGATTTTTTGTTTAAAAAGGGAGGAAAACATAAAAAGAAGAGATAAAGGCTGGTGAATCAGCAACTAGAATTTACAAAAAATACAATTAAAACTCCATGTAGAGAAGTAGACTCTTTAGAGCTTGAACCCTTACAACTTCTTCGTGAGACTTATAAACTCTACGATTACCTTAAAAATAATGCGAATAAGCTACAAATTATCGCTGAGGTAAAAAAAGCCAGTCCTAGTCTTGGTGACATTAATCTCGAAGTTGATATTGTCAAGCAATCCAAAACTTACCAAGATAGCAGTGCTGTGATGATTTCTGTTTTGACAGACCCTTTCTTTTTCAAGGGGGACATTGATTATCTTCGTCAGATTTCAAATCAAGTAAAAATTCCAACCTTAGAAAAAGATTTTATTATCGATGAAAAACAGATTATTCATAGCCGAAATGCAGGAGTGACTGTTATTTTACTGATTGTAGTGGCTCTTTCTGAGACACATTTGAAAGAACTTTATGATTTTGCAACAGGATTAGGATTAGAAGTTTTACTTGAAACACATAACTTAGCAGAGTTGGAAGTGGCTCATCGCATTGGTGCTAAGATTATGGGCGTTAACAATCGTAACTTGGTGACCTTTGAGACTGATATCAATACAAGCTTGGAGTTATCAACGCATTTTAAGGAAGGTCCTGTTTATATTTCAGAGTCAGCTATTTTTACCAAAGAAGATGCTGAGCTCGTTGCTCCATTTTTCAATGGTATTTTAGTTGGTACAGCTTTGATGACTGCTGAAAATGTAGCTGAAAAAGTGAAGGAGTTGCAAATTGATAAAGATTAAAATTTGCGGACTTTCAAGCAAAGAAGCTGTTGAACAAGCGGTAGAAAGCGGAGCTGATTATATTGGTTTCATCTTGGCCAAAAGTAAACGTCAAGTCGGCATAAAACAAGCTAGCCATTTAGCTCAGTTGATTTCAGAAACTGTCCAAAAAGTGGGTGTTTTTGTAAGTCCGACTCTCTTGGAGCTTCAAGAAGCCATTACCAAAGTACCTCTTGATCTGGTGCAAATTCACGGAGAATTTGCGGATGAGAACTTTGAAAAAAATGAAGTTCCAAGTATTCGTGCCATTCCTGTCCAAAAAACACTGGGAGAAATTCATACTAAAGCAGATTTTCTATTATTTGACGCCCCCCTAGCTGGTTCCGGAAAGACATTTGATTGGGAATTGCTAAAAGATACTAAAATTAGAAAGCCATATTTTTTAGCTGGTGGATTGACTGTCGATAATGTCGGACAAGCTATAACTTTCTTTCGACCCTACGCTGTTGATATTTCTTCTGGCGTTGAGACAGATGGTAAAAAAGATTTATTGAAGATTATGAGATTGATAGAAAGTGTGAAAAAATGAGCTATAACCAACCAGATATTAATGGATTTTATGAAAAATTCGGTGGACAGTTTGTCCCTGAAACGCTGATGACGGCTGTTATTGAACTTGATAAAGCTTACCGTAAAACAAAAGCTGACCCAAGTTTTCAAGCTGAACTTGATGAATTGCTTAAAAATTATGTTGGACGTGAAACACCGCTTTATTACGCAGAGCGCCTAACTAAGCATATTGGTGGTGCTAAGATTTACCTTAAACGTGAAGACCTTAACCACACTGGTGCTCACAAAATCAACAACGCCCTTGGGCAAGTTCTCCTTGCAAAACGCATGGGGAAAAAGAAAATTATTGCCGAAACTGGAGCTGGTCAACACAGTGTGGCAACAGCTACAGCTGCTGCACTTTTTGATATGGAATGTACATTTACATGGGTGAAGAAGATGTGAAACGTCAAGCTCTCAATGTTTTTCGTATGGATCTGCTCGGTGCTAAAGTACATGCTGTCACAGATGGTTCACGTGTTTTGAAAGATGCTGTTAGTGTTGCTTCTCGCGTGTGGGTAGCAAATATCGAAGACACTCACTATATCATGGGGTCAGCTCTTGGACCTGCACCATTTCCTGAAATCGTGCGTGACTTTCAATCAGTTATTGGTAAAGAAGCAAAAAAACAATACGCAGAAATATCAGGTGGAAAACTACCAGATGCTGTTTCTCGGACTTCGTTCGGTGGTGGCTCAGATGCAATTGGACTTTTTTATCCATTTGTTGAAGATGAATCTGTTGCCCTTTATGGTGCTGAAGCTGCAGGACATGGACTTGATACGGAAGAACATGCAGCAACTTTTGCCAAAGGTCGTCCAGGTATCTTGCATAGAGCTTTGATGAATGTTCTCCAAGACCGTCACGGACAAATCATGGAGCTTTCTCAATTTCAGTAGGTCTTGATTACCCTGGGGTTGGTCCTGAACACTGTCACTTCCAAGATATCGGTCGTGCAACCTATGGTTCAATTACGGATGAAGAAGCACTTGAAGCATTTATGCTTTTGTCACGCTTGGAAGGGATTATCCCAGCGCTTGAGTCAAGTCATACCGTTGCCCTTACTTAAAAAGTGGCTAAAGAACTTGGCCAGATAAATCAACTATCGTTTGTCTATCAGGACGCGGAGATAAGGATGTTGTTCAAGTAAAAGAACGTTTGGAAGCAGAGGGGAAGTAAACGATGACTAAGACACTTACAAAACATCTTCAAGAGATTAAAGCTAGCGGTAAAGGAATTTTTGTTTCTTATATCATGGCAGGTGGCATGATAAAGGTCTTGATGGTTTATTTGAGATGATTGACTTATTGGAAAATAGCGGAGCTTCTGCCATTGAAGTAGGAATTCCATGGTCTGACCCCGTCGCTGATGAACCAGTTATTGAATTAGCTGGACAAAGAAGCCTTGCTAAAGGCGTCAATTTGACAGGAATCGTTGAAAAATTACAAGAAAAAACAGTCGAAGTGCCTTTGGTCATTATGACTTACATCAATCTAGTTTACCAATATGGCATTGAAAAATTTGTTAAAGATTTAGCTGGTACGTCTGTTAAAGGTTTGATTATTCCTGATTTACCACACGAGCATGAAAATCTTATCAAACTATACCTTGATAATACAGATATTGCCCTTGTTCCACTGGTCAGCTTGACAACAGGCATTGAACGTCAAAAAAAACTTTTGTCAAAACGCTGAAGGCTTCATCTATGCGGTTGCTATCAACGGTGTTACAGGTAAACTGGTAATTACGAGATGATTTGGATAAACATTTGGCAAATCTTGAAACTGTTGCTGACATTCCAGTATTGACAGGATTTGGGGTGTCAACAAAAGCTGATATTGAGCGTTTTAATAAGGTGTCAGATGGCGTTATTGTCAGAACTAAAATTGTTCGAGATTTACACGAAGGTAAAGCAGATGACGTTGAAGCATTTGTAACATACGATTCAAATTATCAAAAATAAAAGAAAACCACTCGATTGAGTGGCTTTTATGATATTTAAAACAAATCAATAATTAATTTTAAGTTTAGAATAGTTAAGATAACGGCGACAAGGTATCCTAAAATGGTATTCCATTTGGCATTGACAAAGTCTCCCATAATTTTGCGGTCCGATGTGAAGTAAACCAAAGGGAAAATGGAGAATGGCAGTGCCAGCGAAAGGAAAACTTGTGAGTAAACAATCAGTTGATCAAGGACACTTTCTTGACTACCGTAGAGCACAGTCACAATCAGAACGGGAGCTAGTGCAGCCAAACGTGTGACCAGTCTGATAAGCCATTGTGGTAAGCGTAATTTTAAAAAGCCTTCCATAACGATTTGCCCAGTTAGGTTCCTGTGATGGTAGAATTCTGCCCGCTAGCTAATAAGGCGACAGCAAATAAGGTTGATAAAGCGGCGCTAGCAACTGTACCTGCAATGTTTGAATCTTGAAGAGCTTCATACATTTGTGAAAAAGCGTTGATTTCATTGGCATGCCCGTAGAAGAGCGAAGCTCCCAAGATAAGAAGAAGCGAGTTAACCACAAAAGCTACCGTCAGTTGAATATTAGAATCCCAAGTCATAAAACGAACGGCTTGTTTAATGGATTTTTGGCTAGAGTAATCAACCTTACGAGTCTGTGAAATCGATGAATGGAGATAAAGATTGTGCGGCATTACCGTAGCACCGATAATTCCTAAAGCCAGCGTTAGCTTACTATTTACACCGCTCTGATGCAAATCGATAATCGCTGGATGTGGGATGTAGCCCTGTAAAATACCTGAAAAACTTGGCTTTGATAATAAGACTAAATAAAGGAAAATAATCAAAATTGTTGCAATTAAGGTCGAAACCAAAGCCTCAATCTTGCGAAAGCCAAGCTTCATCAAGGATAAAAGGATAAATACATCCAAGATAGTAATTAAAATCGAAAACAATAAGGACCAGCCAAAGAGCAAATGCAGTGCAATCCCAGATCCGATAACTTCTGCTAAGTCTGTTGCCATCAAAGCTAATTCAATGACAATGAATAAAAGAATGCGTAGTTTCTTAGGTAAATGGGCAGCAGTCGCCTGCGCTAAATCCTTTCTTGTAACGATTCCTAATTTTCCCGCCATCTGCTGTAGTTGCATCGCAATCAGAGATGATATCAGTACAACTGATAAAAGGATATATTTATAAGTAGCCCCACCGACAACACTAGTAATCCAGTTACCAGGGTCCATGTAACCAACAGCTACTAAAGCTCCTGGTCCAATAAAGCTCGAAGTGTTCGCCAAAATGAGGCATTTTTTGGAACCGCAATACTTTGATTGACCTCACTAAGTGATTTTTGAGAAGTAACAATAGTTTCCAAAAGCATCCCTCTTTTCTAAAACTCTTATTTAAGGCCTATTATAGCAGAAGAATTTTAAAAATAAAGTATTTTTAAATATATTTAACAAAAAAATTAATCACACTTAAAAATTACAACTAAAAGATAGCCTAAAAATAGAAAAGGAATAAAGGGAATGCGTTTGTTTTTATCAAAAAGGCAATACAGAATTCCTACCAAAGAACCCAGTTCAACAATCCATAAAATGCTCTCCAAATCAAGAAAAAGACTCAAACTGGCTAGGTAGAAAAAATCACCGCTACCGATTTTTATGTCAAAAAGCTCAGCTATGATCCCAAGTAAAAGAAGAATAATACTTACCGTATTAAGAGGAAGAAAAAGGAGTAAAGAAGCACTGGGTAGTAACCAGATTAATAGAGGAAAGGACTGGTTTTTTAAATCATATAACTAAGTGTCATGCTAAAGAAGAAAATAAAGAGACTAGATGGTGCTATGATATCGTGGTAATAAAGAGCAGTTGCGAGCCCACAGACAAATTCAAAAATGCCATACCATAAAGGTATTTTACTTTTGCAAAAATGGCAGCGAGAATGATTAAAAATCTGAGAAAGAACTGGAATCATGTCTAGCGGTCTCAGTTGTTTACCACAGGTATTACAATGACTAGCAGGAAATAAAATAGATTCCTCTAGAAAACGATCAACAACTAATCCGATAAATGAAGCAAAGCGAATGCTCAACAAGAAAAAAAGAATCAAAAATATGCTTCATACTTATTAAATTTCGAAAAAATTTTAAATTTGTGAGCATATTATTTGCAACTTATTTAGAATTATTCTAATATAGAATCGTAAGGAAAAAGAAAACATTCCTAGAACAACTGATTATTTTTTTAGAGGAGGTCGCTTATGACTCAAACAATGACTGAAACTATTTACGCATCTGTAACACATAACATTTCACAAAATACAAAAAATGCTAAAACAAAGGCTGTGCTTAATCAAGCAGTAGCAGATCTATCAAAGGCTGCTTCAATCGTTCACCAAATTCACTGGTACATGCGTGGTGCTGGATTCTTCTATCTTCACCCAAAAATGGATGAATTGATGGATGGACTTAACGCTAGCTTGGATGAAATCAGCGAACGTTTGATTACAATTGGTGGCGCACCATTCTCTACCCTTAAAGAATTCGATGAAAACTCTAAATTAGAAGAAACTGCTGGTTCATTCGACAAGACAATGGACGAAAATCTTGCTCGTTTGGTTGAAGTTTACACTTACCTTACAGCTCTTTACCAAGTTGGTCTTGATGTGACTGATGAAGAAGGAGATGCCCCATCAAATGACATCTTCACAGCAGCGAAATCTGACGCTGAAAAAACAATTTGGATGCTCCAAGCCGAACGTGGACAAGCTCCAGGACTTAAATAATTAAGAAAAAACACGATAGTGGGCCGAAAGGCCCATTATTTTTTTATGAAAATAAATGAAAACGTGAAAATAAAGAAAACGATTGCATATCCTATTGAAAAAGAGTCTTATTTTTGATAAAATGCTTTGTATGAAAACTTTATTTGACGTGCAACAACTGTTGAAACGGTTCGGCATTTTTGTCTATATCGGTAAACGTCTTTATGATATAGAAGTCATGAAACTTGAACTTGAGAAATTGTATGAAAATGGGTTGATTGACAAGGCTGACTACCTGAATGCAGAATTAATTTTACGTCGCGAGCACCGTTTAGAAATGGAGAAAGAAAATAATGACTAAAAAACTTTTAGGGATTGACCTAGGTGGAACAACGATTAAATTCGGTATCCTAACTCTTGAAGGTGAAGTTCAAGAAAAATGGGCAATCGATACAAATACACTTGAAGATGGGAAACACATCGTCCCTGATATTGTTGAATCAATCAAACACCGTTTGAACCTTTACGGTTTGACAAAAGATGATTTTGCTGGTATCGGTATGGGTTCACCAGGTGCTGTTGACCGTGAAAACAAAACTGTTACAGGTGCCTTCAACTTGAACTGGGCTCACACTGAAGAAGTTGGTTCAGTTATTGAACGTGAACTTGGTATTCCATTTGCTATCGACAACGATGCTAACGTAGCTGCTCTTGGTGAACGTTGGACGGGTGCTGGTGCTAACAACCCTGATGTTGTTTTCGTAACACTTGGAACTGGTGTTGGTGGTGGTGTTATCGCTGATGGTAACCTTATCCACGGTGTTGCAGGTGCTGGTGGAGAAATCGGTCACATGAACGTTGAACCAGTTGATGGTTTTGAATGTACATGTGGTAACAAAGGATGTCTTGAAACAGTTGCTTCAGCAACAGGTGTTGTTCGTGTAGCTCGTCACTTGGCAGAAGAATACGAAGGTGATTCAAAAATCAAAGCTTCTATCGACAATGGTGACGTTGTAACAAGTAAAGATATCTTTGTAGCTGCTGAAGCTGGTGATAAATTTGCTGATTCAGTTGTTGAAAAAGTTGGTTTCTACCTTGGACAAGCAACTGCTAATATTGCAAACATCTTGAACCCAGACTCAGTTGTTATCGGCGGTGGTGTATCAGCTGCAGGTGAATTCTTGCGTAGCCGTGTTGAAAAATACTTCGTAACATACGCATTCCCACAAGTTCGTAAAACAACTAAAGTTAAAATCGCTGAACTTGGTAACGATGCTGGTATCATCGGTGCTGCAAGTCTTGCAAGTCAATTTGTAGATTAAGAGGCCAAAAATGAACTGGATGATTTTTCTAATTGCTTTAGTCGTTATCGTTGGTTGGTTCGCATGGACATACATTAGTGTTCGTCGTTCAGCTAAATTCATTAATAATGCAGAATTTGAAAGCATGATTCACACAAGTCAATTGATTGATGTTCGTGAAGCAGCTGCTTTCAAAACAAAACACATTATGGGAGCGCGTAATCTCCCAGCTAGCCAAATTCAATTGTCTTACTCAGCTATTCGTAAAGATAAACCTGTTCTTTTATACGATAGTAGTAGAAGTTCAGCACTTCCACGTGTTATTAGAACACTTAAAAAAGCAGGCTACACTAACCTGTATGTTCTTAAAGACGGCTTTGACTACTGGACAGGAAAAGTTAAAGAAGGTTAATCATTTACCAATATATGGAATTTGAAAAAGAAAATTTAAAGAGAAAAAACGATGAGAGTAAGGATGCCCTGAAATCGAAATACCTCAAAAATCAGATTTTTCAATTGAATTTGGAATTATGTCAAGTAACAGACGAAGATGAGAAAAAGAGACTTGAAGCGTTACGCAATGTTTACATCGAAAAATTGTAAGAAAACAAGAAACGTCGTTTAATCAGGATCCTTTTAATCAGTCCATTGGTTTTCTTGGCTCTGATTATTTTGTATCTCGTCACAGCTTTCAATCGAGAAACAACCGCCAATAATAAGGCGGGATGGTCGCCATCTACAACGCTACGTCGACAAGTACATCTAGTTTTTCAAGTTCATCAAGCACGAGCGAGACCAAGACCACTTCAACGATAAAACAAGATGTCCCTGCAGAGCTTGTTGGAAATTGGAAAACAGCTGATTTTGATGGAGTTATTCTGACAATCAGTGAAGATGGCACAATGACTAAAAATCAGTCTAATTACATCGTTACAGAGCGTGTTTCTGGTTATGAAGAAGTGGCGCAAGGTGTTTATCGTTTTTATCCTGCTGATGGAAGTGATAGTGAAGCCATCGGGGCACTTATTTTTGGTGGTATCGGTGGTAGTTACCAAACAACACCAAAATTTGCTTCGGGAATTTATGCTAAAAATGGTTATATTTATCCACAATTCTGGACAACAACCTCTAGCAAATTCACTTATTCGTTAAACACTAATCTCAAATTAGTACCAACCGACCAAGCAGCTGTTGCTGATACCATTGATACTAAAAATTTAACGACTGAGCAAGTGGAGTCTTGGTTCTTGCCATTTATGCTTCGCAAAATCAATTATCCGATGAAGATAAAAATGATTATTTTGTAAATGTCAAAGCATATGATGACAATTTGGTTTATGCTAGTGTCCGAACAAACAGCGATTCAAAAATACGTTTAGCCTTATATCGTGTTAATGCAGACGGCTATCTTGAACAAGGAACACTTGAATCGACCAATTGGAGTGTTGTCAGTACTACTTATGTCGAATAAGATGAGTCTAAAATATTTATAGTATATAAAAAGTATATAAAAAGATGGGACATAGTTCTCATCTTTTATATACTATAAGAAGCTAAATCCGTGTCTGAAAACATTTACACTTGTTTTATCGCTGTTTTTTCATAGGATTTGTGGTATAATTCAAAAGTTAGAATAAATTTAAAAAATCGAGGAATCATGACTAAATTAAGAGAAGATATTCGTAACGTGGCGATTATCGCCCACGTTGACCACGGGAAAACAACCCTTGTTGATGAATTGTTGAAACAATCACACACACTTGACGAACGTAAAGAATTGCAAGAACGTGCAATGGACTCAAACGATCTTGAAAAAGAACGCGGAATTACAATCCTTGCTAAAAATACTGCAGTTGCTTACAACGGTGTTCGTATCAACATCATGGACACACCAGGACACGCGGACTTCGGTGGAGAAGTTGAACGTATCATGAAAATGGTTGATGGTGTTGTTCTTGTTGTCGATGCGTACGAAGGTACTATGCCTCAAACACGTTTCGTGTTGAAAAAAGCTCTTGAACAAAACTTGACACCAATCGTTGTTGTTAACAAAATTGATAAACCATCAGCTCGTCCAGCAGAAGTTGTTGACGAAGTTCTTGAACTTTTCATCGAACTTGGTGCCGATGATGATCAATTAGAATTCCCAGTTGTTTACGCATCAGCTATCAACGGTACATCATCACTTTCTGATGATCCAGCTGATCAAGAACACACAATGGCTCCAGTCTTTGATACAATCATTGACCACATTCCAGCTCCAGTTGATAACTCAGAAGAACCACTTCAATTCCAAGTGTCGCTTCTTGATTACAACGATTTCGTCGGACGTATCGGTATCGGACGTATCTTCCGTGGTACTGTTAAAGTTGGTGATCAAGTTACTCTTTCAAAACTTGACGGTACAACTAAAAACTTCCGTGTTACTAAACTATTTGGTTTCTTCGGACTTGAACGTCGTGAAATCCAAGAAGCAAAAGCTGGTGATTTGATTGCTATCTCAGGTATGGAAGATATCTTCGTTGGTGAAACAATCACTCCAACTGATTGCGTTGAACCACTTCCAATCCTTCACATTGACGAACCAACTCTTCAAATGACATTCTTGGCAAATAACTCACCATTTGCAGGTCGTGAAGGTAAATTCGTAACATCTCGTAAAGTTGAAGAACGTTTGCTTGCTGAATTGCAAACTGACGTATCACTTCGTGTTGATCCAACTGATTCTCCAGATAAATGGACTGTATCAGGTCGTGGTGAATTGCACTTGTCAATCCTTATCGAAACAATGCGTCGTGAAGGATACGAACTTCAAGTATCACGTCCAGAAGTTATCATCAAAGAAATTGATGGCGTGAAATGCGAACCATTCGAACGTGTTCAAATCGATACACCAGAAGAATACCAAGGTTCAGTTATCCAATCATTATCAGAGCGTAAAGGTGAAATGATTGACATGCAATCAACTGGTAATGGTCAAACACGTCTTGTCTTCTTGGCACCAGCTCGTGGACTTATCGGTTATCCAACTGAGTTCCTTTCAATGACTCACGGTTATGGTATCATGAACCACACATTCGACCAATACATGCCAGTTATCAACGCTGAAATCGGTGGACGTCGTCGTGGTGCTCTTGTATCTATCGATACTGGTAAAGCAACAACATACTCAATCATGTCTGTTGAAGAACGCGGAACAATCTTCGTTAACCCAGGTACTGAAGTATACGAAGGTATGATTATCGGTGAAAACTCACGTGAAAACGACTTGACAGTTAACATCACTAAAGCTAAACAAATGACAAACGTTCGTTCAGCTACGAAAGACCAAACTGCCGTTATCAAACTCCACGTATCTTGACTCTTGAAGAATCACTTGAATTCTTGAATGACGATGAATACATGGAAGTTACACCAGAATCAATCCGCTTGCGTAAACAAATCCTTGATAAAAACTTGCGCGCTAAAGCAGCTAAAAAGAAAAAAATCAGCCGCTGAAGAGTAAAATAGTCTAGTAGACTATTTTAGGTCCGAGCCTGAAAATTAAAAAGCGAGGAAAGTTAGTGGTAGACTGTTTTAGGTCAAAACTTAAAATAAACTCGAAAAACTATACACATAAATTTGAATTGTAGGAAGGAATCATGAAATGTTTTATTTAATTATTGCGATTTTAATTATTTCATATTATATTTTCATGGCTCCTAAAACAATTCGTAATACTCTTGGGATGATTGGTTTGGTTGGCTTAGTTGCAATGCTACTTGTTTTAGCGGTAATGAGCTTTGTTAAAATCATGCAATCACCACCAGAAATTTTTCTTGCACTTGCTATGGTTGTCTTGGGATTTTTCGCGCTAAGGGATGTCTATCGCTTACCTGTTAAGAAAAATGAAAATAAGCAATATAGCGAAAGAGGCTGAGTATTTACTCAGCTTTTTTTGTCATAAACACTCTATCAGACATTACGACACTAAGATTGTCTTAAATGCCGTAGAATGATTGAAAAACGCCTTAAATAAAGGTAGAATATTATTATATTTGCAATGTTAGAATGGATATATTATGAAAAAAATTGAAACATTTGAAAATAAAAAAGTCTTAGTTCTTGGTTTAGCAAAATCTGGAGAAGCTGCAGCGCGTCTCCTTGAAAAATTAGGTGCTATCGTTACAGTTAACGACGGTAAACCATTTGATGAAAATCCAGCTGCACAATCTCTTCTTGAAGAAGGCATCAAAGTTATCTGTGGTAGTCATCCACTAGAACTTTGGATGAAACTTTGAATTGATGGTTAAAACCCAGGAATTCGTTACGATAATCAAATGGTAGCTCGCGCTATCGAAAAAATATTCCAGTTATCACAAG
>ENA-OQIG01000117-OQIG01000117.1-human-gut-metagenome-genome-assembly--contig:-NODE-117-length-44355-cov-4.647531_pt1 | contig 44355 bp, 75 predicted proteins | sample MGYA00242576_ERZ504741 | MGnify/ENA primary metagenome ERZ504741 (study PRJEB26092, sample SAMD00036436) | human gut metagenome | host: Homo sapiens | study: EMG produced TPA metagenomics assembly of... | reverse complement strand
GCTCGTACAGTGGGGTAATTTTTTCATTTCTCATGGCTGTACCTCCTGAAACAAAAATGCTCTAAGTGATTGCTTCACTAACCATGACAAAATCATGATTAAGAAGTCACTTAGAGCATATATCACCGGCTGCCAGCTTATATTTCTTATACTGCCGCACTGCGAAGTGGTTTGGCTTTTCCGATTCCAGTGCATCAAACATCAGGTCTACGGGATTTTTGAACTCCTCGTCATCCTCACGGACTTCCATGGCGTTGATGAACTCAATGAGGGTGGAGAAGTTTTGCTCCTCCACCGGAGCTTCATAGTGGATATAGCCAATGAGCGCGCAGTACAGCAAGGTTTCTGCTTTGACCCAAAAATCGTCTCCGGCCTTGCCTTCGCCTTTGGTGTTGGCAATCAGCGTTGTTACCAGCTTCAAAATGTCCTTTTCGCTGTGAATATACGCAAAGGGATTATAGTGCATGGATTTTTTGAAATTGATGGTGTTCAGCACTTTGATACGATACGGTTCATAAATGACTTTGCCATTTTTGTCTTTTACTGGCTTTCCGTCTTTTCCCAACTTCGGAGCACCCCGCTGGAGCATTTTTCCGCACTCCACCAGAATTGTTCCTTTTCGGTCTGTTTGTCAAGGACATAGAGAAAAGTTTTCCTCATTTCTTTGCGGATAGGTCGTTTTCCAGTAGCCGCATGACTTTATCGCTCATGCGCTCGGTGCTTGTCTGACTGAAATGGAGCGATAATTCATAGGTGGTCTTGCCGATTTTCCGCTTGACGGTCTGCGACTTCGGGGCGGCAGTGGTCTTAGTGACTGTCTGTGTGTTTTCCTGCATAGGTTCTCCTTTCTGATTTTGGCAAAAGAAAAAGCAGGAAGTCTGTTTCAAGATTTCCTGCTTGGTGGTGCTACTGTGAGGGTAGCGGTTATTTAATTTTTAATGATTGTGTTACGCAATAGAAGCCTGTTTTTGAGGGTAGAGGTATAAAATACCGTCTCTGTGATTTTGATACTTAAAAAGCCTTGTGGAATAGGTGTTTCAAGCCGCCTACTGCGTAATCAAAGTGTAGATTATATGTGTATCTGAAAATCTCCAAAGTCAAATATTCCGCCGCCATGCTTCAATTTCCCTTCATCTGCTAATTTACTAAAACCTGTTTCAATTCTGTTAATTATATTGACTGGAATATTTAATTGATGGTGTGCGGGTAAAATTTTTTTTATCTCCAATACTTGAATTTTTTTGACAGACTGTAAAAAGGCTTCGGGGTCTGTTGTCGGGTAAAAGACATCAAGACAACCACTGTATATTAAATCGCCAGAGTACAAATATTTTCTTTCTTGCTCATAAAAGCAACAGTGCCCCGGCGAATGTCCGGGAGTATGAATGACTGTCAATTTTCTTCCCCCTAAATCTAAACAATCGCCATCATGCAAAATTTTCTGCGGTATGCCTTGAAAAAGCTGATAGTCATTGGCGTTAAAACTTGAGGGAAAATCACATTCTTTGCACATAAGGTTTTGCTTTACTACTGGTAGCGGTATCGGAAATTTTACTGCTAACCAATTCTTTTCAGCTTCATAGACTGCAATATTGTCAAAGAACTTGTGACCTCCAATGTGGTCCCAATGAACATGGGTAGTTATTACCATAATTGGGAGTTTTGTCAAACTATCCGTAATTTCTTTGATATTTTCAACACCTAATCCCGTATCAATTAAAATCGCCTTTTCATTTCCGCATAACAGGTAGCAATGTGTTTCTTCCCAATGCTTATATTCGCTTATTGCAAATGTATTATTGTCGATTTTTTCAACTGTAAACCAATCTTTCATAATACCCTCCTAATGCTCGCCTTTACCATAGCAATTACATCATCAATCTAGTGCAATCACAATTCCATATCACGCCGTTTGTTCTGCGTCTTTTCTTTTGTATGCTCCGGCTGTACTGCCTGTTCCACGCACTTCTTGACTGCTTCGGCGTCCTGTACCTCCGTTTTCAAGGTCTGCAAATCATCATATAAGCGACTTTTCTTTTGGGTAAGGTCGGCAACTTCGGCTTTCCATGCTTTCGGCTTCAGCACCTTATCTTCCCCTAAATGCTCTTTGAGATAACGCTCGGCACTCTGATACAAAGTTAATGCGGCTCGGTTGCTTTCAAAAAAATCCTCCTGCTTTTTGGGTTTTGTTTGCATATAGGCTTTGTAGGTGGGGCGGTGTTCCAGATATTTCTCGGCTTGGTCTATCAGTTCCTTTCGCTCATGGAGTAGCTTTTCTGTCTGTTTGATTTCCCCGTTGGTCGTCCAGTATTGTTTTTTCATATCCGATACAACTTCCTGCAACTGCACAAGGGTAGTGATATTCCTGCTCTGCAAGAAATTAAATGCCTTTGCGTACAGCTTCAAGTCTTGAATTTTTCCGTACCGGCTCTGTGGCTTGGCGGCTTCTGTATAGGCTCGGTTAAGCAATTCTAAGAGAGTGGGCGGCTGTTCTGGACGCTCGGAAGGGATAGGAACGGAAGGGAATGGATTGACCGATTGATTTTCCTTTGCCTGTGAAGCCTTTTCTTTTATCCATGCTGTGAGGGCGGCAATCCGGCGTTTGACTTCCTTTAACAGACGGTTTTGTTCCCGTATTTCTCTGTTCTGATTGCCCTTGTCGGTAACAATCCCTCTGCGCTCCATTTGAGTAGCGGCAACGCCCATGTGGACGGTCGGTATCTGCTCTATACCTTGCCGCTTAAAAGAACGGTGGTCTATGCGTTCCGGTCTGTCCTGTGCCGCAAGATAGCGGTTTGCAATATCCGCCCACGCCTGCCGCCATACCTCGGCTTTCTCTTGGCTGTTCCAGTCAACCGTATCAACCTTGCGGCTCTTGAATGTGCCGTTTTTCAGCTTGATACGCTGACCGTCCTTATCTAAAAGATATTCCTTTTTTGACTTTGCTCCCCACTCGCCGGACTGCTCCAACGGGCGCATGGTAAGCATGATATGGCGTGAGGGTTGCCGTCCTGTTTATTGTGAATGGCAAAATCGGCGCACATTCCAACAGACACAAAATTTTCTTCCACATATTCCCGTACAAGCTGTATCTGCTGTTCCTTGTCAAGTTCTACGGGCAGGGCAATTTCAATCTCCCTTGCAAGCTGTGAGTTCTTGGCTTTCTCGATTTTTTCCACGCTGTTCCATAGGGTGGAACGGTCTGCAAAATCCGGCGGCGCATGGGGCGGCAAGAGAATTTCCGTATGCACAATACCGCCTTTTCTCGTAAAGTCATGGGTAACGCCGTCATAGTTGTTTGTGAGGGTTTCCCCGCTTCGGTAAGCGGCGGCGGCAACGGCTGACTTGCCTTTCCCTCTGCTGACAATCTTAATACTGCAATGATATATCGCCACGCTGTCAACCTCCTTTCGGGTGGCATATTCAGACTTCATGGCAGATGATAGACTGCAAAGCAGGGTATCGTCTGGCGTGAAGTACACAAGGGGTAGGGAATGCAATTCCCGTAGGGGAGTGTAGCTCCCCTGTATCAGCGGAACGCTGATATAAGCCCTCGGCAGAGCGCACACACCTGTAAAGGTGTATAAGTGCGCCCTTGTCAAGCAAGGGAGATTTAATTCTCCCCGTTTTCTTCCCCGATTTTCCGTAAATGCTCCTGCGCCTGTGCGGTCTGAAAAGCAATCTCCAACAAGTCTTTTATCTGCTCGTTGCTGTACTGCTCCGGTTTCTCCAACAGGCTTTCCAGTATCGCCCCTCGCTCAATAAGGCGGTGCGTCCTTGCCTTGCGTTCTGCGTCTTTTTTCTGATTGAGGAGTTTCCGCTTTCTGTTCTGCAACTGCCGGATTTCTTCTTCCGCTTTTGCAATCTTTTCTTCAATGTCTGTCATGTCAAAAATCTCCTTTCTGATTTCGGGCATAAGAAAAGCAGGAAGTCCGTTTCGGGATTTCCTGCTCGGTGGTGCTACTGCAAGGGTAGCGGTTATTCCGTTATATGTTCCTTTGGTTTTTCTATTATGTAAGATTGTAGGCTTGTTTGACAGCCGTTTTTTTCGTAAAATGCTTCTACACCCGGCTGTGCGCCAAAATACAACATGGTTGGGGTGTTCTCCTTTGCAAGTTCAAGAAGTTTACTGCCTACGCCTTGTTTTTGATACTCTGGAAGAACAAGTAATTCTGTAATTGTTCCAAAAAAATATCCGTCTGTAAGAATACGCAAACACCCTACAAGTATTTTATTATCATACGCTGTAATATTCAGCGTTTTAGATAATGCGGCTTGTGTGCGCTCTATATCATAGTCGCCTTTCCATATTTGGTTGACAAAGGGAATGAAAGTTGAAGCAACAAGTTTTATATCGTTTACTTTATATTCCATTTTGTTCCTCCATTAAGCATAATATTGCTTTTTTCAAATCAGTAACAAATTGCGCTTGTTGTTTTTTTAGATAGGATTTGACAAAAGGTTTCATAAAGAATTTTTTCGCTGTTACATACTCTGTGAAATCAATCTCCGTTTCATTATCTTTGGAAATAAAAAGACCAACCCAGTGTCCTTTCATGTTGCTGTTTTCCATGTCAAATTCCCAACGCTTATATGGTTCTGTAATAGTGATTGTAAAGGTGGTCGGATAGCCCTCTTTGGTATATTCGATAAACCGCTTGTCGCTTATGACTTCTGTTTTACTCAAATCACTACGCCATGTGTAATTTTCAACCTCTGTAACAACTTTCCATACGCTATGAATATCACAAGGAATACTGCTTTAATATTTGAAGTTGCCATTTTTAACACCTCCGCACAAACTCCGTTTTTAATATCTTTATTTTACCATACCTCGCTCGTGTTTCCTATCCCTATTCAACAAGGACAATCAGCTTTTTTCTGACTGCCCCTGTCTGTACTCTCGCCTTATCTGTCTATCCTGAAATTCTCCACGACAGCATGAATTAAGCGGCGTTCCATGAAGTCTTTTTTATCTGTGTCTATCCCGTAGTACACAAGCCCCCTTTCGTCGTAAACTGTCTTGATACATTTGTTGCGGATATAGCTTTCATAGGTTTTCAGCACCGTTTGAATGGCGGCGGCTTCTCCCTGTGTAGCGGCTATGATTACCTCAACGGGAAGATAGCGGTCTTTGTATTTTTTACTCATGGCGGCGCACCTCCATTTCTGACCGTATCTGCCGGACAGCCTCATTTTGTGGTAACTGATTTTTCCGGCATTACAGCCGTAGAGGGCGGCAATCTCTTTGTTCTTAAAGCCTAAGAAAAAATACAGTAAGATGATTTCCTGCCTGTATGGGGTAAGCCGTTCTATGGCGTGTCCTAACGGCTCGCTCTGCACCTCTACAAGCCATTCCCTCACTTGGAAACGGTAAAGCATACAAGGGTAGCGGTCTGTGGTGCTGACCTCGGCTAAATCCTTTTCCAGTAGGGAAGAAAAGGACACTTCATGCTCCATGCGGCGGCGATTGGCGTGATAATAGCTGATAGAAGCATATTTTAAGACTTTCGTACAGTATGCGTCAAACTGGCGTTGTAAGATTTCTATGTTTTCATTCATTTTGATTTTCCTCCTGTCTGTTCGTGTGATAGTTATGCAAAGCAGACAGGAGAGGTGGCGAACGGCACTTGACCGCTTTTTTTTATTAGCTTCATGTTCCTGCACCAGACTTTCGGTTTCCGTAGTCCTAGACTTTCGATTATCGAAGTTCAAGAGTTTTGATTTCCGAAGTTCAAGAGTTTTGATTTCCGAAGTTCTGGAATTTCGTTTATCGAAGTGTATAAGACTGATTATATCAATACAAGTATAACAGACTTATCTATCAATCCTATCCTTTCCTTTCCCAAACCCTTTCCCTCCCACGCCTACCAGTCATAAAGGGAAGTATCGTCCATGAAGTTCTTGACATAGATAATGTTCGGCTTTCCTAAACCCTGCCGAACACACTCAATCAGCCCGATACCTTTCTCGCTGTCTAACTCTGCAAACAGCTTCACAATCTTTTCAGTGCCGCATTTCAACCGTTCCCTTGCGTCCTCCAGTGTGAAGTAGATAAACACACGCCCGTCCTTATCCGTCCAGCCGTTTTTCATGGAAAGCTCCATGCGGTCTATCAGCATACCATACAACAGCTTTGCGTCTGTGGAGAGGGCTTCAAAGCGTTCATCAGAAAACAGCAGCTTCGGTATGCGGTAAAAGGCGTACTGCTCGGCGGCTCTGCCGTAGAAGTAAGGAAAACTCATGCAATCAATCCTCCTTTCCCACCTCAAACAGCGCAAACGGCATAATCAAGAGGTAGATATATCCTAATACCTTTTGCGGTTTCCGGCTTCTTAAAATGCTATTGGAATAGGGGGTGTGAAGTGCAGAACGCCCCCAAAACGCCCTCATTTGTCTGTCCTCTGCAATCTCTGTTTTGCCCGTTCTTTCTGCTCCGCTGTGAGCGTGACGGTCTTTTCCTTTGACCGCAGGCTGATAAACCGCTTCGGCATGGAATAGGTCTTGCTGACTTCATCAGCCTTGACGCACTGATAACACTGTGGATTTTTCTCCACCAGTTTATCCAGTTTCCGTTTCCATACGGGGTCTGCGGTGTAGATACTGGCGGTGTCCTCTGCGGCGTTCAAAAGGATAATAGTTTCTTTCTCATATCGGCTCAATCTCATATCTGCTCCTTTCCGGCAAGAGAAAAGACACTCCCTAAGAAGTGCCTTTCCTGCCTGTCATGCCCTGTCCGGCGGCAGTTCCACCTGCCCGACAAAGTTAAAATACACATCAATTTTCTGTTTCCTGTCTGTCCTGCCGCCTGTGGCTTCATGGACTACCACCTTTTCTATAAACTCATTCAGCATAGGGGTGGTAAGTTCCGTAAAATCTGTATATCGCCGCACAATGGCTATGAATTTATCGGCTTTTGTGTTGTCCTCATCAAAGCTGTCAATCTGCTCCTGCAAGTCCTCAATCTCGGTTTCCAGTGCGGTCTGCTCCCTGTCATAGTCGGCTAACAGCCGTTCAAAATGCTTGTCGGGTATCTTGCCTGTGGCGTTGCCCTCATACAGCTTCTTGATTAGGGTATTCAGTTCTTCGTTGCGCTCGGTGGCTTCTGCAAGCCGCCGTTTCTGTTCCCTCTGCGTTTCTGCCATTTGGACGGTAGAGGTCTGTTGTACCTTGTCTATGAAAGCCTGTTCGTCCTGCCGCACATAATCGCTGACCTCCCGTATTGCCGTTAAAATCAGTTCCCACAAAACGGAAGTCTTGATAAAGTGCATGGTACAATCCTTTGTTCGCTGTCGGTAACTGCCGCATATATAAGCGTCGTCTGCGTCATACTTCTTTTTCTTTGTGGGGCTTGGCTGCCGGTGCGTCATTTTACTGCCGCAATCGGCGCAATACACAAGCCTGTCAAGGGGTGGGGTGGTCTGTTATAACTTGGCTTTCTGACTGTTTTCCGTAGCTTCTGCGCTAAATGCCATGTTTCTTCGTCCACAATGGCAGGGTGGGTGTTCTTGAAAATCATCAGTTCGTCCGGCTCTGCCTTGCGCCGCTTCTTGGTCTTGTAGCTGACGCTGATTGTCTTTCCCAGTACCGTATGCCCCATGTATTCCTGCTTTTCAAGGATATAGGAAACGGCGGTAGCAGACCAGAGATAAGGATTTGTAAAGCCCCTGCTGTGGTCATTTTCGGGGCAATGGATTTTTGCGTAGGCTGACGGTATCAGCACCTTTTCAGCGGTCAAAATGTCGGCTATGGCGGTAATGCCTTTCCCCTCGATTACCATTTGATAAATCCGGCGCACAACGGCGGCGGGTTCTTCATCAATGATTAGCTTCTGTTTATCTTCGGGGCTTCTCAAATAGCCGTAGGGAACGCTTGGGGAAACACGCTTGCGTCCTGCATACGGGATTTGAAAACTGCCTGTATCTTGCGGCTTGCGTCCCTTGCATACCATTCATTCATAATGTTTAAGAACGGGGTAAAATCGCTGTCCTGTTGGTTTGCGCTGTCTATGCCGTTATTGATAGCGATAAACCTGACTCCCTTTTCTTTGAACATGACTTCGGTATAAAAACCGACTTTCAGATAATCACGCCCAAAGCGGCTCATATCCTTTACGATAACTGCGCTCACATTTCCGGCTTCAACCTCTGCAATCATGGCTTGGAAGCCTCACGCTCAAAAGTTGTTCCGCTTACTCCGTCATCTGTGAAGTGCCGGATAGGGGAATAGCCGTTTTTATGGGCGTAGCTTTCAAGAAGCTGTTTCTGATTTTTGATACTGTTGCTCTCACCTACAAGTTCATCATCTCGGCTTAAACGCTCGTACAAGGCTGTGAACTTCATAGTCTGTGTTGCTGTCCTCATGCTCTGCACCTCACTTTCTGTGGCTTTATTTCCTCTGTCCTTAACAGATTAACCCTTTCGGTCCGTCACAACATAGGAGCTGTGCATCTGCATCAGGTTGGGTTTCAGCCAGAATCGGGTCTTACCGGAACCGGAGCCGCCAATCACCAGTACATTTTTGTTTCTGGCAGTTTTGGGGTCCTTGGGGCGGCTGTTCATGGTCAGGCTCTCCGTTTTCGTCAGAATCACATTGTTCTGAAATACAGGATCAACGTAAGGTGCAATATCCTCACGGGTTCCCCAGCGGGCCGAACCATATTCCAAACCATGTCGATATTTCTTGGCGTTCTTGCTTTTAAGATACACCGCCAGCCTCAGACCAACACCGCAGCACAGCCCTACCAACAAGTCCAATGGATGCAGGCTTGGCCAGAAACTTTGCAACGCCCCAGGCAGAACCGCAACCAGCGAAAGAAACTTTTCTGAAGCATCCGCCCCTTGTGCCATTCGCCATGCCTCTCCAAAATTGGTAGCAAACAGCCCCAGCAGGATATACGGCATATTCAGCAAAATGAGCTTTTTGATGTCCAATGTCTTTTTCATCGTTCCAGCTCCTTTCGCTTGGTGCGATCCACCACAGCATTTTTAACCATCTCTTTGAACTGGTTAAGTTTTGCCAGTACGGACGGGCGCTCTGTTTTCGTTGCCTTTTTGACCTTTTTGTTGGTGTACTCTGTAAAAGCTGCTGTCAGAGCATCTGCATCACGGCCTTTGAAAAAAATCAGGTACTTTGGCGGAGAACTGCTGCGGTCCTTTTTCACCGCATAATCCACACCATATTTCCGGGCGATTTTCTCAAACTCCTTGATAGAGGGGTCTGTGATCTCAATGTTGGATATTCCCTGATTCTGCCCGACAAGCTGCTTCACAGTCTGTTTTCCATGCGGAACAACCGGCGCATCACGGCTTCTCTGTTTTTCCAGCTTCTTTTCCTTTCGATGTGCCATGTACTTGCTTATGGCAGCCTTAAATATTCTGCCGGTAAACTTTGTTCCACTGACAACCAGCGTCAAAGTTCTGTTTTCCACTTCTTCCTGCATTTTCTCGCCTCCTTTCCACGAAGTTTGCAGGGAATCTCTTTTTTTGCTAAGGCGGAACCACCAGCCGCCGCAGAAGATAACGCTTCATACCGCCCTCCTTAGCGTAACTGGTCAGAACGGTCATAGTGCAGATTGCCCTGACGTACCTTTGCGTGGCTCAAAATCTTAATCTGCCCCTTTTCCTGACTGTCCAGTGCTTTTCATAACCGGTATCCGACAGGAACAGGCGGGTTCGTTCGCCTTTCCAGCCAACAGGTGAATCGTTCGTCAGCACATCAAAAATAATCATGTGCCGGGTGTCCTCCGCAAAACGCTGGAGATCCATATATCCATGACCGTGATAATTCTGCGCTCCTGCCTTTGCCCGCATTTCTTCCATCAGCTGCCCTATGGTCTTTCCCTCAGACATCATGCTTGCTCCTTTCTCCCGGCAGTTCCGGGCAATAAAAATAGCGACCATTTACCAGCCGCCATACAGATCGTGATTTACTTGTGATGTGTAATGATTGCTTATCGTGGTCGGTGCATTAAACAGAACAGTCAGAAGATACTGCTTCATGTTACGAATTTCCGTGGTGTTCTTCTGTAAACAGTCCATGACAAACTCAATGTGCGAATTATCCAGCTTTAAGAACCTGGAACGAACGATTTCATGCGGAAAATCGCTTCCTGCAATACGAGTGGTCTTTCGCTTTGCACAGACCGTTTCCACGATCAGCTCCACAATCTCATCCAAATCCTCCCGATAAGTTTCATACTGCTGACACAGGTATTCATACCCGATATTCTCCTGAATCAATTCCCGATAACTCTCTATCTCTGTAAGTGACATCGCATCCCTTCCTTTCCGTTCCGGCAGACAATCTGCCGCACAATCCCGGAAGGGAATGGAATCGGTACTTGATCCATAAATATTTTGTTTTTGAGTATTTGATTTCTCTATATTTAATTCTGCGGGCTTTTCCGTATCCGGTTTATCCATATACGGGTTTTCCGTATCTGGTGAATCCGTATCCGGTTTTCTAAGCTGGGGCTGCTCGTATATGACATACTCTGTATCGCTGATGCGTCCCTGCCGGTCACGCAGCTTGTGCCGCACAATGTAACCGGCAGCCTCCAATTCCCGCAACGCAGCGCCTATGGCATCCACGCCCTCCTTACAGATCTTTGCAAGACCACGGGTGGTGTAATTCCAGTCCTCTGGCAAAGATAACATCATGGAAAGCAGTCCCTTGGCTTTTAACGACAGGTTTGCATTTCGTAAATGATGATTGCTCATCACGGTATAATCACGGGTCCGTTCAATGCGAAAAACGGCCATCGACCTCACTCCTTCCGAATTTTGGGTACAAAAAAACCGCAATCCTCATTCCAAAGAATTGCGGTGTTCAACACTTTTCAAATTTTCTTGCATAGAACCAAAACAGCGGCTTTCGAGGACGCGCCTCTGTAAATGGCTCCTCCTGGGCGAAAGGAAGTGTTTGCATCACTCGGTCAATATCCGTTGATTCCATGTCATGCTGAGATTTGCAATCTTCCCGGATTGCTTCTTGAATTTCCTTTACCGTACACATAGTCATTCCTTTCCTTTCGTTGTATGGGTTTATGAGCGGCGGCGTTTCCCCGGTTTGAAATCGAGGATATGTCCCTCAATCACACGAGCGTAACGCTTGATCTTGATCTCCCGGCGCTGCTGGCTTTGCAGGGCGGCCTGATACCCGTCCTCAGTCAAAAACAGCCGCATTTCCTCTCCGGGGCTGCCGTAAGCTGTGCTGGGACGCAGGACGGAAAACTCAATCATCCAGCGGGTGTTATCCCAAAACCTCTCTACGGCGAGAATGTTGTGTCCTTTCAGCTCACGGGCTGAAATATCTTTCATAGGCGGCTCCTTTCATCGCTCCTGGTCTCTCTGACGTTTACGCTGCCATTGTTCCAATAGCTTGATAATGGTCTCCTGCATCCGCTGGGGCGTATAGCTTTTAGGAAAATACTTCCGCAAGGTATCAGAGGTAAATGTCACTCGGTCCAGATCGCTTTTCTTTTCCTCACCCATGATGACACGCATCATATCGAGGGTCAGATGCCCCTCCTGACTGTATTTTTTAAGCCGCTGGGCTTGAGAAAGAGAAGGGGTAGCCTGTTCGCTGTCCATCGCGTCCAACAGGTCTACCTGTTCCTCCTTTTTGAGAAAGGACAGCTCATAAGCAGGATTTAAGGCAATTTTCTTTTCATCCACCATGTCCATCAATTCAGGAATCAGCTCTGTCAGACGGATATAGCGCTGAATTTGATTTCGACTTTGCCCCACCTGTTCAGCAAGCAACTGGTCTGATCGCTTTTGTGTCCCAACTTGGGACACATTTTCTTTACTCGGTCTGCCAGCCTGTCTTTTCATGGCATCCAGTTTCATCTTGTAAGCAAAGGCTCTTTCACTTGGGAGGAGACTTTCGCGTTGCAGATTGCTGTCAACCATAATGATCGTGGCGGCATCATCATCTAAATCCCGAACAATGACCGGCATGGTCTCCTTTTCTGCCAGCTCACTGGCTCTGTGCCGCCTGTGTCCGGCCACCAGTTCATAACCACCCTCCGGGTCAGGGCGGGCAATCGCAGGAACCAGCACACCATACTGTTTGATACTGTCTGCGGTTTCCATCATTGCTTCGTCATCCTTGACTTTGAATGGGTGGTTCTTAAAGGGATGCAGTTCAGACAGCGGAATCTCCTGAATCTTTTCCAGCTTTGCATCCTGACGGCCTTCTTCGGTGGAGAACAGATCATCTACCGAGGCCAGCTCTATTTTTTTCGCGCTGCTTTTCAAGTTTCAACACCTCCTTCGTCAGATTTCGATACCCCTCTGCCACCTTGCCGCCAGGGTCATGGGCGAAAATACTTTTTCCCTCTGCGCTGATTTCCTTTGCACGGACAGAATGGGGGATCTCTGTGCCGAATACTTTGATCTTGCTGCCATAGGTCTCCCGCAGGAGCGCGGAAATCTCTTTGGCAAAGTTGGTTCGGCTGTCCACCATCGTCAGCAGGATACCGTCAATCTGGAGCTTGGGATTGATTTGCCTCTTTACCTTGTTTACCGTGGAGAGCAGCTGTTCCAGCTTTAGCGGGCAGATACTCTGCCTGAACGGGAATGATGATCCTATTCGCAGCCGCCAGCGCATTGACCGTAAGCATCCCCAACGAAGGCTGACAGTCAATCAGGATATGGGAATATTGTCCCTTCAGTGTGTCCAGGTATTGCCGTAAAATCGTTTCACGGCTCATGGCGTTTACCAGAGAAACCTCCATACCGGAAAGCTGAATATCCGCAGGCATCAGGTCAACGCCTTCTGCATGATGCAGAATACCTTCTCCGGGGCGTATAGGCTGATCCATCAGAATTTTGCCCATTGCATCCGACAGTGTAAATGGCAGCTTGTCTGGTTGCGGATTTCCCAAGCTGATTGTCAGGCTTCCTTGCGGGTCCCCGTCGATCAGAAGCACTTTCTTTCCGGCCTGTGCCAGACCTATTCCCAAGTTCGCACAGGTTGTTGTTTTGCCAACGCCGCCTTTCTGGTTAGCAATGGCGATGATTTGTGTGTTCATGACTTCACCTCATTTCTGATTGTTGCTGTTGTTTCTGGAAATAGAAAAAGCCGCCACTTCAAAATCATAAAGTGACGGCCTTTTCTAATGCCAGAATCTCTGAAACAAAAAAAGCACCCAGTTATTTGTTACTGAGTGCCTGCATTAGAATCGTATTTAATTGTTCAGATTTGGTCAGATTATGCCAAACCCTCCAGCGAAAAATCCGGTGTCTGAGAGTGCCAAATCACCCTCAAAAATACCCCCGAAATTGCTCTCTGGTTGTCCTATTTTTTAACCACTAAGGCCGTTTTTTGACCCCATTTTTGCCGGTTGTCCTATATTTAACCACTAAAAATTGGGTGAAAACGGCTCTCGTTTGGTCAAATCAAGTCAAACTATATCAGCCCGTTTAGGTATAAGAAAACCCCGGAAAACCTTGATTTTCCGGGGTTTTTGAACCATTTTGATATAGTCTGAGCAGTCGATTATCGCTTGCTGAACTGCGGAGCGCGACGAGCTGCTTTGAGACCGTACTTCTTTCTTTCCTTCATTCTTGGGTCTCTGGTTAAGAAACCTGCTTTCTTCAGAACTGGTCTGTAATCAGCGTCTGCCTGAAGAAGTGCTCTGGAGATACCGTGACGGATTGCACCAGCCTGTCCTGTTGTGCCGCCGCCGCGAACGTTTACTAATACATCGAACTTGTCAACTGTCTCAGTTGCAACTAATGGCTGACGAACGATCAGCTTTAAAGTTTCAAGACCAAGATATTCATCGATGTCTCTCTTGTTGATGGTGATATTACCTGTACCTGGTACTAAATATACTCTGGCGATAGATTTTTTTCTTCTGCCTGTTCCGTAAAATTTTGCGCTAGCCATGATACTTTCTTCCTCCGATCCTCATTAAAATGTTAAAACTTCTGGTTTCTGTGCTGCCTGCTCATGCTCTGGGCCTGCATATACATGAAGCTTTGTAAACATGCTTCTTCCCAGAGGTCCCTTTGGAAGCATACCCTTAACTGCTAACTCAACAACCTTCTCAGGCTTCTTAGCATCATTTCACGCAGAGTGGTTTCTCTCATGCCACCTACGTAATCAGAGTGGTTGTAATATACTTTCTGATCTAACTTCTTGCCGGTAACTTTTACCTTATCAGCATTAACTACGATTACATAATCACCACAGTCAATGTGTGGGGTAAAGATTGGCTTATTCTTTCCTCTTAAAACTTTAGCTACCTCAGATGATAAACGTCCTAATGTATAACCTGTAGCATCAACTACGTACCATTTTCTCTCAATTGTCGCTGGACTAGCCATAAAACTCTTCATTGGTTAACCTCCTGTTAATTTCAACCTAAATTACATCTTTTCAGATGATCGCTATATGTGATAAATATTGGGAAGTATTTATCAATGAAATGCTCCGCTCCGGGGCTTTGGATGAGCATTTACTCTCAACGTCACAGTTTCTTATTATATAATATCTGTTTTGCCATGTCAAGCCATTTTCTTGGCTAAATCCTTATATTTTCAAGGATTTTTCCATTTTTAATCCTGATATTCCATTCCCACTAACATCAGACCTTTTGCAGGCGCTGTTGGACCTGCCGCCGCCCGGTCACAGGCTGCAAGGATATCCGGCATTTCCTCCGGTTTTCTCTGGCCCATTCCCACTGCCATAAGGTTCCTGCAAGGATGCGGACCATATTATAAAGGAAGCCGTTTCCCCGTACCCGTATGGTGATCACATCATTACTGTCTTTTTCTATATCAATACTGTATACAGTACGCACAGTATCTAATACCTGGGTACGAACATTGCAGAAACTTTTATAATCATGTTCTCCTGTCAGCAGTTTGGCAGCCTGGCGCATCTGATCCAGGTCTAAGTCAAAATGGCAGAAATGGGTGTACAGACGCAGGGACGGTACTTCCATCTTGCGGTTTAATATTTTGTATTCATATGTCTTGATACAGTGATGTTTTCTCGGATGCCAGTCCGGTTCCACTTCCATAGATGACTGAATGCGGATGTCTTCCGGGAGCCGCTGGTTTAAAGCGAAACAGATCTTGTCCGCAGGCATACGGTGTTCTGTGTCAAATACTGCCACATTTCCCATCGCATGAACGCCGGAGTCTGTGCGGCTGGCTCCGATCACTTCAATAGGTTCCCCTAAAAGCTCTGTCAGTTTTTCATTTAACACCTGTTCAATGGTCACTGCTCCCGGCTGTACCTGCCAGCGTGATAGTTGGTCCCGTCATAGGCCACTCTCAGAAGGACCCTTTTTTTCATGTTTCTTTTCTCCTTATACTTTCCTGCGTCCCATATATTTTACTGCTTATACTGTTTCTTATCTTTTATTGTATACAGGATACATTTACAGATAAACCTGGAAGCAATGATCAGCACAAAATACAGTGCAAAGACCATATATGCCTCATAGTCTTTCTGGCTGTACTGCAACGGTTTCATCTTGGTCCTTCCTTCGCCGCCGCGGTAACATCTTGCCTCCATTGCCATTGCCAGGTCTGTTGCTCTGCGGAAAGCAGAGATAAATAACGGTACTAACAGCGGGATCATGGCTTTTGCTTTCTGTACCAGATTTCCAGACTCAAAATCAGCGCCCCTTGCCATCTGGGCCTTCATGATCTTGTCTGTTTCCTCTACTAAAATAGGAATAAAACGCAGTGCAATAGACATCATCATAGAGATCTCATGTACCGGTACATGGAACCGCTTTAAAAATCCCAGTCCCTTTTCCAGACCATCTGTCAGCTGGTTCGGAGTGGTAGTCAATGTCATAAGGGAAGAACCTACTACCAGGTAGATCAGGCGCACTGCCATAAAACCTGCAAGGCGGATTCCTTCCCAGGTGATCTTAAAGATCCAGAAACGTACCAGTCGCGTCCCGGTGTAAGGAATAGATTAAAACTGACACTGATCAGTAATAAGATCACAATGGCTTTTAATCCCTTTAAGATAAAACGCACCGGAACTTTTGTCAGTACGATCACAGCAGCCAGTGCTATGGTCCCTAATAAATATCCCCATATATTATTTGCCACAAAAAGGGACAGGATAAACACCATTGTCCCAAAAAGTTTGGTTCTTGGATCCAGACGATGGATCAGGGAATCCACCGGATAATATTGTCCTAATGTTATATCTCTCAGCATTTTTATACCTGCCGCTTTCTCTTTTTATCCCACAATGCCAGGATCGCCTCTTTTGCTTCTGCCACTGTAGTAATATCACTGTCAATATCCAGTCCTTTTTCTTTCAGATCATGGACCAGATAAGTTACCTGAGCGCTGCCAGACCAATGGCTTCCAGTTCTTTATAATGGCGGAATACTTCTCTTGGAGTTCCGTCAAACACTTTCTGTCCATGGTTCATAACGATCAGTCTGCCTGCATATCTGGCAACATCTTCCATACTGTGGGATACCAGGATAATAGTCATCTTCCGCTCTGTATGCAGCTTTGAGATCTGGTCTAAGATCTCATCTCTTCCTCGCGGGTCAAGACCTGCTGTTGGTTCATCTAAGATCAGGACTTCCGGCTCCATTGCAAGCACACCTGCTATGGCAACTCTTCGCTTCTGACCACCGGACAGTTCAAATGGTGACTGGCTGTAATAAGACTCACCCAGGCCTACCAGACTTAAAGCTTTTTTCGCCTTTTCCTTTGCTTCTTCTTCAGAAAATCCCTGGTTTTTCGGTCCGAAACATACATCTGTCAGTACATCGATCTCAAAAAGCTGGTGTTCCGGGTACTGAAATACCAGCCTACCTTGGAACGAAGCTTTTTCATATCATATTTATCTTCGTAAATATTTTCTCCATTATAATAACAAAGCGCCGGAGCTGGCCTTGATCAGTCCGTTTAAATGCTGGATCAATGTGGATTTCCGGAACCGGTATGTCCGATAATGCCTACAAACTCCCCGTCCTGGATCTCGAAATTCACATCAAAAAGGGCATGCTGCTCAAAGGCCGTACCATTTCCGTATACATAATTCAGATCAACTGCTTTTATCGACATGTTATTCTCCTATTTTTCATCTGAAAGCAACGCTGTAAGCTGTTCTACCAGCTCCTGTCTGCTTAAGATCCCCTCTGTCAAAGGCATTCCTGCTTCTTTTAACTCAAATGCCAGTTCTGTTGCCTGAGGTACATCCAGTCCATGTTCCTTTAATTCCTTCACACGGGAAAAGATTTCTTTTGGTATTCCATCCATGATCACTTTTCCGTCGTCCATAACGATCACACGGTCTGCATCAATGGCTTCTTCCATATAATGAGTAATAAGAAGGACTGTAATTCCTTCTTTTTATTCAGTTCATGAACCGTGCGTATTACATCTTTTCGTCCATTTGGATCCAACATGGCAGTAGGTTCATCTAAGATAATACACTGAGGACGCATAGCCATAACACCGGCAATGGCAACTCTCTGTTTCTGACCGCCGGACAGCTTGTTGGGAGACTGTTTTCTGTATGCCGTCATCCCCACTGCTTTCAGGCTTTCATCTACCCTCTTCCAGATCTCTTTTGTTTCCACACCAATATTTTCCGGTCCGAAACCTACATCTTCTTCTACAATATTTCCAATGATCTGGTTATCCGGGTTCTGGAACACCATTCCTGCTGTTTTGCGCACATCCCAGATGTGTTCTTCATCTTTGGTATCCATCTCACCCACCCATACAGTACCTTCTGTTGGAAGGAGAAGACCATTGATGTGCTTTGCAAAAGTAGATTTTCCGGAACCATTATGTCCTAAAACTGCCACAAAACTTCCCTTTTCTATATCCAGGTCAACACCGTCTATGGCACGCTTTACTTCTTCTATTTTCTCTTCTTCATCTCTTCTGATATATTCGTAGATCAGTCTGGCTGTTTTTATAATTCCCATGACGTTCCTTTCAAAGTGATGTTGTTGATAAAAAAGTCAGCTGCTACGTGCCTTTGGCACTCCCACAGCTGTCACAATTGTAGATGATATCATAGTATAAGTCAAGAAAAAGCCACCTTTTCAGGCAGCTTTTTCGTATATACGTATGATTTATTTTTTATATTTTAATGGTTCCATACACCATCTGCATCTACCTGAAAGCCTCCAATAGAAGTACTTACAGCCTTGGAGCCATCTCCCGGATAGAAGTAATACCATTTACCGGAAATCTGATACCAGCCTTCCATCATCACACCGGACTGGTTGATGAAATAAGTCTTTCCGCTGATGGTCAGCCAGCAGTTGGAGATCATGGCACCTTCCGGACCACCCTGGTTTGGATTTAAGTAGTACACTTGTCACCTTCTTTTACCCACCAGTTCTCATACCGCCATTAGTGGTGTCAAAATAATACCAGTGATTATCTTTCTGCTGCCAGCCTTTCAGCATCTTTCCGCTGTTATCAAAGAGATACCATTTATTATTCCACTGCAGCCAGTTATTCTTTACATAATTGCCATCCGGGTATTTAAAATACCAGTCGTTGTTATCCTGTTTCCAGCCAGCATCCGTAGTACCGCCTCCAGGGGTGATACCACCGCTGTTACTTCCATTGGAACTGTTGTCCTGTCCAGAGCCATCTGATACATCATCTTCATCAATATACTTGCTGTCTGACTCGGTCCATTCACTCTTCTTACCATAGCGCTTCTGCTCATCTGTATGAGGAACAGTACGTACTTTAAAGGTATAATCTCCTTCTTTTGTCATATAAGGATAGAAATTGTAAGAAGTACCATTGTAATCTTCCAGTTTCTTCATAACTGTGGAACCCTTATATAAGATCACATCATAATAACCGGTCTTATCATCTGGTGCTTTCCAGGTTGCTTTTCCTTTTCCGCTTCCCCATTCAGCTTCCTTTGGTGCTTCATAAGTGCCCTTTACCCCATTGACACGAAGAACCACTTTTAAACTGCTGCCGCTCTTACTGCAGGATACAAATTCACCGCCGCTGATGCTTACCTTGCTTGAGCCATAGCTACTGCGAAATCTGTATTCATACTTTGAGCTGGATGAAGAGTCTGGTTCCAGCCATACAGTGATCTTTGGAGTATCTCCGATAGACACATCTTTATTATTGGTCCATTCAGCAGACTCTACACTGTATTTGTCTGATGTAGTATAAACCTTTGTTCCGGAATCATCTTTGGATGTTCCTACACTGTCACCGCTGTTGACCTCATCTCCTGCATCCAGGTCAACTTCTACTTTCAGGGAAATATTCGTAATATACTGATAGTCAGATGCTGCCAGTGCTGAACAGGAAGTGCGGTAGTAAACATCCCTGCTGTCAGCAGCATACATACCATTCTTTTTAAATTCAACATAAGCCATACCCTCCTCCATTTTGTACTTTCATTATAAAGCAGGATATGGGTTTTATCAACTTACGATATTCTTTCAAACCTCTGACGGAATACAGCATCGCTCACAAAATCCGCAAAAAAAGACTGCAGATACCTTTGACAGTACCTGCAGTCGCCTGCATAACTATATTCAGATCAATATAAGTTAATGATTAAACTAACTCAAGCAGAACTTCCATAGCTGCATCGCCCTTACGCTGGCCGATCTTAACGATTCTGGTGTAACCACCATTGCGGCTAACGTACTTAGGAGCAACTTCATCAAATAACTTAGCTACCAGATCAACAGACTTGGTGCCGTTCTTCTTTCCAGCTGCCTGGGTAGGAACCTCAGTTACACCGTAAAGAACCTTTAACATCTGTCTTCTAGCGTGAAGTCTGGAAGCGCTGTCCTTCTTGATTTCCTTCTCAACTTCATCGTAAACAGTTACTTTCTTGCCGTCTACTACTTCTTTAACGCGCTTGCCGTTGCATCTTTACGAGCAACCTTAGCAGTAACCTTTACAGTCTCGAAGTTATCTTTTTCCTTAACAGCCAGTGCGATCAGACCCTCAGCAACTTTGCGGATCTCTTTTGCTCTGGTTTCAGTTGTTTTGATGTGACCATGATATAACAGTGCAGTTACCTGGCTTCTGATCATAGCCTTTCTCTGATTGGATGTTCTTCCTAATTTTCTATATCCTGCCATTATTCTTTCCTCCTGATCGGTGGAACACCTTTCCATGCATCATCGGACTTACTGGTAGAGGCGCATCTTACCCACCTGTTTATTTTTTATAGTGGCAACCCGCGCCATGCTTCATTGGACTTACTGGCTAAGGTTATGTGGGGACTTCCCACAGCTTTCAATCATAACTTATGCTTCGTCACTAGGATTCAGCTGTAAGCCTAATTCTTTTAACTTGGCAAGTACTTCCTCTAAGGACTTACGGCCAAGGTTACGAACCTTCATCATATCCTCAGAAGTTCTGTTGCACAGTTCTTCTACCGTATTGATTCCGGCTCTCTTCAGACAATTGTAAGAACGAACAGAAAGTTCCAGTTCGTCGATGTTCATCTCAAGTACTTTTTCTTTCTCATTGTCTTCTTTCTCTACCATGATCTCAGCGGTCTTGGCATTTTCAGAAAGGTCAATGAAAAGATTCAGATGCTCGCTTAATACCTTTGCAGCAAGGCTGACTGCTTCATCAGGAGCCAGGGTGCCGTTAGTATAAATTTCCAGAGTCAGCTTGTCATAGTCTGTCTGCTGTCCAACACGGGTGTTGGCAACAGCCATATTAACACGCTCAACTGGAGTATAGATAGAATCAACTGCGATCACACCAATTGGAAGATCTGCATTCTTGTTCTTGTCAGCGCTTACATATCCACGGCCCTTGGTGATAGTCAGTTCCATATAGAACTTGCTGTCAGCGCCGCCGCTTAAAGTTGCGATTACCTGATCCGGATTCATGATCTCGATATCAGCATCTGCCTGAATATCAGCAGCTGTAATCACGCCTTCGCCTTCAAACTCAATGTATGCAACCTTCGGTTCATCGGTATCGCTGTTGTTCTTGATCGCTAAGCTTTTGATGTTCATAATGATCTCAGTTACATCTTCCTTAACACCTGGAATAGAACTGAACTCATGCAAAACGCCATCGATTTTTACCTGACTCACTGCGGCTCCGGGTAAAGAAGAAAGCATAATTCTTCTCAGGGAATTGCCCAGTGTAGTACCGTAACCTCTTTCAAGTGGTTCAACTACAAACTTGCCGTATCTCTTGTCTTCTGAAATCTCTGCGATTTCAATGTTTGGTTTTTCAAAATCGAACACTAATAGCCCCTCCTTTTTGGGTTTCTATCAAATATCGAGGGTTAAATCCAGCAAAGTATACCTGTCCAAAATAAGACAGGCATACTTTTCAATCTTTCATATATTGATGGATTATTTGGAGTACAACTCGACGATAAGCATCTCATTTACTGGAACATCAATTTCATCTCTGGTTGGCAGTTCCTTAACGGTACCGCGCAGATTTTCCTGATCAGACTCCAGCCATGCAGGAACCATACGACCAGCGGTTACTTCCAGAATGTCTTTGTATCTCTGAGCAGATTTGAACTTCTCTTTGATCTCGATTACATCGCCAGCCTTAACCTGGTAAGATGGGATGTTTACCTGCTTGCCATTAACCAGAACGTGCTTGTGATCAACGATCTGTCTGGTTTCTTTACGTGTACGTCCAAATCCCATACGGAACAGAACGTTGTCCAGACGGCACTCAAGAAGGATCATCAGGTTGGTACCAACCATACCGTTCATCTTGGAAGCCTTTGCGTAGTAGTTACGGAAAGGTTTCTCTAATACGCCGTAAATGAATTTAGCTTTCTGCTTTTCTCTTAACTGCATGCCATATTCACTTAACTTCTTGTTTGCTCTTTTAGATTCTCTGTTAGATTTTTTATCAATTCCTAAATAGATTGGATCCATACCGAGGGATCTGCATCTTTTAAGAACAGGAACTCTATCTACTGCCACTTTAATTACCTCCTAATTAAATCAATCAGACTCTTCTACGCTTTGGTGGACGGCATCCGTTGTGTGGAACTGGGGTTACATCCTTGATGCTGGTTACTTCCAGACCACATGCCTGAAGGGCACGGATTGCTGCTTCACGACCTGAACCAGGTCCTTTAACCATAACGTCTACTGACTTTAAGCCATGTACAAGAGCTGCCTTTGTAGCAGTTTCTGCTGCCATCTGAGCTGCATAAGGAGTAGATTTCCTTGAACCTCTAAATCCCAGACCACCGGCACTTGCCCATGATAAAGCGTTACCCTGCGCATCAGTTAATGTAACGATTGTGTTATTAAAAGATGACTGGATATGTGCCTGTCCGCGTTCAACGTTTTTCTTTACACGCTTTTTTGTCACTTTTTTTGCTGTAGTGGACACTTTTTTAGCCATTTTAAACTAACCTACTTTCTCATTTACTTGAATTCGCTCTCCTGTTTTTAAAACATACAAATCGAATTCGGTTACCATGTTACTAAATTACTTCTTCTTATTTGCTACCGTTTTTCTTGGACCCTTGCAGGTTCTCGCGTTGGTCTTTGTTTTCTGTCCGCGAACCGGCAGGCTCTTTCTATGACGGATTCCTCTGTAGCATCCAATTTCCTGAAGTCTCTTGATGTTCATTGCGATCTCTCTACGAAGATCACCTTCTACAGTCTGAGTGTCAGCGATGATGCTAGCCAGCTTTTTAACCTCATCATCGGTTAAATCCTTAACGCGAGTGTCTGGGTTTACGCCAGCTTCTGCTAAGATGCGGTTGGAGCTTGCTCTACCAATTCCGTAGATGTAAGTAAGACCGATCTCAACACGTTTTTCTCTTGGTAAGTCAACACCTGAAATACGAGCCATGTGTGTAGTACACCTCCTAAAAATAATTAACCTTGTCTCTGTTTATGCTTTGGATTTTCGCAAATTACTCTGATACTGCCTTTTCTTTTAATGATCTTGCACTTTTCGCAGATCGGCTTAACGGATGATCTAACCTTCACAGTAATTCTCCTTTCTATAGACCAACAAAGTTGCTAAAGAATTATATCAAATATTTTTTGGTAATGCAAGTCTTTTTTTGATCTATTTTTAAATTATTTTTATTTATCTCTCCAGATGATTCTGCCCTTGGAAAGGTCGTATGGAGACATTTCCAAAGTTACTTTATCGCCTGGAAGAATGCGAATGTAATTCATACGGAGTTTTCCGCTGATATGTGCCAGAACCTGATGGCCATTTTCCAGTTCAACCTGGAACATTGCGTTTGGCAGCTTCTCTACTACGGTTCCTTCAATTTCAATTACGTCTGCTTTGGACATATTCTTTCCCTCCTAATGCTTATGGGGTGTTACAAAGATAAGATCTCAGGTTCTCCATCCGTGATCAGGATGGTGTTTTCATAATGGGAAGCAAGTGAACCATCTTCTGTTACAACGGTCCAGCCGTCGTCCATCCAGCTACATCGTAACGGCCTGCAGTGATCATTGGTTCAATTGCCAGTGTCATACCGGCTGCCAGCTTGATGCCTTTTCTCTTCTGTGCGAAGTTGGGGATCTCCGGTTCTTCATGCATATCGGTTCCAATACCATGTCCAACCAGATCTCTTACAACTCCGAAACCGAAGCTTTCTGCATATTTCTGGATTGCTGCTGAGATATCATAGAGATGATTGCCAGCTTTTGCAAACTTTATTCCTTCAAAGAAGCTCTGCTGAGTTACTTCAACCAGCTTTCTGGCCTGAGGAGTTACCTCTCCGATCATGTGAGTTCTTGCTGCGTCTGACTGATATCCCTTCCAGATGACTCCGGTGTCAAGGCTTACAATGTCACCTTCATTTAAGTAACGGTGCTTATTTGGAATGCCGTGAACGACTTCATCATTAATAGAGATACATACAGAAGCAGGATATCCTTCATAACCGAGGAAAGATGGGATGCAGCCATAGCTGCGGATCATCTCTTCACAGATGCGGTCGATTTCCTTGGTGGAAATTCCCGGTCTTACTACCTTGCCCAGTTCCTCATGAACTTTTGCCAGGATCTTTCCGGCTTCCCGCATTAATTCAATTTCCCGTTCTGATTTGATCGTTACCATTTTTTATGCTCCTAAAATATTAACAATATCCTGGAATACTTCTTCCATGTCTTTTGTTCCGTCTACTTCTGCCAGAATGCCTTCATTCTTATAATAGTCGATTAGAGGCTGTGTCTGATCATGATATACAGACAGTCTCTTCTTTACAGTTTCAGGCTTGTCATCGTCTCTTAATACCAGCTGCTGTCCGCAGGTATCACAGATTCCTTCTTTCTTGGAAGGATTGTAAACAATATGATAGGTAGCGCCACAGTTTAAGCATGCACGACGTCCGGACATACGGTTGATGATGTTCTCATCTGGTACATCTACGTTTACTGCATAATCAACTGCTTCGCCTCTTTCGCTTAACGCTTTTGTAAGACTTTCTGCCTGAGGGATCGTTCTTGGGAAACCATCCAGTACATATCCGTTTACGCAGTCTGCTTCATGGATACGGTCTAACAGCATTCCAATCGTGATCTCATCCGGTACAAGACCGCCTGCGTCCATGAAAGACTTAGCCTTCATGCCCAGTTCTGTTCCGTTTTTAATATTCGCTCTGAAAATGTCTCCTGTGGAAACGTGTGGAATACTGTACTTAGCTGCAATTTTCTTTGCCTGGGTGCCTTTTCCTGCGCCCGGAGCTCCTAACATGATGATCTTCATGAAAAGTTTTTCTCCTCTCAAAAAAGTCCTATAACGCAATAAATCCGCCCTTGTGGAATACCACAAAGGCAGATTGACTGATCCAACTGTTGTGTTAATCGTTCAAAAATCCCTTATAATAACGCACAAGCATCTGAGATTCTACTGCTTTAATTGTCTCCAGTACTACGCCTACAATAATGATCAGTGAGGTACCTGAAAATGAGATACGGCTCACATCTAAAAGTCCGGATGCAAGGATCGGGACGATCGCTACTACTGTAAGGCCAACTGCACCAATGAAAACAATATAATTCAAAATCTTATTTAAATAATCGCTGGTGGCTTGCCGGGACGAATGCCGGGAATGAAGCCTCCCTGCTTCTTCATATTGTTAGCAACTTCCAACGGATTAAAGGTAATCGATGTATAGAAGTATGCAAACACGAACAACAGTACGATATAAATTATCAAACCGATAGAATAGATTGGCTGGGATGGTTTGCACCATGAGCCGGAATTCAGCATTGTTAAGATCTTTCCACCGATAGAGCTGTAATCAACAGTAAAGAACTGAGCAATTACAACAGGGAAAGACATAATGGAAGATGCGAAGATAACCGGCATAACACCTGCGGTGTTGACCTTTAACGGAATGTTGGTAGCCTGACCACCAACCATCTTGCGTCCTACCATCTTTTTGGAATACTGAACTGGAATCCTTCTCTCTGCATCGTTTAAAACGACTACAAAGACTACCATAGCTAAGAGAACTACTGCGATCAGTAATACTGCTACAGCCATTGTTGCGAAGGACTGACCAAATATAAAACGATAGTAAAGGCTTCTCATATCATCGGGAACACTTGACAGGATGTTAAACAGAAGCACGATGGAAATACCATTTCCTACACCCTTGTCAGTGATCTGCTCACCGATCCACATTAACAGTGCACTTCCTGTTGTCATAGTGATGATCGCTACGATCACGTTCCATGCATTGTAATCCAGAAGAAGTCCCTGACGTCCAAAACCAATTGCCATGGCACTTGATTCCAGCAGCGCAAGTCCTACAGTGGTATATCGGGTGTATTCCTGAATTTTCTTTCTGCCTTCTTCTCCATCCTTCTGCATCTCTTCCAGTTTAGGAATAGCAATTGTCAGCAGCTGGATGATAATGGAAGAAGTGATGTACGGTGTGATGCTTAATGCGAAGATAGACATGGATGAAAATGATCCACCGGTCATCGCATTAAAGAAACCGAACACATCGGTTGTCTGTTTCGCAAACCAATTCGCAAAGAATGATGTCTCAATTCCCGGAATAGGCAGCTGGCAGCCAAATCGAATGACTACCAGCATCATAAAGGTATAAAGGATCTTCCCACGAAGCTCTTTTACCTTAAAAGCGTTTCTAATCGTTTTGAACATTAGATCACCTCGCAGGTTCCACCTAAAGCCTCAATCTTAGATTTTGCACTTTCACTGAATGCATTTACCTTAACAGTCAGCTTTTTGGTTAATTCTCCGTTTCCAAGAATCTTAACACCATCTCTTGGGTTCTTAACGATACCGGACTCAAGCAGAGTCTCTACAGTAACAACTGTATCGTTGTCGAATCTTTCCAGTGCGCTTACGTTAATGCCAACAATGTGCTTAGAATTCATATTGGTGAATCCACGCTTTGGCAGACGTCTGTATAATGGCATCTGTCCACCTTCAAAGCCTGGTCTTGGTGCTCCAGAACGAGCCTTCTGACCCTTATGGCCCTTACCAGCGGTCTTACCATTGCCTGAACCATGGCCGCGGCCTCTTCTAAAATTATCGCTATGCTTTGAACCTGCAGCAGGCTGTAAATTAGATAACTCCATGACTGCACCTCCTTACTTTATCTGAATTAGATTTCTTCAACCTTAACTAAATGTCTTACTCTCTGAATCATGCCTCTAACAGCGCCATTATCTGGCATTTCAACTGTTTTGTGCATTTTTCCAAGTCCAAGTGCCTCAACAGTTGCTCTCTGCTTTGGAATAGCACCGATAGGGGACTTGACTAATGTGATTCTTAACTTCTCTGCCATGTCTATTTCCTCCTATTAGCCTACGATTTCTTCAACAGATTTACCGCGAAGTCTTGCGAACTCTTCTGGTGTCTTTAATGCAGTTAAACCTGCAACAGTTGCAAGAACTACATTGGTCTTGTTATTGGAACCTAAGGACTTTGTACGGATGTTCTTAATTCCAGCTAACTCAACAACGGCACGAGCAGGGCCACCAGCGATGATACCGGTACCTTCTGGAGCTCTCTTTAACAGAACGCTTGCACTGCCGAATTTTCCGATAAAGTCATGAGGAATACTCTTGTTCTCATCGATCGGGATCTCTACAAGGCTCTTTACAGCAGCCTCTTTACCTTTGCGGATTGCTTCCGGAACTTCTCCGGCCTTGCCTAAGCCTACGCCCACATGGCCGTTTCCGTCACCAACTACTACCAGAGCGGAAAATCTCATGGTACGTCCACCTTTAACAGTCTTGGATACTCTCTTGATTGCCACTACTCTATCATTCAGCTCCAACTGACTGGCATCAATAATTGTACGCTTCATGTTTGTTCTCCTCTCTATTAGAAATCCAGACCAGCTTCACGAGCTGCATCTGCTAATGCCTGAATCTTACCCTGATAAATAAAGCCGCCTCTATCGAAAACAACTTCCTTGATACCTTTTTCAAGGGCTCTCTTTGCAATTACTGTACCAACGTATGCTGCAGCTGCCTTGTCATTTGTCTTCTCCAGTTCAGCCTTGATCTCTTTCTCAACTGTGGAAGCAGCAACCAGTGTGTTACCAACCGTATCGTCGATAATTTGAGCATACATATGATTATTACTTCTAAACACTGCCAGACGCGGTCTCTCTGCTGTGCCAGCAAAACGGTTACGCATTCTGTTGTGCTTCTTTACGCGAATTTCGCTTCTTGACTGTTTGTTAACCATTTTTACACTCTCCTTAAATTATTTCTTACCAGTCTTACCAACTTTACGTCTGATAACTTCATCAGCATACTTGATACCTTTGCCCTTGTAAGGCTCAGGTCTTCTCTTGTCTCTGATCTCAGCAGCGTACTGGCCAACTTTTTCTTTACTGATACCTTTAACGATGATCTTGTTCTGTCCGTCGCAAACAGTTTCGATACCTTCTGGATCTTCCATCTCTACTGGATGAGAATATCCAAGGTTTAAAGTCAGTTTCTTTCCCTGCTTAGCAGCTCTGTAACCAACACCGTTTACTTCAAGAACCTTCTCATAACCCTCAGTAACACCATGGATCATGTTGTTGATCAGGGTTCTGGTCAGACCATGTAAAGATTTCATTCTCTTTAAATCGTTTGGTCTGCTTACGATAACGTGACCGTCCTTCTCTTCGATGGTCAGCTCAACCGGGAGCTCTCTCTCTAATGTTCCTTTGGACCTTTTACAGTCACCTTATTTCCTTCTGCGATTGTAACAGTTACACCTGCTGGAATCGCAACTGGCATTCTACCGATACGTGACATGCCTTTTTACCTCCTACTTAAATTCTCGGAGAGGACATATGCGTCCTCTCTGTTTTCAGTTACATTTCGCACTTAACGTTCGTCTTCCAGAACGTTTACGTGCGAAAGTACTTCGCAACACTTAGTGAGGTGTTCCACGAACTTAGTGTTGTCGAAGTTACCTTACCAAACGAAAGCCAGAACTTCGCCGCCTACACCAAGCTTACGTGCTTCCTTATCGGTGATCACGCCTGATTGGTGGAGAGGATTGCAGTACCGAGACCGCAAGAACCTTCGGCAGGTTCTCCTTGTCAGCGTATACACGCAGACAGGTTTGGAAATTCTCTTGATACCGGAAATAATCTTTTCGTTCTTATCTTTGCCGTACTTTAAGGTAATGTGGATGTTCTGGAAAGCGCCATCCTCTACCAGATCGTACTTTGCAATATAACCTTCATTTACCAGGATATCAGCGATAGCTAATTTCATCTTGGAAGAAGGTACATCTACTGTATCATGCTTTGCAGTGTTTGCATTACGAATTCTTGTAAGCATATCTGCAATTGGATCGCTCATTGTCATTTTGAAAATGCCTCCTTTTCTAAATTCTATCTATCTTCACCCGCCAGGTCTGACAAACTATGCTGTCAGACGCTGTAACGAGCCTTCAGCCTACCAGCTTGCTTTCTTAACGCCAGGAATCTGACCCTTGTATGCTAACTCACGGAAACAAATACGGCAGATACCATATTTTCTCAGGTAAGCATGTGGACGGCCACAGATTCTGCAGCGATTGTACTCTCTGGTAGAGAATTTAGCAGGACGCTGCTGTTTGATCTTCATTGAAGTCTTAGCCATGAATGTTTCCTCCTAACTATTTTGCAAAAGGCATATTGAATAATGTCAAAAGTTCACGCGCTTCTTCGTCAGTATTAGCGGTGGTAACGAAGATGATATCCATACCTCTTACCTTGTCAACTTTATCGTACTCAATTTCAGGGAAAATCAGCTGCTCCTTGATACCAAGAGCATAGTTTCCTCTGCCATCAAATGCGTTAGGGTTAACACCTCTAAAGTCACGTACACGTGGCAGTGCCAGGTTGATCAGACGATCAAGGAATTCGTACATTCTCTCACCACGAAGGGTTACCTTGCAGCCGATTGCCATGCCTTCACGGATCTTGAAGTTTGCAACAGACTTTTTAGCCTTGGTTGTTACAGCCTTCTGACCGGAGATGATCTCCAGATCTCTAACTGCGGAATCCAGAACCTTGGCATTTTCCTTAGCTTCGCCTACGCCCATGTTGATAACGATCTTATCAAGCTTCGGCACCTGCATAACGTTCTTATATCCAAATTTCTTAATCAGAGCGTCTACGAATTCGTTCTGATACTGTTCTTTTAATCTAGCCAACGTTTTTTTCCTCCTCTCCTGAATTATTCAACAACCTTACCGGTCTTCTTAGCAACGCGGACTTTCTTTCCGTCTCTTACTTCAAAGCCAACTCTGGTTGCCTTGCCGTCTACTACCAGCATTACATTGGAGATATCAATTGGAGCCTCCTGATTCACGATGCCGCCCTGTGGGTTAGCTGGAGACTGCTTGGTGTGCTTTGTAACCATGTTGCAGCCCTGAACCAGAACTTTGTTCTTCTTTACGTCAACAGAGAGTACCTTTCCCTGTTTGTCTTTATCTTTTCCTGCGATTACTACTACTAAATCGTCTTTCTTGATTTTCTGCACAGTGGACACCCTCCTTATAATACTTCTGGAGCTAAGGAGACAATCTTCATGAACTGCTTGTCTCTTAATTCTCTAGCTACAGGCCCAAAGATACGAGTTCCTCTTGGAGTCTTGTCATCCTTAATAATAACTGCTGCGTTCTCATCGAACTTGATGTAAGAACCGTCTTTACGGCGAGCGCCTCTAACGGTACGAACTACTACAGCCTTTACAACATCGCCCTTCTTTACAACACCGCCTGGTGTTGCATCTTTAACAGAAGCAACGATGACATCGCCGATATTTGCATATCTTCTGGTTGAACCACCTAATACACGGATGCAGAGAAGTTCTTTTGCACCGGTATTGTCGGCAACCTTAAGTCTTGTTTCCTGCTGAACCATACCTGTTAACTCCTTCCCTAATTATCTTGCTTTCTCGATAATCTCAACAAGTCTCCATCTCTTATCCTTGGACAGTGGTCTTGTTTCCATTACTTTTACAGTATCACCGATGCCGCACTCATTGTTCTCATCATGAGCTTTCAGCTTAACGGTTTTCTTAACGATCTTACCGATCATTGGGTGCTTTACGTGGTCCTCAATTGCTACAACGATGGTCTTATCCATCTTGTTGCTTACCACTTTACCGATACGGGTTTTTCTTAAATTTCTTTCCACGGTAAGTTCTCCTTTCATTAAGCATTAGCCTTCTCAGTGATAACAGTCTGGATACGAGCGATGTTCTTGCGAACTTCTTTGATCCGGGATGTGTTGTCTAACTGATTGGTTGCATTCTGGAATCTTAAATTAAACAGTTCCTTCTTCGCAGCTACTAACTCTTCATTCAGCTCATTTGCTGACTTATTCTTTAACTCTTCTACAAACTTATTAGTTTTCACTGTTATCACCGCCTTCTAAATCTGCTTTAGAAACAATTTTGCACTTGCATGGCAGTTTGTGCATAGCAAGACGAAGTGCTTCCTTAGCTGTTTCCTCTGGTACACCAGCGATCTCGAATAATACGCGGCCTGGCTTTACAACTGCTACCCAGTACTCCAGAGCGCCCTTACCGGAACCATACGGGTTTCTGCTGGCTTTGCTGTTACAGGTTTATCCGGGAAAATCTTGATCCAGACTTTACCACCACGCTTAATGTAACGGGTCATAGCAACACGGGCTGCTTCAATCTGGTTTGATTTGATCCAACATGGTTCAGTAGCGACTAAACCGTACTCACCGTTAGAGATCGTATTGCCTCTTAATGCCTTGCCGGCCATAGATCCACGGAACTGTTTACGACGCTTAACTCTCTTAGGCATTAACATTATTTATCGCTCCCTTCCTTATTTCCTTTAGTAGGAAGTACCTCGCCTTTGTAGATCCATACCTTAACGCCAATCTTGCCGTAGGTGTATCTGCTTCTGCGAAACCATAGTCAATATCTGCTCTTAATGTCTGAAGCGGAATAGTACCTTCGCTGTAGAACTCTGTACGAGCCATATCAGCACCGCCTAAACGACCTGCAACTGCAGTCTTGATACCCTTAACGCCAGCCTTCATGGTTCTGCTCATGGTAGACTTCATAGCACGGCGGAAGGATACACGGTTCTCAAGCTGCTGTGCGATAGATTCAGCAACCAGCTGAGCATCTCTGTCTGGTCTCTTGATTTCTTTGATGTCTACGAACAGCTTCTTAGCAGTCATCTTCTGAACTTCTGCTTTCAGCTTTTCGATCTCTGCGCCGCCCTTACCGATAACAACGCCTGGCTTAGCAGTGTAGATGATAACTTTCACTCTGTCAGATGCGCGCTCGATCTCGATCTTGGAAACGCTGGAGCTCTTTAATTTGTTCTTAAGGAACTTTCTAATATTATAGTCTTCAACCAGGTTGTCTGCAAAATCAGCTTCTGCATACCATCTGGAATCCCAGTCTTTAATAACACCGACTCTAATGCCGTGTGGATTAACTTTCTGTCCCATATTTGCCTCCTATTTATTTCTCATTCAGAACTACAGTGATGTGGCTCATTCTCTTCTCGATTCTGTAAGCACGGCCCTGAGCTCTCGGTCTAACCCTCTTCATGATCGGTCCCTGGTTTGCGTAGCACTCTTCTACGTACAGTTTTGCAGGGTCCATGTTGTTATTGTTCTCAGCGTTTGCTGCTGCTGATTCCAGTAACTTCTTTACTAAGCTGGAAGCATATCTAGGATTGTAAGTTACAATACCAAGTGCGGTCTGTAAATCTTTGCCTCTGATGGCATCTAATACAAAGCAAGCCTTCTGGACAGACACTCTAGCGTAAGACAGTGTTGCGCTTGGTCTGGTGTCCTTCTGGGCATTTCTTTCTCTCTTAATTTGGGATCTATGTCCTCTTGCCATTTGTAAAACCTCCTTTCAATTTACCTGTGGATTACTTTCTAACAGCGGACTTCTTCTCGTCTTTACCGTGGCCTCTGTAGGTTCTGGTTGCTACGAACTCACCCAGTTTGTGTCCTACCATATCCTCAGTAACGTATACCGGAACGTGTTTTCTTCCGTCATGTACAGCGATTGTGTGACCAACCATCTGAGGGAAGATTGTTGAACGACGGGACCAGGTCTTGATTACCTGCTTCTGTCCTGCTGCATTCATAGCGTCTACTTTCTTTAACAGATGTGCATCTGCAAATGGTCCTTTTTTCAGTGAACGAGCCATGTGTTCTTAACCTCCTTAATTATTTGATGGTTTTGCCATCACGTCTTCTTACGATCAACTTATTAGACTGCTTGTTTTTCTTTCTGGTCTTCAGACCCAGAGCAGGCTTGCCCCAAGGTGTGCATGGACCTGGACGGCCGATACCGGTCTTTCCTTCACCACCACCGTGTGGATGATCATTCGGGTTCATAACGGAACCGCGAACTGTAGGTCTGATGCCCATGTGACGGGTTCTACCAGCTTTACCAATGTTGATCAGGGAGTGTTCGCCATTGCCAACAACACCGATTGTTGCGCGGCAGATGATCGGAACCATTCTCATTTCACCTGAAGGTAAACGTAAGGTTGCATACTTGCCTTCCTTAGCCATAAGCTGAGCAGAGTTACCAGCGGAACGAACCAGCTGACCACCCTTGCCAGGATACAGCTCAATGTTGTGTACCTGAGTACCTACTGGAACATGATACAGTGGCATGCAGTTACCAACTTTTGCTTCTGCAGTGTCACCGCTCATAACCTTCATTCCATCAGTTAAGCCCTGAGGAGCTAAGATATAAGACTTGGTACCATCTGCATAGCAGATCAGTGCGATGTTTGCACTTCTGTTTGGATCGTACTCGATACCGATAACGGTTGCCGGGATACCATCCTTGCTGTTTCTCTTGAAATCGATAATTCTATATTTTCTTCTGCTGCCGCCGCCTCTGTGACGAACAGTGATCTTACCCTGATTGTTACGACCAGCGTTCTTAGCCAGAGATACTACCAGAGACTTCTCTGGAGTTGTCTTGGTGATTTCCTTGAAATCAGAACCGGTCATATGTCTTCTGGAAGGTGTATAAGCATTATACTTCTTAATTCCCATGACATTTTACTTCCTTTTCTTTCTTTTCACGCTGTCATAAGAGCCGTATAAGTTCTCCGGCCGGGCACATACCCGGCGGGGTGATGGGTCTTAAATTATAAGCCCTGGAAGATTTCGATCTCCTTGCTATCCTCGGTCAGCTTAACAATAGCCTTCTTGGAAGCAGCGGTCTTTCCGAAAGTCATTCCTCTTCTCTTTGTCTTGCCATCGCAGTTCATGGTGTTTACGGAAGCAACCTTGGTTCCTGGGAACATCTTCTCAACTGCTTCTTTGATCATAGACTTGTTAGCGTCTACATGTACCATGAAAGTATACTTCTTATCACCCATAGCGTTCATGCTCTTCTCAGTGATAACTGGTTTTAAGATGACGTCATAGTATTTGATATCTGCCATTATGCGTATACCTCCTCGATGGATGCAACAGCTGCCTTACTAGCAACAACTGTGTTGTACTTCAGAATGTCGTATACATTGATGGTTCCAACCTGAGCAGTCTTAACATCAGCAATGTTTCTTGCGGATAATACTGCGTTCTCATCGCTCTCGCTTAAAACAACCAGAGCTTTGTTAACCTTCAGATTGTTCAGAACATTCTTAAAGTTCTTTGTCTTGATCTCGTTAAACTTAAGTTCTTCAACAACGATGAACTTGTTCTCCTGAACACGGCTTGTCAGAGCGGACTTAAGAGCTGCTCTCTTTTCCTTCTTGTTCAGTCTGATTGTGTAGTCTCTAGGAGTTGGTGCAAATACAACACCGCCGCCTTTCCACTGTGGAGCTCTTGTTGAACCCTGTCTTGCATGACCGGTTCCTTTCTGTCTCCATGGCTTTCTGCCACCGCCAGAAACCTCAGAACGTGTTTTAGCTTTCTGTGTTCCCTGACGCTTATTAGCAAGCTGTGCAACAACTGCAAGATGTACCAGGTGCTCGTTTACTTCTACACCGAACACGGCATCGTTCAGTTCTAATGTGCCAACTTCATTACCTTCCATATTGTAAACAGATACGTTTGCCATCTGTGTATTCCTCCTTTCCTATAAAAGCTTACTTCTCAACCTTAACGGTTTCCTTTACAGTAACCAGGCATTTCTTAGGTCCTGGAACTGCACCCTTAACCAGAATCAGGTTGTTCTCGGCATCAACCTTAACTACTTCAAGATTCTGAACAGTGATCTGCTTGTGACCCATCTGTCCAGGCATTCCCTTGCCCTTGAATACGCGGCCTGGGGTAGTTGCGGAACCGTTGGAACCCTGATGGCGATGGAACTTGGAACCATGAGCATAGGTCCTCTGTGCTGTCCGTGTCTCTTGATTGCGCCCTGGAAGCCTTTACCTTTGGAAATAGCGGTTGCATCGATCTTATCGCCTGCTGCGAAGATCTCAGCCTTGATCTCATCCTTTACAGAATACTCTTCCGCATTCTCAAATCTGAATTCTCTCACATATCTCTTGTAAGATACGCCAGCCTTATCAAAGTGGCCTTTCTGTGGTTTGTTAACAAGTTTTTCTCTCTTATCAACGAAACCAACCTGTACTGCTTTGTAACCGTCGTTCTCTTCGGTCTTAACCTGAGTTACTACACAAGGTCCTGCCTGAAGTACGGTTACCGGAACTAACGCACCATTCTCATTGAAGATCTGGGTCATTCCGACTTTTGTTGCTAAAATCGCTTTCTTCATTGTCTTACCTCCTGTTTCATGATCTACAGCGGAATGCTTTCGCATTCATCCTAGAACAGCCTAATATACGTGGAACACTATGAACCGTTGCCGGTATGTTGATTCCTACAGGAATGTAGTGTTGCTTCTATATCTAAACCCTTCAGGATATAAACATAATCATTAATGCTTACTGGGATTATTTGGTCTTCATCTTGATGTCGATGGACACACCAGCTGGCATTTCCAGTCTAGACAGTGCATCTACTGTCTTCTGGCTTGGTGCAGTGATATCGATCAGTCTCTTGTGAGTTCTCTGCTCGAACTGCTCTCTGGAATCTTTGTACTTATGAACCGCACGCAGAATTGTTACAACCTCTTTCTTAGTTGGTAACGGCACTGGTCCGCTCACCTGAGATCCTGTCTTTTTTACTGTCTCGATGATCTTTCCAGCGGACTGATCTACTAACTGATGATCATAAGCTTTTAATGTGATTCTCATTACTTGACTTGCCATAAAAAAGTCGCCTCCTTTTCGCACTTTATAAACCAAGTACGACAAGCGGTGACTGTACACGTTTCCGTGTGTGTCCTCACAGAACTACACACTGATTCTGCCCTAAATTGCAGTTTCTTTAATTGGTACAGTGACTTGTCGCCAGTTTCCTAACTTGACATTCGCTCCACGGAAAACCTGCCTTTTGTAAGGCAGCAACCTCACGTTTCTTTGCTATCATGTCACAGCTGTTCTAAGATAACATATATTCCAGAGAAATGCAAGCATTTTTTTGTATTTTCTAAATAATTTTTATAAGGGGTTTTATTAAAAAAGGAAACAGGCTTTTTACCACCTGTTTTCCCTTTATTCTGCCCTGTTCTTTCTATAATTAATACATCAGTAATACATTAATACCGGTACTGTTAATCCCTGCATCAGCACATCCTGATCTGATCCTATTTATTATAGAAGAAACAGATATCATTTTATCAGTCCTCTGTACAGATCGGTTCTTCCGGCTCTGTGAAATAAGAGCTTACATCGTTATCATCATCTGCTGTACTTAAAGAGCCGCTGGAGCTTGTTTTAAACTTCACTCCGTCACTGGTCTTTACAGTAGAGTTTTTCATAACCTTTCCGGAAGAATTTACTACATAGTTGCTGCTGTCGATCTTATAGCATACATACTTCTGACCATCTGTAGCTTTCTGAAGCTTTCCTTTATAATAGAGGTAATTATCTTTTACACCGGTATAGCCGCGGCCGTTTTCACTGAAGTAGAAATCTGTCTTGTTTCCATCATCTTCTTCTACTTTCATCTTTCCACGCTGTACACAGCTCTGTGTCTTGGTTCCAAAATAGAACGCGGTCCAGTTGCTGTCACCGGATCCGATATAGACCTTCTTAAGTCCATAGACCGGATTGCCACGCTTATTAAATAAATAGGTCTTTCCACTGATCTTGGTCAGATCCTGTGTGGTAAGGTGATCTGAGTCTGCAGCTTTTGGCTTTCCATTATTTGCAAAGTAGAACCATTCTACATCTCCATCATAACCTTCTAAGTCTTCCGGCGGTTCTATGGAATACCAACCGATCTTTGCCTTTCCGTCAGAGCCAAAGTACATATAGTCTTTGATCGAGTCAGAACTTCCTCTTACATTCTTCCAGCCCATCTGTAAAATGCCGTCATCATCAAAGCAATAGTAAATGCCATCGATCTTTCTGGTGCCATAATCTCCGTTGTCGTTGCCGTCACTTGGAACATATTTCTTGCCGTTTGTTCCAAAATAGTACCAATACTGGCCATCTTCGCCGTAATCTAATGTACCGCCCTCAGCTCCCGGGATCACTTTGTTGGAGTCTTCCTCGTAATTATCCGGCGGATACAGTTTTTGCCAGCCGGTACGCATCACACCGTCATCTCCGGTATAATACATATCGTCTAAGATCCAGCCTGTTTCCATACGGCCGTTTCCGTCAAAATGATACCACTTATCATTGATCTTCTTCCAGGTGTCATCTATGGTCTTTCCGCTGCTTCCAAAATAGTACCACTCTTCTTCTCCGCCGTCAGAAGTAGTCTTTAACCATTTGTCCGTAACCATAATGCCATTGCTGTCTACATAATAATCAGAGTCTGCCCATGCATTTACAGCCATATATCCTTCTCCGTTCAGATATCTCCACTGGCCGTCAGCTCCCTTTTTCCATTCATTATATACTTTATTTCCATTGCTGTCATAGTAGACCCAGCTGCTGTTTTCCTGTGCCCATCCCTGTGCTGCCATAGCCGGGAACGCTGCCAGCCCTGCTGATAGTAACGCTGCCAGAAACCAGGCTGCTTTCATTTTTTTCCTCATATGCCCTGTTCCTCTCTTCTTCTGCTTTCACCCCGAAACTGCTGTAAATATACAGTTTGCGCTTTATAACTATTGTACCAAGAGTTTTCTTATAGTTCAACCAGATTAATCTTTCAATTCTATTACAAGAATATGTCACTGGTACTCAAATCTCTTGACGGACCCTATTAAAATAGACTATACTCAATTGGAGTCCTATGATACAAAACCGTACTATAACATCCGCCCTGGGCGGAATACAGGATATCATATATATTATAATAGAAGAAACGAGGTTATCAAATTTATGTGGCTTGCCGACGGTTGGAAAGATTATGAAGTAATTGACTGTTCCAAAGGTGAAAAATTAGAGCGCTGGGAGATTATCTTCTGGTGCGTCCGGATCCTCAGGTGATCTGGGATACCCCAAAGAAACACAAAGGCTGGAAGAAGATGAACGGACATTATCATCGCAGCAGCAAAGGCGGCGGTGAGTGGGAATTTTTTGATCTGCCGGAGCAGTGGACGATCAATTATAAAGAACTTACCTTTAATTTAAAGCCTTTCAGTTTTAAGCATACCGGTCTTTTCCCGGAACAGGCTGCAAACTGGGACTGGTTTGGTGATAAGATTCGCAAAGCAGGACGCCCTGTAAAGGTATTAAACCTGTTTGCCTATACCGGAGGTGCTACACTGGCAGCTGCCGAAGCAGGAGCCAGCGTGACCCACATAGATGCTTCTAAGGGTATGGTTACCTGGCAAAGGAAAATGCCCATTCTTCCGGCCTGTCTGATGCTCCGATCCGCTGGATCGTAGATGACTGTGTCAAATTCGTAGAGCGCGAGATCCGCCGTGGAAATCACTACGATGCCATTATCATGGATCCTCCATCTTATGGCCGCGGACCAAAGGGCGAGATCTGGAAGATCGAAGATGCCATTCACCCATTAGTAAAGCTGTGTGTACAGCTGCTTTCTGATGATCCGCTGTTCTTCTTGATCAACTCTTATACACCGGTCTTGCGCCATCTGTTCTTTCCTATATGATGGGCGTTGAGATCGTACCAAAATTCGGCGGAACTGTAAAAGCGGAGGAAGTAGGTCTTCCTGTTTCCCAGAACGGTCTGGTGCTTCCGTGTGGCGCTTCCGGACGTTGGGAGAAATAAAATACGATATTCTTTGCAGGCTGCTGACAGATGATAAGATCATATTTCATCTGCCAGCAGTCTTTTTACGTCCAGTTTTCCCCAGCCCTGCTGGTTATGGGGAAGTCCCAGATCGACTGCCCGCTCCCTGATCCGCAGTTTAACGTCTTTATTACTCATAGACGGATATTTTTCCAAAAGCAGGGCAATAGCACCAGATACAAGAGGCGTAGACATGCTTGTACCTGATTTTATAAAATACCGGCCCGGTTCATTACAGCAGCTGATGATCCCGCAGCCCGGTGCTACCAGATCTGGCTTGCACACACAGGCATTGGTAGGACCTCTGCCGGAATAATCCACCATTCTGCTTCCCATCACCTCTACCTCCCGGTCATCATCAGAACAGCCTACTGTGATCACTTTCCGGCTGATCCCCGGCGTAGTCACAGTTCCCGGAGCAGGACCATGATTTCCTGCAGCCACCACCACTACCAAGCCGTCATCCCAGGCAGCATTTACCCCTTTTACCAAGGCGGAATTTTCCGTCATTTCCCGTCTGGTAAGGGATCCTACAGAAATATTTATGATCCGTATGCCATATTCTTTCCTGTGTTCCCGGATCCACCTAAGTCCCATTAAAACATCTGCCGCATATCCATTTCCTCTGTGATCTAAAACCTTGATCGCTGTAATACTGCTTCCCGGTGCGATCCCCTTTAAAAGGCCGCCTGAGGCAAGACCGCTGCCTGCGATCATAGCTGCAATATGGGTTCCATGACCATTATCATCATAAGGAAGCTTTTTTCCATGGACAAAGTCCTTAAATCCCTGTATCTTTCCTTTCAGGTCTTCATGAAGGTAGATGCCTGTATCTAAAACTGCAACACCGACGCCCTTTCCGGTAATTCCCTTTAAAGCCGCCTCATCACAGTGAATTTCCATTCTTGCCCGATTCACAATTAAAAAATCCCTTTTCTTATACTGTATGCGCAGAAAAAAGCTCCGTACCTGTCAGTACGGAGCTTTCTTCTAAGGATTTCGGATTTTCAAAAAGGGTTGAAGGATAGTTCTTAAACTTTCGTGCATTTCTTATGTAACTAAAGTATATCATGCAATCGCCGGAAATGTTTGAATGTTCTTTGAATAGATTATTAAGAAAGTCTTAAGATTGCGGTAAGAGTCCCGTACAGCGACTGGGGATACAGGCAAGCTTACTTGCATGGATACACAGTCATTGGACGGGCTGAGGCGAAATGAGCACGTGCGTAGCAATCCACTCTTACTATGAATTACGAAAGGACAGATTCGTAAAGTGTGCGTTTTAACTTTTCCACATCCCCGTCTGCAAAGCAATAACCGTCCATACCGCAGGCTTTCGCTCCTGCAATATTATTTGGCAGGTCATCAATAAAATAGCACTCTTCCGGTTTCAGACCGAACCGTTCAAAGAAATGACCATACATTTCTTTCTGTGGTTTCATGCACAGAACTTCTGCGGAAAACAGGATCCCGTCAAAGCATTCTACTGCCGGCAGCACCTCTTTGTAGCAGGTAAGCATACGTACAGATGCATTGGAGCATAAATAGATGCCGTAGCCTTTTGCTTTCAGATCCCGGACCAGATCTCCCATCTCCGGCTTCTGGACCAGATTATACTCATGCCAATGGTCGAAAGACTTCACAGCCAGTTCTTTTTCTTCTTCTGTATCCAGACGGCTGATCATCTTCTTAATACCATCTTCCTCCGTGATCACTCCCATATCCAAAAGAACCCATTCCGGTGAATCAAACACAGCCGTGCAGACTCTCTTTGCCAGTACCTCATTGTCTGTAAAATGACGGCATACCGGCATACCAGAATAATCCATTAGAACTTTCCCATATCAAATACAATATTCCTGATCAAAATAACCCCGCCTTTCTTATTATGCAAAAATGCCGGACGTTCTCACCTGTGCAGACCGGCTGCCAAGCTCCAAACCTCCGACATTTTTAATGTTCATTTTCTTTGTAAAAAACCAGTCTTATTTTGTCTCTGGCTTCTCTACCTGAACGATCGCAGCTTTCTGCATTGGGATACGGCAGTTTTTGTTGCTGCCGAACTCAACGATCACGGTATCATCGGTCATATCAATGATCACACCGTAAAAACCGCTGGTAGTAAGAATGGTATCTCCTACAGCAACGCTGCTTAACATCTCCTGCTGTTTCTGTCTTTCCTTCTTCTGTGGACGGATTGAAGTAAAATAGATCAGAGCTGCAAAAATACGATATAGATAACTATAAAGCCCATTCCCTGCATGGTTTTTCCTCCTTCACATCTGCTGCCGCCTCGCCGCAGCAGTTATAGTTTTTTGTTTACCCGCTTCTACCTGCTATTTGCCTTCCATACCGGCAAGTTTAGCTGCCTTGTATTCTGCGAAACGGTGTTCTTCGATGGCGTCGCGGATCTCCTCCATCATTTTATTATAAAAATACAAATTATGCAAGGTACATAACCGCATTCCCAGCATTTCTTTTGCCTTTAACAGATGACGGATATAGGCTCTGCTGTAGGAACGGCAGGCCGGACACTGGCAGCCTTCTTCAATCGGGCTGTGGTCCAGTTCATATTTCTGGTTAAACAGATTTAATTTGCCATGGTTGGTGTATACATGACCATGACGGCCGTTTCTGGATGGGTAAACACAGTCAAAGAAATCTACCCACGCTCTACTGCCTCTAAGATATTGGCAGGTGTTCCTACCCCCATAAGATATACAGGCTTATCTTCCGGCAGATGAGGTACCGTTACATCCAGGATGTGATACATTTCCTCATGTGTCTCACCTACAGCCAGACCACCGATAGCATAGCCGTCCAGGTCCAGCTCTTTAATGGTTTCTGCATGCTGGATACGGATCTCATCTACAACACCGCCCTGGTTGATGCCAAACAACAGCTGTTCTTTGTTAATGGTGTCCGGAAGGGAATTCAAACGATCCATTTCTGTCTTACAGCGCTTTAACCAGCGTGTAGTGCGGTCTACGGAATTGCGGATATAATCATAATCTGCATGGCTTGGTGGGCACTCGTCAAAAGCCATGGCAATGGTGGAACCAAGATTTGACTGGATCTGCATACTTTCTTCCGGTCCCATGAAGATCTTATGTCCGTCAATGTGGGAGCGGAAGTATACGCCTTCTTCCTTGATCTTGCGCAGATCTGTAAGGGAGAATACCTGGAAACCGCCGGAGTCTGTAAGGATCGGCTTATCCCAGTTCATAAACTGATGCAGTCCGCCATACTCCTTGATCAGCTTGTCGCCGGTACGCACATGAAGGTGGTAGGTATTGGAAAGTTCTACCTGAGTACCGATCTGGCGCAGGTCATCGGTAGATACAGCGCCTTTAATAGCGCCTACAGTTCCTACATTCATGAAAACCGGTGTCTGGATGGTTCCATGTACGGTTTCCATCTGGGCACGTTTCGCCCGTCCATCTTTGGTTATTACCTGATATTTCATATATTATGCCTCTTCGTCTGCCAAAGCAGCCTTGATCATGATGGCACATTCGATCCTCTTTTTCTGCATCTCGCAGCCGATCTCATATGCGCCGTTAATAGAACCACTGAAATTATAGGCATTTGCACTACATCCACCGCTGCAGTAAAATCTTGCAAAGCAGTCCTTGCATGTTTCTTTTGCATATACATTGCAAAGCTTAAACTCATCACGGGTCTCTGTATTTACAATACCTGTGTCTACATTTCCAAGAAGGAATTTCTCATTGCCTACAAACTGGTGGCATGGATACAGATCGCCCCATGGGGTAACTGCCAGATACTCCGTACCGGAACCGCAGCCAGCCAGACGTTTTGCAACACATGGACCTGCTGTTAAATCCAGCATAAAGTGGAAGAAGTTAAAACCTCTGCCCTCTTTTTTACGCTTGATGTATTCTAATGCCAGTTTGTCATATTCTTTTAAGATCTGAGGAATGTCCTCTTCACGGATGGCATAATCCTCTGCAGGATCAGCTACTACCGGCTCCATGGACATCTGCTGGAATCCCAGATCTGCATAATGGATCACATCATCTGCAAAATCCAGGTTATTTCTTGTGAAAGTACCTCTTACATAGTAATTCTTCTGTCCTCTGCTCTCAGCAAACTTCTGGAACTTCGGAACGATCATATCATAGCTGCCGCTGCCGTTTCTGAACGGACGCATCTTGTCATTGATCTCACGGCGGCCATCCAGGCTTAATACTACATTGCTCATCTCATGGTTGCAGAATTCCATGATCTCATCGTTTAAGAGAACGCCGTTGGTGGTTAATGTAAAACGAAACTTCTTGTGGTTTGCCTCTTCTAAGGAGCGGCCGTATTCAACCAGCTGTTTTACTACCTTCCAGTTTAAAAGAGGCTCTCCGCCGAAGAAATCCACTTCCAGATGCTCTCTGTTTCCGGAATTAGCTACCAGGAAATCCAGTGCTTTCTTACCAACTTCATAGCTCATTAAAGCACGGCGGCCATGATACTCTCCTTCTTCCGCAAAGCAGTAACGACAGGCAAGGTTGCAGTCGTGTGCAATATGCAGACAGAGCGCTTTTACAACGGTCTTGCGCTTCTTAAAATCTAAAACAAAGTCACGATAAATGTCACGGGTAAGAAGCTGTTCTGTATCGATCAGCTCCTGAATATCTTCCAGTGCTTCACAGACCATTTCACTTCCATAGGTCTCGTCTAATTTTTTATGAACATTTGCAGTTACTTCTTCAGAAAGCTTCTCAGGCTTGTCCATTTCCGGAACCTGTTCTGAAACTGCTGCGATGGTGTCATAAACCACCGGATCTACTACATGGACGGAACCGCTGTTCACATCCAGAACAATATGATAACCATTATTAATATACTGATGAATCAAAATTAAAATCTCTCTTTCTAAACGTAATAGGCCTTTCAGGCCAATCCAAATCACATGGGAAAGCCCCTATAATCTCTGTGACCATAGGGGCTTTGCACACTTAATCCGTTACCGACCTATACCATTAGCGGGCAGAGTTTTCGCAGCTCTGGTTACCAACGGTACAGGAAGTCTTACATGCAGACTGGCAGGAAGTCTGGCACTCGCCACATCCGCCCTTCTTCATGGTATCCTTTAAGGTATTGGCATTTAAAGTCTTTACATGCTTCATTGTACAGTACCTCCTTTTTTTATATGCCTCAAAAGGCACATATGAATAAACTCCATAAAATTATAACATAGGTTATGTTGGCTTGCAATGGTGAATATACTTGACTGTAAACATATTTTAGGGAGATGTCTATGGAAACTAAAGTAATAAAACCGCTGCTGCGCTCTCTTTTTATCTCCTACGCCCTTTCTGCCCTCTTTTTAGGGGCACTGGCTTTTGCCCTTTACAGACTGCGCCTGGGAGAAAGTCTGGTAAACCTGCTGATCTTTGCTGTGTATTTTGCTGCCTGTTTCGCAGGTGGATTTTTCACAGGAAGAAAAGTCGGAAACCGGCGTTTTTTCTGGGGACTGCTGTCAGGAATGTTTTATTTTCTCATCCTTTTTGCTGCTTCCTGGGCTATGGATCCCCGGGCCTCTATCCAGCTGCCAGATCTCTCATGGTATTAGGCGTGTGTGCCTTTGGCGGTAACCGTTGGGGGAATGGCTCAGTTTTTAAGGTCTATATCCTCCAACAGTTCCCCGATCACGAAATACCAGGCTGCC
>ENA-OQIG01000116-OQIG01000116.1-human-gut-metagenome-genome-assembly--contig:-NODE-116-length-44892-cov-5.258416_pt1 | contig 44892 bp, 45 predicted proteins | sample MGYA00242576_ERZ504741 | MGnify/ENA primary metagenome ERZ504741 (study PRJEB26092, sample SAMD00036436) | human gut metagenome | host: Homo sapiens | study: EMG produced TPA metagenomics assembly of... | reverse complement strand
GCAAGAAAACATGAACAATAACGCGTATCGCTGTATTTCTTTTTTCATTGTAGTAGTTAACTCCTTTACATAAATATAATATCATTATATCAGTATCTTTTTGTTTTTCAACCATGATCAATGACAAAAACCGTCGGAAAACAGTGAATTTTCCCTGTTTTCGACGGCTCTATGTAGAAATGCAGAGCTCTGCCGACAAGAAAATGTCGCCAGGAAAAGACGTCAAATGCCTGTGATGCATTTTCTTCTGTGCATGTGAAAAGTGTGAAAAATGTGTGTGAAATGCTTTATATACTAACTCAGAACAGACTTGAAAATCTTACAGACTCTTCTCTTTTGCTATCCTTATTCTAGCAGAACAAGCATTGTATTACAATGAAAATCGTTCTTTCTTATTTGTGCTAATCTGACACATTGTTACTGTTCACTCCGTTCTAAGCAGCAACGCATTCTCCTCTTATTTGCTGATACTTTCCTTTGCTCTTTTCATCATATCAGCAGTTCCTGGTATTTTCCTGTGACATACCCATAGTTTTTTCGCTTATGCGGAAGCATACAGTTTGTGCAGTCTTTAATTCCCTTTTCCGTATACCGGAAATTCCCACCGCATTTCTCACCCAGGGCATATAGCGGGCAATAACAAAACAGACAGTTAAAATCATCCGGATCTGCATTCTTATGACACGGAAAAAATTCACATTTCTTATGGCTGAAATAAGAATATTCTTTCCCTTCCCAATAAGGTTTCTCCATTGCTACCTCTCCTCTCCTGTTGCAAGTTTTTATCTTTCCAGAATAATTCCGTTTTCTCAGTCTCCATCAATCCCACCCATCAGAGGACAGAGGACGAAATAAAAAAAATACTCTAATAAATTATCAATTTCTCTTCACATAACAAAGCATTGAAAATTCATTACAGTATTTTTCACAGATCATACATTTAAAATTAATAAGAGGGAGCGATGCTACCCCGGGGTAGAAAAAAATCCGTTCATGAGTGCGCGGAGGGAACGAATAAATCCGAAGTAGTATCGCCTGCCATTTAATCATGTATAATTCATAAAGAACAGGCGCATTCCATAAAAAATGTCTGCCTTCAGATAAAAGCAGACAACACTCCGAAGCTGCGGATTCAACGGAGTTGGTTGTTACACTTTACACGGAAGTTTAACCTCGCCATACCAAGCAGGTTTCCTGGCTCCAGGCTCATCGCTCCTCTCTCCTTCTCATGCTATGGCACAATGGACATTCTGAGATTTGCTCCTCTGTTACAGTGACCGGATCGCTCAGGTTTCTCACCTGATTCCCTCTTTCTGTACTGTTCTTTCTCACAGTATCAGCACTTAATATGTTCTGTATGGAATTATACTGTCATTATAATAACACCCTGCAGCAAGCTTGTCAACTATTTATCAATATATTTTTCAATATTCCACACCTTCCGGCAGCGGATCCCATTCATTCAGACCAAGACTCTGTCTGAATTTTGCTTCTTCCAGACTCAGCTTTGGAACATCCTCATTCAAAAACGCTCTCAGCTCATCAATCCCCTCTCCGGTCACATTGTTTACCAGAAAAATTCTTTCACATCCTGCATTCAGCATCCACTGACGCACCATTGGAACATTCGCATAAGGAGAATCTATTTTCGTAATGATTCCTATCAGTGGTCTCAGAATAAATGCATTACTGCCATAGCCAAACAAACTGAAAGGTTCATCTGCTGACTGTACCATTGCCACCACATCTGCTTCAAAAGAAAAACAGGCCAGCCCTACGCTGAAATGCTTGGACTCTGCATACTCTCCCGGAGAATCAATGGTATCATCATCCGTATTCGTATACTGCGTTTTTACATAATGAAGTTTTTCGCCTTTTAATGCCTGCGTTAATGAAGTCTTACCTGCTTCACTTCTGCCCATCAGAAATATTTTCTTCATATTTAATGTCTGTCCCTTTCACTTCTCTCAGCTATTCCGGCAGTTACATAAGCACCATCGGTACAGAATAACTGACTTTTCGTATGTTTTAACTTTTGTGAACTGCACAAGTCTTAAAGCCAAGCACCTCTCTAAAAAATTTCACCACTTCTTCCACTGCAGTCTGAACTTCCGTCAGACCTCCCGTAAGGATCAATGATCCGCTGAAGCGATCCATGAAACCAATCTCCACATTTGCACTTTTCACTGCAATATCAGCAGCTACAACCACTGCTTCCCATGGGGTAAAACGAATCATTCCAATTGCTTCTCCTGTGTGGTCTTCTCCCTCATGGACTCCAATATGCAGACCAAGATTCTGATAAATACAGCTCTGTGAAGGATTGATCACATGCGCCAGGCACACTTCCTTTCCCGGAACCCTTACCCTGGTCATACGCAGCTTTTTTCCCTTTAATTTCTCATAATCCTGGTTATAAAGCTTTTCCAGTAATTCTCTGGTTGTCATCCCTGCCATCCCAACACTTCCTATCTTTTGGTAATCTTGCAGACTACATAACCCAAAGTGTCTCTGAAATAATCCACAACCTCAGTCATCGCTGACATTACATCGGAAATCTCTCCCGTAATGATCAGTGTGCCTGTAAATCGATCTGCAAATCCCAGATAAACATTTCCGCTTTTTACCGCAATATCAGATGCGATTACTGCAGATTCAGGCGGTGTCATATTCATAATTCCGATTGCAGATGAACGGTAATCCACCTGCGGATTCAGTCCAAGCTTCTGGTATATGACCGGAGCCGGCCCTCCCATTACATGTGCAAAAGTAATCTCCTTGCCAGCAACCGTTTCCTGTACAATTCTTATGTGTTCTACATGGTCATTTGCCATTTATCATTCCTCGCTTTCACTATTCAACTATAATCCGGATAATTCATGAGAATATTCTTTCCCACTGATGTCTCCTAAAACAGATTTAAAATTTTATATGTATCTCTTCAGTTACATAAACTGTACTATCCATCCAATTTTATGTCAAGGTAAAATCCACCTGAAAATCGGTAAAATATTATACATGGTTACGGTTCACTCCGTTCACAGCAACACGCTTCGCGATGCACAGAATTTATGCTAATCGCATAAATTCGCGCGGTATGTCTCGGAATTTTGGTATATTCATGCCAAAACACCTCGCGGAATAATGGTAACTTATACATAAAGAAAAGGAGCATCAGCCCCCTTAGCGATACTCCTTTTCAACCCCTATAAATTTAATTATTTATACTTATTTAATTATACCAGTCTTCTTACAGAAACAATCGTTCTGTACGCTGCGTTATCACTGATCTTAATTCCATCTACAGAGTTCGATGCATGAACGATACGTCCATTCCCCATATAGATTGCAACGTGTCCACCGTAGCAGATCAAATCGCCCGGCTGTGCATCAGCATAAGATACTTCTGTACCGGCATTCTGCTGTTCATAAGAAGTTCTCGGAAGACTTACTCCGAAGTTTGCATATACACTCTGTGTAAATCCTGAACAGTCAGCTCCACCTGTAAGGCTTGTACCGCCCCATACATATGGATTGCCAACAAACTGTGTTGCAAAGTCTACTACAGAAGATCCTGATCCTGAACCTGAAGATGAAGAACTATCTGAATCAGATGACTGTTCACTCTCATAATCATCTGGTGAAACTGTATTATCAGAATCAATCACATTGCCATACTCATCGTACTCTACATCATCAGAAGCTCCTGCATTGTCAACAGGATCACCATTTTCATCATATTCTACACCATCATCTGATTCAGACTCATCATCCGCATCATCAGTATTCTCAATCTCATTTCCGTCTTCATCATACTCTACATTTTCTTCCTCTTCTGATTCGGAGTCCTGTTCCTGCTCTGCAGCTTTTGCTGCTGCCTCTTCTTCTGCCGCCTGTCTTGCAGCCTCTTCCTCAGCCTGTCGTCTTGCCTCTTCTTCTGCTGCGATTCTTTCAGCTTCCAATCTCTGAATTTCAGCTGTCTGTTCCGCTAACAGATTTGCATATTCTGTCGCCTGCTGCTGTGCATATGCAATTTCATTCTCATAATCGGCTGATTCAGATTTCTTCTGATCGATCTGGCACTGAAGATCATAAGACTGCTGTTCATAAGAAGCCTTCATCTCCTCCAGTTCTGCTTTGTCAGATTCATACTGAGTCTTTAAATTATTTACCTCATTAATAGTATTCACATATTTATCAAGGTTCTTTCTGTCCTGCTCATACATCTGCTGTGTATTCTCAGCACGTGTCAGAAGTTCACTCAAATCTTCTGAATTAAGCATCATCTGAAACCACGCTGCATCCCCACCCTGTTCATACAGTGCCTGAATACGAAGCTTCATGCTCTCATACTGCTTATCTCTCGCCTTCTGAGCCTTAGCCAGATCCTGTTTTGTCTTAATAATATCTACTTCTTTATTATCGATATCTCCTTTAAGAGTATCAATAGAAACCATAACACTTACAAGATTGGAATCCAGTTCGGAAATCTCATTCTCAAGCTGTGATTTCGCATATGCAAGCTCATCCATTCTGGAATATGTCGCATCCAGCTGCTGACTTGTGATCGCCTGCTCTTCTCTCAATTCATCCTCTCTTGAAGCGCTTACACTAACAACCTGTGTTGCGCTCATCAGGAGTGCTAATGTAAGACATACAATTCTTTTCTTCATGAATTCTCACCCTCGTAACATTTTCTTTCTATATCTTAATGTTTTTGCAATATCTAAGTTAATTCTTATACATATTAACACACCACACTCAAAAACGCAAGGATTAATTACCATAAATTTTATATTTCTGTAACATTTATTAATCTTTTTGTTATTCTTCGCATTTCTTTCTACAATTCAAACATATTCCATTTCATGTTTGTAATAATTTAACACAGGACAAAGATATCTGATGCAGGGTTACTGTTCACACACCACTATCCCGCGAGGTGTTTTGGCATGAATATGCCAAAATCCCGAGACATACAAGCCAAAATTCCATTGCCGCAGGCAATCTGGAATGAATTTTGGCTACGTTACTGTGAACGGAGTGAACAGTAACAATATTTCCATATTCCATGTACAGCATAAGAACAGAAAAAAATACAGCTTCTGAACCTGCCATAACCGGCGTATCTGTAGACATTGTAAGTCATGGCTGCTGATTTCAGTTTGTTTCTGGATTTGCCGCCTTCGCTGAGACGGTATTTCAGATAGGGTTTGTTGATTCCGGCAGCACAGCCGTATTTTCGCAGGATTTTCAGCCAGGTGATATAATCCTCATGGCTGTCGTCATGCTCCATGGGAAATTCACGCGCCACATCCCTTCTGAGTATTACCGAAGAACAGTTGATGCTGTTATGTTTCAGAAGTTCTCTGTAGGTGATCTTCTCTTTTACAGGGATTGTCCGTCCTGTACTGCTTCCGTCCGCTTTCATCAGTTCCCGCCCTGTAGAACACAGCACGTATCCAGTCTCTTCCAGACGTTTCAGCTGTTCTTTCAGCTTGCCTGACTCCCACCAGTCATCTGCATCCAGAAAAGAAATGTAGGTTCCCTGTGCCAGCCCGACTCCTCTGTTTCTGGAGCCTGCAGCTCCCATATTCTGTTCATTCTTAATATACCGAAAGTCCTCTCTGCCCTCATAGGCAGACAGGACTTCCTCTGTATGGTCTGTAGAACCGTCATCGATCACCAGAAGTTCCAGCGAAACTCCCTGTTCATAGACGGATTCCACAGCCTTTCTAATATATTTTTCTCCGTTGTAAACCGGCATGATCACAGATACCAGCGGTTTATTCATTGTCATTCCTCCGTTTTATTCTCTGACACTCCGGCGTTTTTCCCGGAATCCTTCAACGCATTTACCTGTCTGTCATCTACTCCCTCAGATACTTCTTTCTGGAAAAAGATTTTAACTGTCATAAAGATCAGCTTGATATCCAGCAGGAAGGAATAATTCTCAATATAAAACAGATCCAGCTTTAATTTGTCATAAGGAGTTGTATTATACTTACCGTAGACCTGCGCATATCCGGTAAGACCTGCTTTAACTTTCAGACGATAATAGAATTCCGGAAGCTCTTTCTCATACTCAAGCATGATACTTTCACGTTCCGGACGCGGACCTACCAGAGACATATCTCCCTTAAATACATTGAAAAGCTGAGGAAGCTCGTCCAGATGAAGATTTCTCAGCACATGACCTACCGGTGTGATACGGGAATCATGCTTGGATGCCAGTCTTGCACCGTTTTTCTCCGAATCTACGCACATACTGCGGAATTTACAGATCTTAAAGGGCTTTCCACCCAATGTCAGACGGTCCTGAAAATAAAACACCGGACCTCTGTCGTATGCTTTTACCGCAATCGCTATGATCAACATGATCGGTGAAGTGATTATAATGCCGATCCCTGAGATCAGAATATCCATAACTCTCTTTGCAGCACGCTGGTCTACTGCCAGTCCCATATTTCTGGATACCAGAAGCGGTGTGTCAAAAAGATGGATGCGTTCACTTCCCATAAGAATGATGTCTGAAATCTTCGGACTCACATAGCATCGGACAGAATGTGCAAAACAGTATTTCAGATAACGGTTTCTCTCTGTTGAATGCAGATCCCAGATGATCACGCCGTCATAATCCTGCATCATCTGATGGATTTTTTCTTCTCCCACACTGATGTGTACCTTGCCGCTGATGTCATATTTGTCCTTTCGGGAATTCATCTTATGGATCAGGTCGTCCCCCGGATCCCGGTCACCGTAAATGACCAGAAGCCGGCGTGCGCGGTAAAGTCCGGAATAGATATACCTTGAACCAAATATCCAGATAATGATCAGCACCAGCTGTATTCCTGTCATCTCGATCATAGGCCATACGCTCAGGAACCACCTGTTGATCAGGGTGATCTCCAGATATTCCACCACATTGGTACACAAAAGTGCCAGTGTCAGCGAATAAAATACATCAATCCTCTTAAGATATCCAACCTTAAGTCCTCCGTACAATTTGGCAAACAGAGCAAACATCAGACCGTAGATTGCGATCAGTACCCAGTTACCTTTGCGCCAGAAAGGCTCGTCGATCTGTCCTCTGTAAACGGAATACCACACCCATGCAAAGACCGCCGCCTGTGCCAGAACCACCAGACTCGCCAGACAAAATACGATAAATCGTTTATAATCTTCTCTTTTACTCACGTGATAACCTCTGTTTCTCTGTAACTGTTGTTACTGTTCATTGTTTTCACAGTTACGTTTCTTCAAATCTGTTACCGTTTGCTTCGCTCACAGCAACATAAATTCTTACCTATTATAGCGTAAGAATTATTATACGTCCACCTGTTTCACTTAAATTTATACAACTAAAGTAATTCCAGTTACTGTTCACACACCACTATCCCGCAAGGTGTTTTGGCATGAATATGCCAAAATCCCGAGACATACAAGCCAAAATTCCATTGCCACAGGCAATCTGGAATGAATTTTGGCTATGTTACTGTGAACGGAGTGGACAGTAACTAATTCCAGGTTACTGTGACCTTTACTCTCTGATGGATTGGATTGTCTGCAGTACTCCGTAGAATTAATAAGAATTCATATATCAGCATAATTTACATATAACTGCAGCCTCCCGTCTTACAATTCCACTCGATATTTGTATATAATGTATATTTTTTCGTCGATTTTACTTGACTTGTAGCGAAAATTTTACATATTTTTTTCAGAAACCTATGGAAAAATGTCAGGAAAAAATGTATAATATTACCTAACAAATGAAAGCGAGGGTTCACTATTATGAAACAAAATAGTATGTTGGCCATGATCCTGGCCGGCGGTCGTGGCAGCCGTCTGCATGATCTTACCAATAAAGTGGCAAAGCCGGCCGTTTCATACGGCGGTAAATATCGTATCGTAGACTTTCCTTTAAGTAACTGTGCCAACAGTGGCGTTGATGTTGTAGGTGTACTTACACAGTATGAATCTATCCAGCTGAACAGTTATGTGGCAGCCGGCGGACGCTGGGGTCTTGATGCCAAAGACAGCGGTGTTTACGTTCTTCCTCCACGTGAAAAAGCAGATGAGAATCTGAATGTATACCGCGGAACTGCAGATGCAATCTCCCAGAATATTGATTTCATTGATAAATTTGATCCTGAATACGTTCTCGTTCTTTCCGGTGACCATATTTATAAAATGAACTATGACAAGATGCTTGCAGCCCACAAAGAAGCAAAGGCAGATGCAACCATCGCAGTTATCGGAGTTCCGATGAAAGAAGCAAGCCGTTTCGGTATCATGAATACTGATGAATCCGGACGTATCGTAGAATTCGAAGAGAAACCTGAGCATCCGAAGAGCAACCTTGCATCCATGGGTATCTATATCTTCACCTGGAAACTCCTCCGCAAGATGCTGATGGCTGATATCAAGAATCCGGATTCCAGCCATGACTTCGGTAAGGATATCATCCCTACTATGCTTAACGATAACAGAACTCTTTATGCATATAAATTTGAAGGATACTGGAAAGATGTTGGTACCATCGACTCTCTCTGGGAAGCAAACATGGATCTGTTAAGTTCCAAGAATGAACTGGATCTGGGTGATCCGTCATGGAAGATTTATACAGAAGATGTTACCGCACTTCCACAGTACATCAGCGCAGAAGCAGATGTTAAAGATGCATATATCACACAGGGCTGTGCTGTTCAGGGCGAAGTTAAGCATTCCGTTCTCTTTACAGGTGTTAAGATTGGTGCAGGTGCCAGAATTATCGACAGTGTACTGATGCCGGGTGTTGTTGTAGAAGAGGGTGCCGTTGTTCAGCGTGCACTTGTAGCTGACGGTGTCCGCATCGGTAAAGGTGCAGTTGTCGGTGCCGCAGACAGTGAACACATTGAGCTTGTAGCGAAACGCGTAAAGGGGGCAGAATAATATGTATAAGGCATTTGGAATCGTAAGCTCTTCCGGGAGAAATATTTATGTAGATGGTATGCAGGATTATCGCCCAATCGGTGCGTTTTCTTTCCTTGGCAGATACAGAGTCATTGACTTCCCTATCTCCAATATGACCAACAGTAACATTGAACGTATTCAGGTCTATATCAATAATAAACCCCGTTCTGTTGTAGAACATCTTGGAACAGGACGTCATTACAATATCAACTCCAAGAGCGGCAAACTTCAGCTTCTCTTCTCAGAGCACAATAATGACAATGATATCTATAACACCGATATCTCCTGCTATCTGGACAACATGGAGTCCCTCAGCAGAATGAATCATCCGTATGTTGTCATTGCCCCGAGCTATATGGTTTATTCAATTGATTTTGACCAGTTTTTACATACACACATTGAGTCCGGTGCAGATGTTACCCTGCTTTATCACGCTGTTGATATGCAAAAGAGGCTTATCTTACCTGTAATGTTCTGGGACTGAACCGCCAGAAAGGTGTGGAATCCATCGAACCGAATCATGGTAATAAGAAGAATCAGTATGTTTATATGGATACCTGTGTTATGAAAACAGAGCTTTTCATCAGCCTTATCAAAGAAGCCAAGAATCTTTCTTCCATGTATACACTGGCAGACATCCTGAATGATAAATGCGAAACTCTGGACATCCGCGGCGTTGCACACAAGGGATTCTTTGCAAGCATTACAGACTTCCCAAGTTACTATGCTGCAAACATGGCTCTCCTTAATTACAAGTCAGCTCAGGAACTTTTCCATGATAACTGGCCAATCTATACACGTACCAATGATTCCTGCCCGACTCAGTATTTCAATACTGCAGATGTGAAGAATTCCGTAATCTCCAACGGCTGCCAGATTGAAGGTACTGTTGAGAATTCCGTAATCGGTCGTGGATGCGTCATTAAAAAAGGTGCTGTTGTAAGAAACAGTGTTGTTCTCGCTGAAGTTACTGTAGGTGAGGGTGTTCACGTAGAGAATGAAGTAGTCGACAAATGGGCGAAACTCGTTCATAAAAAAGAAATCGTTTCCCCGGCTGAACAGCCTGGTTATATCAGAAGAAATGATACTCTGTAATTAATGATTAATTAGATTAAATGCAAAGCCCCCGGAAGTGGTCACTTCCGGGGGCTTTGTTTGTGTTTACTTAAATTTCACAAACTCTTCACATTTTCCTCTTGCATTTCATTTTTAGCGTGTTATAATACAGTTGTAACAAAGATAAAGAACAAACAACTGAATACTCAAAAATACTTAACACCACCTGGAGCATTTCGGATGCTCATAAATTAAAGATAGTGTCAAGCGTGTCACCTCAGCTGTAAAATGGAGGAAAAGTCAAATGAATACTTTAAAAGCTGAAAAAAGAACAATGGACACAAAGGCCAAAAGATTAAGAAGAGAAGGCTACGTTACAGGTAACGTATTTGGCAGAGAGATGGAAGGTTCTCTTCCTGTTAAAATCGAGAAATCTGCTGTCGAGAAACTTCTCAAGACAAGTAACAAAGGAAGCCAGATTATGCTGGATGTAGATGGTCAGTCATATGACGTACTGATCAAAGAGATCCAGTTCAATCCGTTAAAAGGACAGGTGGATGAAATAGATTTCCAGGCACTGGTAAGCAACGAGAAAGTACATTCCGTAGCAGAGATCGTACTTGTAAACCACGACAAACTGGAAGCCGGTGTATTACAGCAGCATCTGGAAGAAATCTCCTTCAGAGCTCTCCCATCAGCACTGGTAGACAAAATTATGGTAGATGTCGGTGACATGAAAGTCGGCGACGTAATCAAAGTCAAAGACCTCGCCATCGCCCAGGACAAAGATGTAGACTTAAAGACAGACCTTGAAGCTGCAGTTGTATCCGTAGCCGCCGTTCACGTAGACCCGGCTCTGGAAGCTGAAGAAGAGGCTGCTGCCGAAGAAGAAGCTAAATAACATAATATCTCTTTTAACATTTATTCAGGTACGCCCAGAGGCGTACCTGAATTTTTTTTAATAATTGACCTTTCCAGATACCTGCACTATTCTGTTCCCGTACTATTCTTTCTCTTGCTCCTGCTCCAGCAGCCTGAATGACAATTCCAGATAAAAAATTTCCTCCGGATCATCCAGCTCAGACTGCAGGATTTCCTTAATCCTGTCCAGCCTGTAAAGAAACGTACTGCGGTGGATAAACAATTCCCTTGCCGCCTGGGTTGCACTGAGATGCTGCTCCAGATACACTCTCAATGTCTCCATGTACTGAGTCTGATTCTCCTCATCATGCTTCTTCAATTCCAGCAGCCCTTCATGACAGATCATTGTTCCTGGCAGTCTTCTTGTTGCCTGTTCCAGAATATAAGTCAATGCCACCTGACCGAAATAATGAATCCACAGATAAGGCTTCTTACGGCTTCCTACATCCAAAGCCGTCTTCGCCTGCACATACTGCCGTCTCAGATTCATATGTCCTGTCATCACCCTGCTGTATCCGGCTTTCAGATAAGTATCCCTGATAAAATAAACCAGTTTTCCGGCTACTTCCTCCTGGCTTTTTCCAAGTCTGGTAAGGTCAAAAAATGCCACAATTTCATCCTGATAAAGAAAACTCACAGAATCCTCAAATTTCTTCTTAATATATCGGCAGATTGCCTTTGTGGAAAGATTCTGCTGATTCAGATAGGTAATCTGCAGGATCAGGCACATATATTCATGATTTCCACTCCATCCCAGTTCACTCAGTTCTCTACTCACCTGCATATAATCCGCAGTTCTGTCCGACAAAATCCTGACAAAAATCTGCTCCATATCCCTGTCCGGATCTTCTTCCTCCGCTTCATGCGCAAGCAGATACTCCAATTTCTCCACCAGAATATCCAGTACACAGATAACTCTCAGTGTAATCTCTGATCTGCACTCAGTCAAAACCAGCCTGTGAGTTGCTTTCCCATCCACAAACAGATTTCTGTTCATCGAACGACATCCACTGATGTAAGCCGGAAACATCACATATTCATGCGTATCTGCCATATCTCGATAAGTCTCATTCTGCAAAAGTGCATTTACATATTCCATATTCAACCCGTCATCTGTATACAGCCGCGCCCTCGGCGGCAGATACTCGCTTCCCGCTTCCGCCACAAAGGTAAAATCCAGTCCTGTTACAGTCATCGGATTCTGCAGAAATTCCGATGTCACCTGCAAAAGCCTGTCCATTCCGGCATGTTCTAACATCAGATCATGAATCTTCCGTTCCCATTCATCAGCCGCATCAAAAATCTCCTGCACATCATTCATAAATTCTGCTATTTCTTCCAGACTATCAAGTGCAATATGAATATACGGAATCTGCTGAAGCTCTTCTGATGCAGCATCAATTTCCTCTCTCCCACAAAATACCCAGAGTATATTTTCAGCAGTCAGAACTGCCGATTCCCACTCTTTGTCATATCTCTGTACCACATAAACATGCCCATGTCGAAATGTTTCTTTTTTTTCATAACACAAAAAAGGGCGCAGATATCCGTCTGAACCGGATAAAGTTCCCCTTTCCGTAATTTCATATTTCTCTTTTATTTTTTCATATAAATAAACTGATGACAGCTGCAAGTCTACAATCCTCCTGTCACATAATTGAAGCACCTATTTTACCAGTCAATTCTATAGCAATTTAACTCACACTATGTCTTTCTCATACGCACCTGTCAGCCCGGTTCTCACACAATAAACGTCTTCGCAACTTCCACAGCCTCAATACAGTTCTCCGTATAGGCATCTGCTCCCATATTCTTCGCCAGCTGCTCCGTTACTGCACCTCCACCAACCATAATCTTAAATTTATGCTTACTGTTGCTTCGTTTCAGAGACTTCACCACCTGCTCCATCTCCGGGATTGAAGTACTCAAAAGCGAGGAGATACACACGATCGACACATCAGGATTCTGCTTCACTGCACGCAGAAACTGCTTCTCAGAAATATCCACTCCCAGATCGATCACCTTAAATCCGGCACTACGAAACATGATCGCAACCAGATTCTTACCTACATCATGCAGATCACCTTCCACCGTTCCAAGGATTACAGTTCCGATATTCCTCCTGCCAAACTGCGAGTCCTGTTCCTCCAACAATTCAAAACCCTTGCGCACACTTCGGGCTGCTGCCAGAATTTTAATAATATCCGCACCATTGGATTTGTAATTCTCCCCACTGTTCGCATAGCCGGAGTCATGGCCTCTTCCACAATCCGCCCTGCAGGAATATGCTGCTTCAATGCCTCCCTCACCAGCTTCTCTGTCTCCCCCGGATGTCCGTCTTCAATTGTTTTTCTTAACTGTTCCAGTACTGTCATATCCTCAAGCCACCCTTAAACCTTCTGCCAAAAATCCCCCGCCCTGCGGCGAAGGATTTTTTGTTTTTTCAAACACGCTCTGCGCTTTCAATATCTGTATTTTATCATAGCTCACTGTTATTTACAACGAAAACTGACTTACCTGATTCGGCTAAAATGTTATTCCGTTACTGTTCACACACCATTGTCCCGCGAGGTGTTTTGGCATGAATATGCCAAAATCCCGAGACATACAAGCCAAAATTCCATTGCCGCAGGCAATCTGGAATGAATTTTGGCTACGTTACTGAGAACGGAGTGAACAGTAACATTATTCCAGAAGGTAACAGCTCGTATAAGCAATCGTACAATCCCCATAATAATACTGTAGCTCATTGGCCTGGCAAACCTGTGTTACCAGCATCCCGTAAGCCTCCATCGATGAGAAAGCCTGTTTCGGAAACCTGCATGGAGCATCCGGATAAGTACAGACCTTACATTTCGTACAGCATCCCGCACCAATCGCCAGCATATCCGGATAAATCTCCCGAAGTTTCTTCTCAAATTCCACAAAATACTCCTTATGTCTGGCTTCCGTTTCCATCATTCCCTCGCCATCAAAAACATCCTCCAATTCACCAACTGTCTGAACAATAATCCCATACTTATACTGCCGGACTTTCGCTTCACATTCCTCAAGAGAGCCACATCCCGGAGGACAGCTCCAGCACTTATCATACTTATGACAGGTATCTGCTGCACACATCTGTCGAACCTCCGGCTTCAGCTCAATCGTATCACAATCCAGCAACACCACATGCGAAAACCCCTGCTCCATTCCCATTTGCTCTATTTTTTTATATCCATAATCTAACCCCTTACTCTCTTGTATAATCTATAGCAACCTCATCAGGCAGATAAAATTATCCTCTTCGCGCCTCAGTTCTGCACCGAATAACTGCTCCGCAGTTTATCAGAAGAAATCTGCACTTCTCAATAATTCAATCAGGCGGATAAAATCATTCACCTGTCTCAAATCCCAGTTCATCAATAAAATGATCCTGAAAATCAGCCGAAGCAGCCAGCTCAACGAATTCAATCTTTCTCACCAGCTCATCCATCTCCAGCATTTCCTTCTCATTCACAAGTGCGATCTTCGCACCCTCACCAGCAGCGTTTCCCACTGGTTTCACTTTCTTCACAAGCGTCGCCGGAAGCAAGCCAATCTTCCCGGCACTGACCGGATCCATATAGTTGCCAAAAGCGCCTGCAATATATACCGAACAGATATCATCTTCTGTAATCCCAAGCCGCTCCATAAGCATCTGAATTCCCGCTGCAATCGCAGCTTTCGCAAGCTGAACCTCTCCGAGATCCTTCTGCGTCAGATAAACCCCTCTCTCATTACCGCCCCGCTCTGGCGGTACCAGAATAAACACACCTTGCTTCTCCTGTCCGCTTCTCAGCACACCATTCTCATCCAGCATTCCAGCATCCAGAAGACCCGCCACCAGATCGATCAATCCCGAACCACACAAACCAACCGCCGGCTTATTCCCAACAGTTGTATAGTTCCACTTCCCATCCTCATACTTCACATGATCCACAGCCCCGGCCGCGCCACGCATTCCACACTCAATCTTCGCACCCTCAAAAGCAGGCCCGGCCGCAGTAGAACAGGTCACCATCCGCTCCCTGTTTCCCAGAACCATCTCACCATTCGTTCCAATATCAATCATCAGAGAAATCTCTTCCTGCTGATCCTGCCTGATAGCCAGCAGACATCCACAGGTATCCGCTCCCACATATCCTGCAATATCCGAAAGCATGATCAACTCTGCACGCGCCTGCACAGCCAGACCATAATCCCCCGCATTCAGCACCAGCCTCTCACTCACAGCCGGAGTATAGGGCGCATGTACCAGCGAAGCCGGAGAAATCCCCAGAAACAGATGATGCATACAGGTATTTCCCACAACACACACCTGAAAAACATCCTCTCTCCTTATCCCTGCATCCTCTGCCAGACTTCCCAACATCTCATTAACCGCTTTCCGAACACACATACTTAACGCTTCTGTTCCATGCTCCAGCGCATAATTCGCCCGCATGATCACATCCGCACCATACTGCACCTGCGGATTCATCCTGCTCTCAACTGCCAGAGTCCTCCCATCCGCACCATCCAGCAAATACCCCGCAATGGTAGTCGTCCCAATATCAAACGCTGCCAGACACCTCCGACCAGCTTCCTTCCTCATTTCCAGAATCCGCCGTCTACTGTAAATCACATACCATTCATCAGAATCCCTGCGCATCCCATACAATTCACCCGCCAACTTCAGATTCACCTCCATCTGCCCCGGCTCAACCTCACCATCTGTCTCCGCCAGCGTATCCAGCAGCCTCTGCCAGTCCGACCGCTTCTCCCTGTTTTCGCCTTCTCCAGCTCAACCTGAGCCATCCGTAGTCCCGGTTCAAACACAACTTCTCTGTTAAATCCATCCGTCAAAATCTTTTCATTGCCAGCCCTGTCCAATGTCTCCACTACACAAGTCTCACCTTCACCAATCCGAATCTGACACGCCTTAACAACTTCACCATTAATCTTAACCAGACACTTCCCACATTTCCCCAGACCGCCACAAGGCGCATCCGGCCTCAGTCCTGCCTGAATCTCCGCCTCCAGTACCGATATCCCATCCTCCACCTCTATCTCAATATCCTCACGCACAAACTTAACCCAAGCCATAAAAACCTCCCACATATCCAATCCAAACATCACAACAGCCAGCTCAGAAAAATATTTTATTTCATGTGCATTTGCAGGGGTCTTAGATATTCTTAGCTCTCAGAAATCTGCGTTATGAGCAGACTGTATCACTGTCTGAGCGAAGTTTGCAACGGAGCGAGTTTGAGAAGGCTGCTCATGCCTTTAGCAGATTTCTGAGAGGTTAGAATATCTTAGACCCCGAAACCGCACATGAAATAAAATATTTTCTGAGCGTCCCCTTTTTCCCATTATAACACACTCCAAAAAAATCCCAAAATACACGAAAGGACCACTCCCCAGAGCAGTCCCCTCATAATATTTTCATGTTATACTAAACCCGCACAAGCAATCAAATCAGGCCGCCAACTTCTTAGCCAGTGAAGCCGCACTAGCCGCATCATCAGAATATCCATCAGCACCAATTTCCTCAGCAAAAGCTTCTGTAATCGGCGCTCCGCCAACCATAACCTTAATATTACCTCTGAAATCCGCCGCATTCAACGCCTCAACAGTCTCCTTCAGAGCCGGCATAGTAGTAGTCAGTAGCGCAGAAAGAGCAATGATCTTAACATCCGGATTCTCTTTATAGCACTCAATAATCTTAGCCGCCGGAACATCGACTCCAAGATCGATCACCTCAAATCCGGCACTCTCGATCATCATGGCAACCAGATTCTTACCAATATCATGAAGGTCACCGGAAACCGTAGCAATGATAACCTTACCAAGTGCACCTGTAGAACCAGATGCCAGATGCGGTTTCAGAACCTCAACACCTTTCTTCATAGCACGAGCTGCAACCAGCATCTCCGGAACAAAGATCTCACCATTTTTGAATTTCTCACCAACTACAGACATCGCACTGATCATACCATCATTCAGAATCGCAACCGGATCATCACCCTCATCAATGGCTTCCTGTACAGCCGGTCCTACTAATTTCGCTTTCCCTTTTTCAACTAATTCCGCAACTTCATTTATCTTAGACATAATCAAATCCTCCTGTTATTTCTCAATTTCAGATTCCAACCACTTAATTCATTTACACAGTTTCTGCAGATTCAACCTACTTCTTCTTTGTTGTACCAATTAAGCCTTCTCTGTAAGCCCCTATATATTCCATACAATAATCATCCAGACCAAGTAATGCTTCTGTTGCATAAACCAGTCCAAGCATATCCTTATTTGTCGGATCCATAATTCCACTGTCCAGTCCTGCATTCATTGCCAGTACCAGGAACCCGTAATTAATCAGCTTACGAACCGGCAGATTAAAGGAAATATTACTGATCGCTGCCGTAATATGAATGGTCGGATACTGCTCACGTACACTTGTGATCGTCTCAATATTCGTTGCAATACCATCCTCAGAAGTACAAAGCATCTCAACCAGCGGATCAATGTGAATCCTGTCCGGAGCAATTCCGTACTCTTTCGCTTTCGCCATGATCTTGTCAAAAACTTTCAGACGGTCTGCTGCACATTTCGGAATACCTGTATTGTCACTCAGCAGCGCAATTACCTGCCATCCTCATTTCCCGGCTCAGCCATGATCGGGAAAATCGTATCAATCTTATGTCCCTCTCCTGATACAGAGTTAAAAATTCCAGGTTTCTTACAGAACTTATAAGCCTGTGCCAGAACATCCGGACTCGGGCTGTCAATTGAGATCGGAAGATCTGTAACCTCCTGAATACAGTCGATCATCCATTTCAATGTTTCCACTTCTTCCGCTTCCGGAACAGAAGCGCAACAGTCAATATAAGTAGCTCCGCTTTCCGCCTGAAGCTTTGCTCTTGCTTTAATAAATTCAGAGTCTCTTTTCGCGATCGCTTCTGCAACGATCGGGATAGAACCATTAATTTTCTCACCAATAATAATCATTTTCAAACACCTCCATAGCATCATCCTCTGCAACACCTGAGATCAGAACATAATCTGCCATGGAAGCCTTGTAGATTCAGATGCCTTAATGCCAAATTTCTCTTCATTCAGCTTGTCAATGGAATCACAGAGAGATTTATAAACACCCGGATAAACAGAACCAGGGCCACCCTGAGCGATACACGGAACAAAGTATTTGTTTCCACATTCTTCGCAGACACGACGTACCACTGCATCACAATTCTCATCTGTCCAGCCCTCAAAATCAACTGCACGATTTTCGATACCGCCCATGAAGCTGATCTTTCCGCCATATTTCCTGATCAATTCCGGAAGATTATTGGTTTCCATACATCCCTGCCATACATCGATCCCCATCTCAATCATAGAAGGAACCAGTGTTGCTGCGTAACTGTCAGAATGATGGATAACCAGCTCAACGCCATGACTGTGATAATATCCGTAAATTTCTTTATATGGCTCAAGTAAAAATTCATCAAACATTGCAGGACTCATAAATGTACTGTCCAGTCCACCCCAGTCATCATGATGGAATAATGCATCAGGATGAAGGTTGGAACAGATACCTTCAGCAAGTTCCAGTTCCCACTCTGTCAGATATTTGATCAGATCATGCATTTCATCCGGATTAGTAATATAATAAACCAACGCATTACTGATCTCACACAGATGATGAGTCTGCTCAAATAATCCCGGTGCAACGAAAGCTGCTTTAAATGCCTGTTCTCCGTCAACTGCATCATACTGAGCCTTCACCATATCCCACTGATCCTGGGTAAATTTCAAAGACGGTGCATGTACATAGTCTTTCCAGTCTTCAATATCCTTTACCACGATCTTGTCAGGAGTATGTACAGGAAAAGAACCCGGAACTCCTTTCGGGAAAGTATTGGTTACTCCCCATGCATTCACTACATTTTCCTGACCCGGCTGAAGCAGCGGGTTTGCAAACATAAACGGATGAAAAAGAAGCTGTACTGCTTCATACTGATTAACAAATCTGTCAGGATTTCCGCCTTTTATAACTTCCAGCATATTCTGTTTCGGTGTTAACATATAATCTACCTCCTCATGCAATATGAAAATGCCCCCACATTCCCACATTTGTTTGTTTAATTTGTCGTTCTTTATCTCGTTTACGATGATTTTATTGTAGCATTTATACAATCCAAAATATATAATCAGATATGCGGATTTTTCACGCCCGTATTCCTACAAATTGTATGAATGCATCTCAAGTATTGTGCCAACAGTAACCGGCAGCCATATAATAAATTTTAAAATCAACCGTAAATACACTTGTAACACAACTCTAAACACTGTATAATTTTGTACATACAGATATCAGATTTTAAAATCATTTGTGCACAATAAGACTTTTAAACCTGATTTATCTAAACATGAAGAAATACGATTTATATAACAGATCAACAGATTCCGAATGTTTTACAGTAAATATTTAACAGGTGGTGAACACAATGTTTTCAAAAAAATTATTAATACCTCTGCTATCGCTCAGCCTTCTTGTTACTCCTGCATACAGCAGTCATGCTGCTGAAAATGCAGAGGCCGCGGAAACATCCGTAGAAGGTCAGGGAATGCTTTCCCCTTCTTCATCTTCAGAGAGTTCTGAAAGCGTCTTTAACGGTTCCGGGGCAGGCACATCTTCAGAACCAGTCACAGATGAGAAACTGGAGACAATTTTAAAACAGGTTCAAAGTCAGCTTCCCGCTGAAAACGGAACCTGGGCTGTTTTCATATCCGATCTTGTAAATGGAACCGAGGGCAGTCTTAATGATCAGAAAATGCAGGCTGCAAGCCTGATCAAGCTCTATATCATGGGAGCTGTCTACGAGAATTATGATCAGATAACCGGACAATACGGCAGGGATTCTGTAGACTCCAATCTGTACTCCATGATCACAGTCAGCGATAATGATGCAGCCAATACCCTGACAACTTATCTTGGCGGCGGCGATTCCGCAGCAGGTATGCAGGCTGTCAACAGTTTCTGCCAGGCACATGGCTATGACCAGACTCACATGGGACGTATGCTCCTTGCCAGCAATGAGAATGATGATAACTACACATCTGTAGGAGACTGTGGTCATCTCCTGCAGGAGATTTATAAACAGGATACATCCGGCTACACCCATGCCGCTGATATGTTTAATCTGCTCAAGGCACAGACACGCTGTAACAAAATTCCCGCACAGCTTCCGGAAGGAGTCAAAACCGCAAATAAAACCGGAGAACTTGACAACGTGGAAAATGATGCCGGAATCATCTATGATTCCAAAAATGACGTAGTAATCGTATTTATGTCCCAGAATCTCTCAAGTGCCGGTTCCGCACAGAATACGATCGCTACCTTAAGCAGAACGATTTACGATTACTATAATTAAATAATGTACTCTCAAAGTACATAATAACCCAAAGGAGGGATTCACTATGAAAAAAGAAAAAATATTGCAATTCCCATGATTCTTGCAGCTACGATTGCTGCTGTATCTGTACCCTGCAGCTCACAGATCGTTATGGCATCTGACACTTATCAGGTAGGTGTAAGTAAAGGGTATCTGGCTCTGCGCTCTGCCATGGCTTATGATTCCTCCAACGAGATCGGCGAGCTGTATTCCGGTGATACTGTTGAAGTTACAGAATATACCACCAGTGATTACTGGTACGTCTATTCTCCAAAACTGAACAGATCCGGATACGTAAATAACGATTACCTGTATTTCCTCTCATCACAGCCGACAAGTTCGTCCGGTTCTTATACTGTCAGTGTTGCCAAGGGTTATCTGGCTTTGCGTTCTGCAAAGGCTTATGACTCTTCCAACGAAATCGGACAGTTATACTCCGGTGATACTGTAACAGTTTCTGACAGCAGTGATCCTCAGTACTGGTATGTCTATTCTCCGAAACTGAACTTATCCGGCTATGTAAATAAAGATTACTTATATTACAGTGGCGATACTGCTGCCAGTGCACAGAGTTCTTCCGGAGATTCAAGGACTGTCAGTGTTGCCAAGGGTTATCTGGCTCTGCGTTCCGCAAAAGCTTATGATTCCTCCAATGAGATCGGACAGCTGTATTCCGGCGATACAGTTCAGCTTATTGACACCAGCGATTCCCAGTACTGGTACGTTTACTCTCAGAAGTTAGGAAAAAACGGATATGTAAATAAAGATTATCTGATTGGCAGAACAACCACATATGCCACCAGAACAGTCAGTGTTGCTACCGGTTATCTGGCTCTGCGCTCTGCGAAGGCTTACGACTCTTCCAACGAGATCGGACAGTTATATTCCGGCGATACAGTTCAGCTTGTGGATACAACTGATGTACAGTACTGGTATATTTACTCCCAGAAACTCTGCAAATATGGTTATGTAAATAAAGATTATTTATATTAATCTTTTTCGTAACACTATAAACAGTTACGCTTCTTTACGTTCACCATATACAACAAAACAGAAAGGACTCACAGTTATGAGCCCCAAACGACAGGTTAACCATAACATTCGTAAACACTTTAACACAATCATTTACAATATTTCACGTTACGCGGAAATTGCTCTTTCTATGGTAATTCTGCTGGTGATCGCACTGGCAGGCTTCCGGCTGATCATGGAGGTTGCAGATACTTCTGTTATGTCCATGGATACAGAATTTTTCAGCACTTTCCTTTCCCAGGCTTTGTCTCTGGTAGTAGGCGTGGAATTTGTAAAAATGCTCTGCCAGCATTCCGCACAGACAGTTGTTGAGGTTCTGATGTTTGCCACAGCACGTCAGATGGTAGTCGAACACCTCGGGCCAGCAGAAACTCTTCTTGGCGTACTCAGTATCGCAATTCTGTTTGCGATCCGCAAATATCTTATGACAGACAACGATGACATGAATGCTCATAACTGTCCGAAGAATACTGAAGAAAATTAAAGAAAACAAAAAACTGCATATCAGATACGATCTGTAAATTCTACCGGTCGTATCTGATTATGCAGTTTCTTTTTATTTCCACATGCTGATAAACGGGCGTCTCAAAAAAAGTAATTTTATATGATATATTCTATAGTTATGGTTATCAGCATGAGTGGCGCTTAATTTAATAATCACACTAGAACTTACTGTCCTTCGGCAGTTCATAGCCCTTGAAGTAAGAGCCAAAATCAACCTTCAGATAATTGCAGAGGTTGGCAAGCTCAACCATTGTGTTGTCATTTACAGGAATGCCATTCTCTCTGCGCTCTTTTTCTGCAAATACTTCCTTCTCACCATGAGTATAAATCTGCTCTGCGCCTTCTGCCTTTGGACTCTGACGAAGAGTTTCCAGATATTCGGAAAAATGCGCCCTGATATCATCTGCATTTCCGAAGATTGCGGGATCAATGGCAGCAAATCCATGACAGATACCTGTCTTGTCTTTAAATGTACAGCATTTATCAGAAGTAACACCCATGGAAAAGATGGAGCTGAAAATCTCGCAGAGCATTCCATAACCGTAACCCTTATGACTTCCGTTTACCTCTTTATTACCACCAAGTGGCATGATTCCGCCGCCCTTCTTGGCAACAATATTGGCAAGTACATCCGGGGCATCTGTGCTTTCCTGACCATTTGCTCCCAGAGCCCAGCCCTGTGGAAGTGGTTTTCCCATCTTATTATACATTTCCAGTTTTCCTCTGGTAACTACTGTTGTGGAGCAGTCAAAAAGGAATGGATAAGGTTCTGCCGGCATTGCCACTGCAATGGGATTGGAACCAAGCATTGCTTTTCGTCCAAAGGTAGGTACCATGATTGCTTCCGAGTTGGTACATGCCATACCAAGTAAGCCCTGTTTGGAAGCCATTTCCGCATAATATCCTGCAATACCGAAATGATTGGAATTTCTTACTGAAACAAAACCAACCCCTGTTTTTTTCGCTTTCTCAATTGCTTTCTCCATTGCAAAATGGGAAATCAGCTGTCCCATACCGTCATGTCCGTCGATCACTGCTGATACAGGTGTCTCAAATACAACCTCAGGTTTCGCATCCGGATGGATGGTTCCCTTCTCAATTCCTTTATCATATCTTACCATTCTCTGCATTCCATGGCTTTCAATCCCGTACAGATCTGCGGTAAGCAAAACATCCTTGATGATATTCGTCTCTTCTTCATTAAAACCAAATTTACGAAATACGTCGTGGCAAAAAGTATTTAATGTGTCATAACTCCATTTTACATATCCCATAACTGCAAAGCCCCTCCTTATAGTATTACCTCTTCTTATATTGGTTATACCAATCAATTTGTTAAAATGATTATATTACCATCGCTTTTAAAAATCAACTGTTTTTTCTGATTTTATTTTTCTTTTTTTCTATAACATAAACAGGGCGAGTAATTCTAAATGAATTGCTCACCCTGCTCTAGAACTGCCTGCTTCACAGCAGCTCCCCTTCATTATTTTTTTTAATTTGCTTCTTTTAAAATTGCAACATCATATGGTTTTAATTCAACAACATTCTCCACTGTTTCATGTGTGATCATATTCTCATATGACTGCTCCATTGAAACTATAACTGAATGGTCATTATAGTTCAAAATAAACAATGCATCATTTGTTCCATCTGTAGCATCTACAACTTCTACACCATCAACTTTATATAAATCCATATCAATCCCTGCTTTTCTTCCCAGATAAACAGCCAACATTTTCATGGCTTTTTCATCCAGATCGCAGCCCAAATAATATACCTCACCTTTTCCTATCTGGTTTACAGTCATGCAGGCCTCACCTGCATAAAAATCAGAAGTATATTTTCCAATTACTTTTGCAGTAACTGGTTTCACTATATCACACCACATGTGAGCCATTCCATTTCCAAACACACCTGTCGTAGCAGTTGTTTTCTCCAGAAGCGGATCATAATCTTCTACCTCTACACCGGCTAGGTCTGCAAATACGCCTGGTACAGTTTCTGTAAGCATGTTATTATACATATCTTTGATTCCACTTCTAAATGAGAATAGAACTTTTCCGCCTGCTTGAGCATAAGTTTCAATATTTTTCTTTCCTTCATCCGATACCATCATCAACATTGGTGCAAGAACAAGATCATATCTATTTAAGTCTTCTTCTGCTGTCACGAAATCTACTGGAATTCCCATGTTCCAAAATGGACGATAATAATCAAGCAATAAAGAATCATAATACAATCCTTCTACCTGACGATGAATAGATTGACTCCATTCACTATCAAAAGATTTGATAATTGCAACACGTGCTCTCGGCATCAGCGCTCGGTAGTTCTTACTTAGTTCTTCCATTTCAGCTCCTACCGAGAAACTTCAGCATATCTTCTGTTCGGTTTTCCATCATGATTCAAAATGCCATGCCAGAGTTCTTCTGTTCCAAACGGGCATGCTCTCCAGCGGAAATAAACAACTGTATCGGCTCCATTTGCCACTGACTGATATGTCCAAAGACGGAGTTTTCCAGGCGTTGGTGTTGGTCCCAACTTACTCCATCCGCAAGGACCGGACTGCTGTTCCATAACCCAGAACGGTTTCTTCTTATAGCTTCTAAGCAATGCATGGTCTCTTGATACTGTTTCCGGTTTTGCTTTCCCCCACTGAAATTCAATATAATTATCCCATGTTACAAAATCAAATTCTTTAGATAATTTAAAATAATCAATTCCTGTTCCCGAGTTAATAGCAGCGTCTAAAAGATTGCTAGTTATCGGAAGATCAGAATACTCCTTAATTGTATCTACAGATTCTTTTGTAAATTCAACTACAGAATCACTGCAGAAACGATAGTAGTCTAGCAACAATGCTGGGTTCTGCTGTGTATCGTGACAAGTATCATAGCATGCACCCGCCTTCGGAATATTCAGCTCCTCAAAACTTCTGTATGTCTGACTCCAGAAAGTAGTTCCATACGTTTTATTCAGATTATCAATCGTACCATATCTCTCTTTCAGCCAGCTACGGAAACGGTTCTCGCAAGACTTACAATAACATCTGGTTGTATTTGACCATCCCAGTTCATTATCTACCTGCCATGCTTCAATTGCAGGATGTTTTGCATATCTCTTTGCAATAAGGGTATTTAATTTTTTTGTTTTTTCTCTGTATGTCTCACTGTTAAAGCAGTAATGCTTTCTTGTTCCGAAGAGCTTCGGATTTCCATGAATATCATTCTGAAGAATATCTGGATACTTATCTATCATCATTTAGGAGGGTAGCTGAAGGTGTACACATTACTACCTTGATTCCGTACTTTCCAAAAAAATCCAGTGCCTCATCCATCCAGTCAAATTCGTATTTTCCTTCTTCAGGCTCATAAAGGCTCCATGCAAATTCACCAATTCTGATTACTTTGATATTTGCTTTGACCATCATCTCTGCATCTGTTTTCCAACGCTCTTTTTCCCAATGTTCTGGATAATAATCCGCACCAATTCTCATAGTATTTTCTCCCTGTTATTTTCCAAATTCAAATTTCACGGATTTTAATGCTTCTTTACAGCTGCAATCACCTGTATATGCAATATATGTAATATCCTCTTCTACAAAATCATCTTTTTCTTCTGAATAATAAGCCATATCCTTCGAACTTACCTGAAGAGAAACTTTCTTTTCTTCTCCCGGCATTAATTCTACTCTCGCGAAATCTTTCAAGATTTTAACCGGACGATCTACAGCACTTCCCTCACATCCGATATAAAGCTGTACAACTTCTGCGCCTTTTACATCTCCTGTATTCTTTACATTAACAGAAATCTTTGCTGTTTTATCAAATACTTCAACTGTCGGCTCGCTGATGTCAAATGTTGTATAGGATAAACCATAGCCAAACGGATACAAAACAGGAATGTTTTCTTTATCCATCTTGCAGTAGCCATGATAGTATTCATACTCTGCATATGTGCAGTCAGGATCAAAATCAGGATAACTGTCTTCGGAAAGTGCTACTGTATATGGAAGTTTACCGCTTGGGCAAACATCACCGAACAGAATATCTGCCAGTACATTCCCGCCTTCCATTCCACTGTAGAAGGAGAAGATAATTGCAGGAACATCTTTTTCCCACTCATCGATCAGGATCGCACTACTTCCGATAATGGAAACGACAGTATTCGGATTCACACCCTTTACACCATGAATCAGATCGATATCTCTCTGATGAAGTCTCATGCTTGCTCTGTCTCCGCCCATTCCGGCAATATCACTTCTATCAGCCAGATATTCTCCTTCATCGCTATGGATATAACCAGCAACGATCACTACTGCATCAGCATCTGCTGCAAGTTCTTTTGCACGTTCCAGATCACTTCCGTCATTATAAAGGATCTGTGCTTTCGGCATTTTTTTCATCAGGCCTTTAAATGGCGTAACTGTATAATATGGATGAACCTTACTGGAACCATGGTCGCCGATATTTTCTGTATCTCCCAGTACTCCAAGAACTACGATCTTCTCTGTTTTCTCTTTATCAAGCGGAAGTACATGATTTTCATTCTTCAGAAGTACCATCGATTCTTCTGCTGCTCTCTTTGCTACTGCTATATGTTCCGGGCATGCAAGAATATCTTCTGTATATTCCTGCGGATCTTTTCTTGTCTCATAATAGAGTACAGTACGAAGAATGTAACCAACTGCTTCATCTACATCTTCCATAGCAAGAGTTCCGTCTTCAATTGCTTTAGGGATCTGTTCTGCATAATGACAGATACATGGCATTTCAACATTCATTCCACTCTTTACTGCCTTTGGACCATCTTTTACAGCCCAGAGGAAATCAGATAAAGTAAATCCCTCGAATCCCCATTTATCTCTGAGGATATCTTTTAACAAATATTTACTCTCAGATGCCTGTTCTCCATAAACTTTATTGTATGCTCCCATTACAGAAGCCGCGCCTTCTTCAATACATCTCTTGAAGTGAGGAAGATATACTTCAAAAAGTGTTCTCTTATCTGCATGCACATCAGCTTTAAATCTCGCATTTTCAATACTGTTCATTGCGAAATGTTTAATGCACGCCATAACATTCTGGCTCTGAACACCTCTCGTCAGAGCTGCCCCCATTTCTCCCAAATGATAGGTATCTTCTCCGTAGCACTCCTGCGCACGGCCCCAGCGTGGATTTCTTGGAAGATTGATGCACACACCGCCGTAATAGTTTCCGCCCACTGCACGAACCTCTGCACCGATCACTTCTCCAATCTTCTCTTCCAAATCACGGTCAAAGCTGGCACCTCTTGCCATAGAAACAGGAAAGCAGGTGGCAGATCCGGCAACAACACCTCTTGGTCCGTCTACGAAACGGATATTCGGAATTCCCAGACGTTCTACTGCCTTTGTCGGATATGGATTTACATTATAGTGTTCGATCAGGAACAGATCATCCAGTAATTTCTTCTCTGTAACCTGGCCTGACATTACACCGATCTTCTCATCCAGTGTGAGTTCCTGGATCACTTCATCTACATATTTCTTTATTGTTTTTTTGAACAATTTTCTGTCAGTTTTGTTCTTTTTACTACATCCCTCATCCTTTACTTCTCCTTTCATAATTGCACTTGTCTGATGTTTATTTTTATTTTCTCTTTGCATATTTTCTCATGTCAATAATAACAGCAAGAAGAATGATCAGACCTTTTACGATATACTGCCAGTACATGTTTACACCGATGAATGCAAGGCCATAATTGATAACTGTGAACATCAGAACACCAATTACGATACCGCCTACACTACCAACACCACCTGAAAGAGATACACCGCCGATTACGCAGGCAGCAACTGCATCCATTTCATATCCGTTACCGGTTGTATTGGAAGCACTTCCGATACGTCCTACTTCCAGGGCTGCTGCAAATGCATACATCATACCTGCAATTGCGTAAACCATAATCTGTGTCTTTATAACATTTACACCGGATACTTTTGCAGCTTCCGGGTTACCACCTACTGCAAACATATATTTACCAAATTTTGTTTTATTCCATACGATCCACATAACTACACATACTGCTGCGGCAATGATGATCAGATACGGAATCTGGAAGTCCCCGATTCCAATGGAACCAATTGCAATCTGAGTTACTTTTGAATCAATACCACCAATTGGCTGTGCACCATATGGCGGACGGTCAAAATAAATAGAAGATGCACCATATAAGATCAACTGCATACCAAGCGTTGCGATAAACGGCGGTACTTTAAATACTGCAACAAGCACACCGGATATTCCACCAAGTACAAGACAGATTGCCAGTACCAGTAATAATGGAACGATCAGCGGAAGCTCTTTTAAATTCGGATACATTCTGTATGCATAGTCCGGATTCTGAACTAAAGATGCGAAGATAACTGCTGCCAGACCGATCATACGTCCTGTGGAAAGGTCAACGCCCTGCACTACCAGTACCATTCCGGCTGCTAATGCAATAATAATCTTAGTTGATGACTGCGCAAAAATATTTTTAAAGTTATTGAATGATAAGAATCTTGGTTCTACTACCACAATTGCAACTAACAGGATAATAAAAACCAGATAAATTGCTTTTTCAGCAATAAGTTCTTTAATTGAAATGTTCTTTGAATTTTTCACCAGAATCCCCTCCTGAGTTCGTATTGAAAGATCAGATAAATCGGGCCGCTGCCTGCATAACATCTACCTGTCCTACTTCTTTTGAATCAAATATAGCTGATTGATGTCCATTGCTCATAACCAGAATCCTGTCGGAAATTCCGAACAGTTCCGGCATTTCTGAGCTTACTACGATAATTCCTTTTCCTTGCTCAGCCAGCTGGTTGATCAGCTGATAGATTTCAAATTTAGCACCTACGTCAATACCCCTGGTAGGCTCATCCAAGAGCAGGATATCAGGATCTGTCAGCAGCCATCTGCCCAGAATTACTTTCTGCTGATTTCCTCCTGAAAGGTTCGCGATCTTGGACTTCATTGACGGAGTTTTTACTTTCATGGCATTTATCATTTTGGTAATATCTGCTTTCATTTTTTCTCCGTTTAAAAGTCCCGTCTTCTGATATTTCGGTAAATTGGAAATTGTCATATTAAATCCAACACTCAAACCTCCAAAAATACCATCCGATCTTCGTTCCTCTGTCAGCATTGCAAATCCATTCGCCATTGCCTCTTTTGGACTTCTGTTCTGAACTTCTTTTCCTTTTACCAGTATCTGACCTTTGCCTTTCATTCTTATGCCAAATAATGTTTCAAGGATTTCCGTTCTCTTAGATCCTACTAATCCGGCGATTCCAAGGATTTCTCCCTTATGTAATTGAAAATTAACGCCCTCAAATCCTGGATTTAATGTACCGAGGTCTTTTACTTCCATTAATACATCACCTATCTTGGCTTTCTTTTCCGGATAGCGGTCTTTTAATTCTCGTCCAACCATCATTTGATGATCTTATCAATGGTCAACTCACTGGCAGGTTTTGTATCGATCCACTTGCCATCTCTCATGACTGTTACATCATCAGAAATACGCAAAATTTCTTCCATTTTATGTGATATATAAATAATACTGGTATTCTTTTTCTTAAGCTTTTCTATAATCTTAAAAAGATGCTCTACTTCTTTCTCTGTAAGCGATGAAGTCGGTTCATCCATTACAATTACTTTTGAGTTATACGAAACTGCTTTTGCAATCTCTATCATCTGTTTTTGTGAAACTTTCAGGGTTCCTATCTTAACCTTCGGATTTACCTGAATATCCAAATCATCGAAAATCGCTTTTGTGTCTTCATACATTTTCTGGTCATCTACCAGACCATGCTTCATTGGAAATCTTCCAAGCCACATATTTTCCATAACTGTCTGATTTAATACCTGGTTCAGTTCCTGATGCACCATGGATACATGATTCTGTAATGCTTCTGATGGGCTGGAAAATTTAATGTTTTTGCCATCCAGAATGATTTCGCCCTCATCAAATGAATAAATACCGAACAGACATTTCATTAATGTGGATTTACCTGCACCATTTTCTCCCATAAGAGAATGCACTGTTCCAGGACGTACACATAACGTTACATCGTCAAGTGCTTTTACACCAGGAAACGATTTTGAAATATGCTTTAATTCCAATATATATTCTGTTCCCATTTTAAAATCCTTTCCCTCTTTTTTATTACAGGCATCCGTTTAAAACGAATGCCTGCCTGTAAAATCAGTTATTTTTTATTCATAAGTTGACTTTGCTAAATCAAGATTATCTTTGGTGATTGCCTGATATGGAACTCGTACAGCTTTTGCTTCTTCTTCCACTTCTACACCTTCGATTCCATCCACAGCGTCTTTACCACTTGTAAGGTTCTCTGCCATTTTTACAATTGTCTGTCCCTGAGTCTTAGCATCCTGTAATACGGAACCTGTGATCTCACCGCTTTCAATCTTGGAAAGAATTTCAGGAAGTGCATCAATTCCATAAATCGGAATGTATTTGCTGCTTTCTTCTCCATCTGTATTAAATCCGGCTGCTTCTACTGCTGATAAAGCACCAAGTGCCATTGCATCGTTTCCTGCTACGCAGCATTCAATTTCGTCACCGTATTTAGATACCCATGCATCCATTTTTTCTTTTGCAGTTGCTGTTATCCCACATTCCTGTATCTTCTGCAAGAAGGTCAATCTCAATTCCTGCATCTTCGATTGTGCTCTTGAGATAATCACATCTCGGCTGGGATGCTGTATGTCCCGGGTCACCCATCAGATATACAAGCTGTAATTTTCCATCACCGTTTTTATCCATTTCCGGATGTTCTTTCCAGTAGTCGATTACCATCTGTGCCTGAATAGATGCACCATAATCTCCACCTGTAGATGTTACCTGATAAGCATTTTCATAAGAATTAATTACATCGTAATCTGTTATCTCTTTGTTGAAGAAAATGATCGGAACATTTCCTGCGTCTTTACATTTCTGGATCAGTGTCGGAGCTGCTGTTACATCACATACAGAAACTGCAACTGCAGAAGCGCCTTTAGCCAGCATTGTATCAACCTGATTGTTCTGTGTGGACTGGTCATTCTGTCCATCTTCGATGTTTGTTTTAAAGATTCCATCGCATGCATTTGTAATCGCTTTTCCAATATAAGAGTTGAAGTTATCAGAAGCTGAATAAATACCTGCGCCAAGAATCTTCTCATCATCAGCTTTACCTGTGCTGCACCTACGCCGCCAACACCGGCTACCATTACTGCTGCCATTAAGACACTTAATAACTTTTTCTTCATTTGTAAACCCTCCCATTAGTTTATTTTACGCGTTTGTTATTTTGTATACTCATATTAACTTTGAGGTCCTATTTTTTCAACTTTTGATATTTAGATTAAGGGGACATTCTTTTGTTTCTTATTTTTGTACAAAAAAAGACGAATTATCCAAATTTTTTATCATTATTGCACATTCGTCTTTTTTTGTTTTACCATTCTTCTTCTCTTGTCAGCACACCGTGCTTAAGAAACATGGATTCTCCCTTGATTTTATTCATAATTGCAAAGTTAGCAGTAAGAAGAATTACTCCGATTCCTCTTTTCTGCAATGCTCCGATCATCTTTCTTGTAATTTCCCTCATATTAATATCCATATCTGTAAATGGATTCTCAATGATCACAATCTTTGGCTGATACACCAGCCATTTTTCATAGGCCAGCTTCTGTAGTTCTGCATTTCCAATATTTTTCAGTTTCTTCTTATTCAGCTCATCGTTCTGAAGGAAATCACTTACACTTCTGGTATACTTTTTCGCAAACCAGAATCCTCTTACCTTTTCATGTAGCGGCACACTCACATTTTCCGTTGCACTCATATTATCCAGGATCATGCTCCTATACGGTGCTTCTGTTATAAACCCTACGCCCTCACGTACTGCCTGGCTCATATTTGATACCTTATACAATTTCTCAGAAATATAAATCTGTCCTTCTTCAATGCTCTCTTCTCCCGAAAACATTTCCCAGAAACTGCTCTTGCTTTTTCATCTGAATAATAAATCTTAAGCAGCTCTCCGGAACACAATGTAAAATTAAGATTCTTCAGATAACAGGTACTTACATCTCTTACTTCTAATACATTGTTCTGCCCATTTATTACTTCTGCCCATAGGCTCCAAATGTTTCTGCCTTATTTTCATATATCAGAGCTTTCAGAACTTACTCAACTTACAGTTTAACTGAGAAATCCCAGATACAAATGTAGTTCTTCCATTTTGAACAACTGCAATAGATTCCATCCATTCCATAATAAAATCTTCAAATCCTACTGTAACCAGAAATGACATCTGGGATTTCATTTTGTCAATAAGAGAAAACACTTCTCCCAGATCCTTTTCTGATAAAAGGCTGGTAATCTCATCCAGAATCACAATTTTCTTTCTTCCTCATAGCTTTAAGTAATTCTATAATAACCTTTTCCTTGGCAGATAAATTTCTGACTTTATGAGGCATATCATCCGAAATATTCAGTTCCGTCCTTAACTTCTGGAAACGTTCTCTATACTCTTTCTGATCCAGAAACAGTTTTCTGTCTGAAAAAAGAAATATATTATCTTCTATCGTAATAGAAGGCAGTAATTTACTTTTAGAACCAATCACCGCCACCTGCTGTTTTAACAATCTGGCAGCTTCTTCATAAGCTTTCCTTTCCTCATTTACAAAAATCTTTCCTGAATAAAGTAAAACATCTCCAAGCAGCATATCAATAAAGAGCTTCTGTTCCAGAATATCATCGAATACGATTCCTGTTATTTCTCCCTGAAACAGTTCCAGAGACAGATCATCAAATATAACATTATTCCCTTTTTTTATTCTTTCCGCCTTCTATATTCAGTAATTCTCTTTGCACTGATTTCTCTGCTCCCTGTTTGTAATGATCGGTACCGATATCCTGACTTCTGTTCCAAGATTAGGAATACTATAAATATGTATTCCATATTCATCCCCCAAATAACAGCTTAATACGCCTGGATACATTCGGCAGAGCAATACCTCCACGTTTACGCTTCTCTTCTGTCAGCGGCCCTGAAGTTATCTCCAGTCTCTGGTTGATCTTTATAAGCTCTTCTTCGTCAATTCCAATTCCGTCATCATGAATATTGATCAGAAGTTTCTTCTCTGTCATCTCCAGTGAAATGATGATAACTCCACCTTCTGCTTTCGCTTCCAGACCATGGAAAATTGCATTTTCAACTACAGGTTGCAAAGTAAGTTTAGGGAGTTTACATTCCAGGATCCTTGCATAGTCATCCGGAAAATTAACTCTCATATCCAGTTTATCTCCAAAACGATACTGCTGTATTTTAAAATAATTCTCTACATTCTCCAGTTCATCTTCTACTGAAACCAGATTTCCTGTATCCGTGATGGTATATCTGAAAAATGTAGACAATGCTTCCGTCGTATCAGCAATACTATCAATTCCTTCACATAGCGCATCTCCTCGTATTGCTTCCAGCGTATTATACAGAAAATGAGGATTGATCTGATTCTGCAGTGCAAGAAGTTCTGCATGTTTTGTCGATAACTCAATAATGTTCTTTTTATCCAATATGGAATCCAGCTTCTGCATTACTTCATTCTGCTCTGGAAAAATCTGATAATCCTGATCAATCAGTTCCTGAAAACTTCCACTCTGTATAAAATGTTTGAATAATTTTCTGGTCTCATTACATGGTTTTATCAGAAACTTATAAATAATCACATAAATGCTTCCTGTAATAACCATCTCTGTCACAATAACCACCATCATAGAAAAGAATCCCAAGATATCCTTTCGATGCAGCCCATATAACTTCTATAAACTGAAGACCTGCCCCTAATCCCAGAAGAACCCACAAAAAATTAACTGCCTGTCTGCTAAATATATTTCTTTTTTTCATAGTTTTTGCACCTGCACATTTTGATTAACTATATAACCTTCTAAATTCTGAAGGATTCAATCCTGTTGTCTTCTTAAACAATTTAGAAAAATATTTCAGATCATTATATCCTACTGCAGATGCTACTTCCGCAATGTCATAATTAGTCTGTATGAGATAGTTCTTTGCATTTTGGATACGAAGCTCTGTCACATACTCAAGGAAATTTTTTCCTGTTTCTTTCTTAAACAGTGTAGAAAAATAGGCAGCATTAAATCCAATATACTCACTGACATTCTCTAGACTGATATGTTTGTTGAAATTATCATGGATATATTTCTTTGCATCACGTATCGGTTTACTCTCTTCATCCTGAATATTCTTCATATAAACCTGATGCACCCGGGACAGATCCGATTTGATCCACTGAAAGAGTTCATCATAATCCCATATCCTTCTGTACTGTTTTTTATAATCTTCAATCAGAAAAAGATTTCTGCCTTCACGAGAATATTTCATACCAAACCGCAATGTTTCAACTAATTCACCAAAAACTTCATAAACCAGTTTTCCGTCATACTTAAATGGCTTCAATTTCTCTCCAACCTTGTCAACAAGGCGGAGGGTTCCTTCAATATCCATTCTTTCCTGATAGGTCAGAATTTCATTTCGCAGACCACTGTCAAAAATTTCTTCTTTAGTTTTTCCACTTTTACTGTCTTCACTGTAGCAGATATATGTATCTTCATTTTCGCCCATTCGATTCATGATCGCCAGTTCTGCCTCTCGGAAACTATCCGTGATTCCCATATAAGAACTATGTGTATTTCCCTGTCCGATCCTTATTCTGATATCAGGAAATACAGTTTTTAAATTAGATACATTAACTATCAAATGTTTTAGCTTTTTTCTGACTGGTTCAATCTCTTTATCCACTGTATTTAAAATGCATACGATTCATCCTGATATACTGTAGACATATAAGTTTCGCAGTATATCTCCAATTTTTCTTTTACCATCTGATGAATTTTGTTCATTACAAATTCTTCACTGTCACCGGCAGATTTGTCCGAATTTTTTGAGAAAAATGGCCTGACTCTGACTGCTGTAAAAAATCCTTTATGAAATTTACAACCATACTGTTCATTCAACTGTTCCAGACTCATATCTGCTTTTAGCGGATTAGTTGCTGAGTTTTGGAGCGTTTCATAAGAAAATTCTCATGTATATGCTCTCTTGACGCTTCTATGATTGATTCCAATTCATTTCTTATTCTGGCACTCTTAATCAATGATTCATGAGACTCCTTAATTTCAATTAATGAGTTTTCCAGTTCTCTCTTTTTTAATGGTTTCAGCAGGTAGTCTTTTACCCCATACTTAATTGCCTGCTGTGCATATTCAAACTGACTGTAACCGCTGATTACTATGAAATTAATCTCTGGATTTGTTTCTTTTGCCCTACGTATCAGTTCCAGCCCATCATACACCGGCATACGTATATCTGTAATCACAATATCCGGTTTCTTTTCACAAATACTTTCATAAGCAGTCTTCCCATCATTTGCGAAACCAATAATATCCATTTCCAGGGCATCCCAATCCACAAGATGCTGAATCAGACGGCATACTTTTATTTCATCATCTGCTATTAATACCTTCAATCCTTTTCCTCCCTGTCTATTTCCGCATATATTAACACTAATCCTTCTGAAATTCTATTATAAACTATCTAATTCTTTTTGTATACCTATGAATTTTCTTTGTATTATCATCAAATTATCTGACACATTGTCTTTTCTCAGAATAAATATTTATTGCTTGCTTTTATAAAACTCCAAGAATATACTATGAACAGATAATGAATCTGTATTATTTTGCCACTCATTATCTTCTTATATTTTTCTGATAAACCATAAAGAATTTATAACTACACTCACAAATAATCTTATCAGAATCTTATGAAATTATTTTATAACAAAATAAAGAAAAGGATATCTACAATATGATTCAGGACATCGCACCACATACTTATCACAACGAATACAAACCTTCTGCCCCGGATAAAGACAGCTTTATCCTTGCATACGAAAAAGGCAGTATACTTCTTCCCCGCCAGGAACGGGATGCAGATATTACTTTCCCACGTTTCCGGGAGTTGGAGGAAAAGATCGCTGATCTTTACAACAATTTTATTTATCTGTTTTCCATAGATGATCAGCGTTTCTACCTGATCCCGGAGCTGGATACCTCTCTGCTTCCGGACTATGAATTTCAGGATGTACGGATTCTTCGGACAGCCCGGCCACAGCATCTGGCATTTGCAGGAGTTACAGGACATCAGCTTTTCCAGTGGTACAGCAAGCGCCGGTTCTGCGGCTGCTGTGGAAAACCAATGCTGCACAGCCAAAAAGAACGTATGATGGAATGCCCTTCCTGCGGCAATCAGGAGTATCCTGTCCTGTGTCCTGCAGTAATCGTAGGAATCACAAACGGAGATAAAATCATTCTTTCCAAATATGAGGGCCGCAGATTTAAGCGTTACGCCCTTATCGCAGGCTTTGCAGAAATCGGAGAAACCATTGAAGAAACTGTTCACAGAGAAGTAATGGAGGAAGTTGGCCTTAAGGTAAAGAATCTCCGCTATTACAAAAGCCAGCCATGGTCCTTCAGCGGTACCCTGCTTTTCGGATTCTTCTGTGATGTGGACGGCGATGATACCCTGACCGTTGACCATGAAGAGCTCTCCATGGCACAGTGTAGAACGTGATAAAATCCCGGATCAGGGCAATAATATCAGCCTGACCAAGGAAATGATGATGCTCTTCCGTGATGGAAAAGAACCCAGATAAACAATATTCTATATCAGAAAAAGCTCATAGAATATTTTTCCCTATTATGCTAAAAGGATACATACACGGTAATGTTACTGTGCATGTATCCTTTTCGTTTCTCTGTAAAATTGCTTCACTATATTCTCAAAAATATTTCTGATTACTCTTCACGCCGCACTCCCGCTGCCAAATCCACGGCTTCTGCGGCTTCCATTACATTCCTGCTCAAATTCTTTCAGTTTCCGTCTTGCTTCCGGTGTCAGATTTGTCGGAACTTCAATCTGTACAGTTGCATATTCATCACCGTGTACCGACGGATTATTCATTGCAACGATACCTTTGCCTCTCAGACGTATCTTCGTTCCGGACTGAGTACCTGGTTTAATGTTACAGAGAACGTCACCGTAAATAGTGTGAACCTTCGCCTCACCGCCAAATACTGCTGTTGTAAATGGGATATTTACAGTTGTGTAAACATCTCTGCCTTCCCGTTTATATCCGGTTTATCCTGAACGTTTACTTTCAGAAGCAGATCACCGGCTTCACCTCCGCCGACTCCCGGATATCCTTTTCCTTTAAGTCTGATAGATTTACCGGATTCAATACCTGCCGGAATATTGACTTCGTAATTCTGGACGCCACCGTTGCTGCTCTGCAGGCGGATAACCTTCTTGCCACCAAAAGCAGCTTCGTCAAAGCTGACAGTAACCTCCGCATGAAGATCCTCACCTTTACTGCTGTAAGAACCGCCAAAGCCGCCAGTTCCATTGCTTCCGAATCCGCCAAAACCACTTCCGTGAAATCCACTGCCACCGAAACCGCTGCTTCCAAAACCACCGGATGATTTACTCTTCTTAAATCCACCACCAAAGATGTTCTTCAGGATATCATCCATATCTTCGCCATTCTCAAAATGATATTCATGATAACCATTGCCATCACTGTACGAGCCATGGAAACCGCCGCCAAAAGGATTGCCCTGTGCTCCGCCAAAGCCACTGCCAAAAGGACTTCCCTGTGCGTTTCCATAATTACCGGCACCTTCTTCAAAAGCAGCGTGGCCAAACTGATCATACAGTTTACGTTTCTTCTCATCACTCAGAACATCATAGGCTTCATTTACTTCCTTAAAATGCTCTGCTGCCGAAGCATTTCCCTCATTACTGTCCGGATGATATTTCTTTGCCAGTTTTCTGTATGCTTTCTTAATCGTTGCTGCATCTGCGTTTTTGTTCACGCCAAGAACTTCATAGTAATCTCTTTTCAATATCATCACCTTCCCTCATAAACACATTCTAACGCAATCATTCCTGACTTCATATTTCTGCAATCCTCATTATGCAAACAACGGGAAGCCAAAAGATTTGACCTCCCGTTGCTGTAACTTAACATCTATTATCCTTCAATGGAGATGCTGTGCTTCTGTTCCACTGCTGGCTTTGCTTCTTTCTTCGGAACAAATAATGTCAGGATACCATGTTTGAATTCTGCTTTGATGTCGTCCTGATGTACTTCTTTACCTACATAGAAGCTACGACTGCAGGCACCTGCATAACGTTCTCTGCGGATATAACGTCCTGTCTCTTTTTCCTTCTCATCTTTATCCAGACCTTTCTCCGCACTGATGGTCAGATAACCATTTTCAAGTGCTGCATGAACTTCATCTTTCTTAAATCCTGGAAGATCTACAATCAGTTCGTATCCGTTACTCATTTCCTTGATATCAGTTTTCATTACATGATTTGCTTTATGTCCATAAAGTTTCTTCTCTGCATCCTTCATTGCTCTGTCATCATAATAGAATGGGAAATCTCCAAAAAAGTCATCAAATAAATTTTCTCCAAAAATACTAGGCATTAACATAAGTCATATCTCCTTTTCTAATATATTTTATATATGTCAAATCTGTTCGCCAGATTTACTTTCCAAATCTATCTTTACAGGCTTTTTCAACCTTTTATCTTCAATCTTTTAGTGTAAGCTTTTATTTTTATATCTGTTTTTAATCTCTGGCTGACCTTAACGGGTCAGTCAGAATATTTATTCATCAGCCTCAATGGCAATTGTTTTCTTCTGTTCTACTGCTGGTTTTGCTTCTTTCTTTGGTACAAATAATGTGAGGATACCATGTTTGAATTCTGCTTTAATGTCTTCTTTCTCAACTTCTTTACCTACATAGAAGCTACGGCTGCAGGCACCTGCGTAACGTTCCTTACGGATATAACGTCCTGTCTCTTTCTCCTGCTCATCTTTGTCCAGGCCTTTCTCTGCACTGATAGTCAGATAACCATTCTCCAGGTCAGCCTTTACTTCATCTTTGGTAAATCCCGGAAGATCTACGACCAGTTCATAGCCTTTATCAGTTTCCTTGATATCGGTTTTCATTATATGGCTGGCTCTGCGTCCGTAAAGTTTCTTCTCTGTATCTTTCATTGCTCTGTCATCATAATAAAATGGAAAATCTCCAAAAAAGTCATCAAATAAATTTTCTCCAAAAATACTAGGCATCAACATAAGTCATCTCTCCTTTTCTATACCGTTCATCTGTATGTGATGGACTCTCAGTTATGCATCTTTACCTTGTTTCTTTGGAACTTAGGTTATCAGGAATCTCATAGAACTTATTTCTTTGTTCTCTTTTTGTTCCCCTTCCTTTGTTCTAGTTGTAATATAACACTTATTATTAGCACTGTCAAGAGGTGAGTGCTAATTTTTTGTGAAGAATTTGTGAACCCTAAAATGAAAAACTAACTTCCACCCTTAGCCTATATTGTTCTACACTGTGAAATAGGGGTGGAAGTTAGTCTTGCAATCGTTTATCCTATAAGAAATACCAGGGCTCCCCCTGGTCATATCCTCCAACTACCGGAAATGGAATATTTTTATTACATAGGAGGATTCATTTATGTCTACGAAAGCTACTGGAAACAAAAAACACCTTACCCTCGCTGATCGTGCTGCCATTGAACATGGAATCAGCTGTGGGGAAAATTTTACTCAGATTGCCCACAGGATCAACAAGGATTCTTCCACCATATCCAAGGAGATCCGACGGCATCTTTTCCGGGTTCCTCATTTTCAAAATGAAACCCAGCGGAAACGCTCGGAATGTGAGCATTATCAGAACTGTGAAAAACAGCATATCTGTGGGAATCAGACTTGTAATTCCTTATGCTGGAAATGCCGCCCCAAGCGCTGCTCCATGTATTGTCCGGACTTTACTCCCAGGCTCTGCGACAGGTTAAAAAAGCCCCCATATGTGTGTAATGACTGCCCTCAGATACGCAGCTGTTCTCATGATTTCTATTTTTACAGGGCCAATTATGCCAATGATATTTATAGTGAAACAAAATCCTCCTCACGGTCTGGGATTAACCAAACTCCTGAGTCCCTGGAACAGCTTGACCGCCTGGTATCTCCTCTTCTCCTGCAGGGACAGCCTTTGTCCCATATCTTTGCTTCTAACCAGGATTCTGTCTCATGTTCTATAAGGACCCTCTACAACTATATAGACCAGGGATATTTCACTGCAATCAACCTCGATCTTCCCCGTAAAGTCCGCTACAAAAAGCGCCGGAAGGCCCGCAGGGAGCCCGACAACACTGGGTATAGAAAAGGCCGGTCCTATCAGGATTTTGAGCGTATCTGGAAAAGTTTCCAGATACAAATGTAGTGGAGTTAGATGTGGTGGAAGGTGCCGGGGGAAAATCAGAAAAAGTACTCTTGACCATGCTTTTCCGTAATTGCAGCCTTATGCTTATTTTTCTGATGGATGCCGACAGACAGGACAACGTGGAAGATGTGTTTCAGCGGATATACATCCATCTGGGGGCCGATCTGTATAGAAAACTTTTTCCTGTCATTCTTACAGACAATGGAGCTTCATTCAAAAAACCAGACATTTTTGAACGGCCTGAAGGTGAACTTCTGTCCCATGTCTTTTACTGCAACCCAATGGCTTCCTGCAGAAGGGACGCCTGGAAAAGAATCACGAATTTATCCGTTATATCATCCAAAAGGTATGACGTTCGCAGGTTTGAACCAGGAGCAGGTAACTCTCATCACCAATCATATCAATAGCGTAGCAAGAGCCAGTTTAAACGGCTGCACCCCGTTTGAACTGGCTCAGTTGCTGATAGACCGAAAACTGCTGGATCTCTGCCAACTGGAAAGGATTCCCGCCAACCAGGTAATCCTTAAGCCATCACTCTTGAAAAAGTAACTGCAGGATCCTTTTCCGGTATTGGTTTCATTCTCAGACCGGTGGAAGTTACTTTTGCAAAAGAACTTCCAGTGGTCCCAAAATCATGCCCGTTCTCCAGAAAAAAGCGCTGTTTTCTGCCTTTATTATATGTCAGGTTTTACGAATAATCCAGAACTATATGGAAGTTAGTCCTGCAAAAAGCCTTATTCTATCTGCAACAATACACGGTGGAAGTTACTTTTTCATTCAACCAGAATTTGTGAACGCTACGAGCCATGCAAAATGACAAAAGTTTATACCACAACAGTCACAGTTTCTGGCAGGTTCATTTTAGACATCTTATTCTCCACATGAAACTTCTCTGCAATATGATTATCTTCTGTTTTTATATATTATTACCATGAATTTGCATTGCTCAGTCTACAATCCCCAATAACCAGTCTCTGGCATTAATACGTCGAATTCCCTCATATTGTTCTTCTGGTTCTTCATCCATTGTTAAGATAATCTTTGGATAATGATCTCGTATCGCCTGTAATGGTCTTAATTCTCTCAAAAGTGTATTTTCATCTCGTACAGTCAGTGCCACCTGGAAATATACTGTTCCCTTTTTATTCTGTGCCACAAAATCCACTTCATATGAATTGATTTTTCCAACATACACATCATATCCTCGACGTAACAATTCCAGATAGACTATATTTTCCAGAACATGTCCTGCATCTGCCTGCCTCGACCCTAAAAGCATATACCTCATTCCAATATCAACTATATAATATTTTTCAAGAGTTTTTAAATATTGTTTTCCCTTTATATTATAACGTTTTGCCTGATATATAATATAACTCTCGCTAAAAGCCTCTAGATATTTTTCCACCGTTTTTGTATCAATTTTTCGCCCTTCTGAGGTCATCGTATCTGCAATTTTTTTTGATGACAATGGATTTCCTATATTATCAAACACAAATCTTAAGACACTCTTAAGCATCATAGTATCTGTGATTTTTTTCCTGTTTATAATATCCTTTACAACAATCGTATTATAGATTCCTTCCAGATAATCTCTGATCTCATCTGGCTGATTTTTTAATTCCAGTGTAAACGGAAATGAACTATTCTGCAAATACTCAGCATATTTGATTCCTCTGTCATTCATACTGCCAGTACTCTCCATATATTCCTTAAAAGACAACGGCAACATTTCAATCTGAATATATCTTCCTGAAATCATAGTTGCAATCTCACTGGACAACATATATGCATTGGAACCAGTCACATAAATATCTATGTTTTTTTTAATATAAAGACTGTCCAGCACTTTCGGAAAATCTGTTACATTCTGAATTTCATCAAGGAAAATATATGTCATTTTTCCATCAATCAGACGTTCCTTTAAATATTTATATAATTTCCTGTAATCTGTCAGTTCTTCATAATCAAGATCTTCAAAATTAATAGAAATAATCTGTTCTTCCTCAATCCCATGCTCTTTTAAATAATTGCGATAAATTTCCAGAAGCATAGATTTTCCACAACGTCGTACACCTGTAACAATTTTAATCAACTGCTTATCTTTCCAGGCTATCAGTTTTTCTAAATATTCTTTTCTTTCTATAATCATAATAATGCTCCCTTCTTTTTTTACTAATTATATTCCAAAAGCGATATAAAAATCAATAGTTTTTGATTATAATCCCAAAACTATTGATTTTTGTGTTTTTGTAGGAACAAAAGTTTTGCATTTAAACATAAATCAACTCCACCCTCTATCTTTCATCCCCAAACGTTTGTCCAAATTTCTATTCCATTACAGTGTTTTTATGATACGCTTGTTTTATGCAGCATATTACTATTATGTATTTATCAGGGAGGGTTTTACTATGCAGATTAAATTACAATCTGACAATTATCATGTACTTTTAAACACACTTGGTGCCGAATTAAATTCCTATTCCAATCCATCCGGGAATGAATACGTATGGAATTCTGATCCCGCTTACTGGCTTCGATCTTCTCCGCTTCTTTTTCCGACCGTGGGAAATGTCCGCAACGGAGAAACTGTTATCAAGGATCATATATACCAGATGCCCAAACATGGTTTTTGTAAAGAATCTGAATTTGAAGTAACAGAACAGACTGAAAATTCCGTCACTTTTTTACTTAAAGCAAATGAAGAAACATTAAAACATTATCCTTATGATTTTGAACTTTACCTGTCATATCATCTGAATGGCAGTACTCTGTCTATGGACTATAGAGTAATAAACAAAGATTCCGACATTATGTATTATCATATTGGTGCACATCCCGGTTTCATGTGTCCGGTCAATAATGGAGAAAATATTGAAAATTGTATTTTAAGATTTGAAAAAGAAGAGAATTTTATTTCTTATGAATATGATATAAAGAATCTGGAATTTAATTTTAATCACAAAGTATCCCAGAAAGCAGAAGGCAACACACTTCCTCTCACAATTTCCATGTTTGATCAGGATGCTGTTTTCTTTGAACACACGAATTCACACTATGTTTCTTTCGTAAATGCAATTACAGGAAAAGGTGTTTCCGTATATTATCCTGATTTTGAATCCCTTGCAATTTGGACACCGGCCGGAGGAAAGGCTCCGTTTCTCTGTCTGGAGCCCTGGAACGGTTCCGGCATTTTTCACCAGGATGATGATATTTTTGCGCATAAACATGGAATCCTCACGCTGGAATCCGGAAAAGAAAAAGCATATCATCTTGAGATTTCTCTGATAGAATAATCTTTTATTTTTCAGTTTTCAGATTCCACATGACCTGTATTGCACCATCCATCACATGGAATTTCTTAAAATAGGCTTCCTCCTTTGGGATCCACATATTCTGAAATTGTTTTGCCTTTTCCGGGCCATTGCGCTTTTTTATATTTTCCATCTGATCTTTGGGAGAAATATTTAAAAATACACGAAGTTGATAAGGGTTCTTAAAGTATGGATGCATACTGTAGGAACCCTCTATAATATTGAGTTTTTTATAAGGAACAGGATATCCCTCCAGCAGATTCCATTTCCGGCAGCTGAACGGCTGATAAAAAACTGTCTGCTTCTGAAAGATCGGTCTTAATACCGTCTCCTCAAACCGCTCATAATCCACATTTCCTCCTGTTTCTTTCAGACGCTGCGGCGTACGCTGTTCCATGCGCAGAAAAAAGTCATCCATTCTGAACAGATTACAGTCGAATACCTGCTCCAGATATTCTCCCAATGTAGTTTTCCCACTTCCACACCTGCCATCAATTGCAACGATCAGAGGCTCATCCAGTCCTTCCTTCTCTTTCTGCAATTGTCTGATTGCCTGAACTACCGGTTCAAATCTTTCTTTGCAGCGTGCCTTTAATTCCATTCTACTGTTCCTTCCATATTATATAAACGTTCTACCAGGGCCGGGATCAGAACAAGCTGGATCAGAATTCCCGGCAATGCATTTATAAATCCTCCCATCAGAAACAGTTCCCAGGTAAAGATTCCTCCTGTAAATGCATATACTGCTGCTGAAACCAGTCCCCATACGATCCGTCCACACAGCATTGCTGCTATGAGTGAAATATACAGGGATTTTATATCTTTTTTCATTTTTTCTGATAAAATTCCTGCCACCAGCCCATAAGTGGCAAGTTCAAACGCCATACAGAAGGCATTCGGAAAAATTGCCGGCATTCCGAACAACACTCCTCTTAAAAGAGGTGTAATAATCCCAATAAGCAAGCCATATGGCCATCCGCAGATATATCCACACAATAATACCGGTATATGCATCGGGCAAAGCATCTTCCCCACTGCCGGTATCTGCATTGTGATAAATGGAAGGATCAGTCCGATCGCAAGAAACAATGCTGCCAAAATTCTTTTTCTTAAAGCTGTATTTTCTTTCATATCCAATTCCTCCGTCTGTCAGTACAAAAAAAACGCCTGTGATATAACAAAGCACCCCTGTCAGAAACATAAAAATAACTCTGGACAGG
>ENA-OQIG01000115-OQIG01000115.1-human-gut-metagenome-genome-assembly--contig:-NODE-115-length-45238-cov-5.737359_pt1 | contig 45238 bp, 48 predicted proteins | sample MGYA00242576_ERZ504741 | MGnify/ENA primary metagenome ERZ504741 (study PRJEB26092, sample SAMD00036436) | human gut metagenome | host: Homo sapiens | study: EMG produced TPA metagenomics assembly of... | reverse complement strand
ATCCACTTTCAACTTCTGATATCTCTGATACGCTAGAGAACAAGGTCTTGGGAGATTTTAAGTCACGCGCCCACAAGCACATAAGCACCCCATAAATAATATAAATAAAAGAAATCTTATTTCACACATATATAATAAGTTTATTAAATAATGAATAAGACTGGATAAAACAAAAAGATCATATTTATCAACCAGTATTTTCTTAACCATAACCAGAATGAGGTAAAATAAACTGTATCAAGTTAGCATTTTTTTCTTTTACTTTATAACACATATGCTCATACAACTGAAATCAAACGTATTTTTTCAAAAGTCAAAACTGCCTCAATGACACATTCCTAACATGAAGCAGTTTAAATCACCCCTTTCTTATTACACTCATTTACAAGGATTCTCTTTAAGTTTTCCTTTTATTTTATAGTGAGGTCCCTCTGCACAAACATCCTCATTTCCACAACACCAATAGTCTTTAGCCCCATCGGTTTCTTCCATTCCTAAAGCCTCAATATTACTTAAAGTAAGTTCCGAAAATTCAGTATCACTCTTTATCTTTGCCTTTAATCCCAAAGCGACAATAATCAAAGAAGCAAAAAAGAACGCATATATATATTTTTTCATATATTACATCTATTTTATTTACATTTTTTACTAGATAGTACACCATGAATGATAAACTCTTCGCCAGTATCCTCATCTTCTCCTTTAGCGCATGTATCTTCATTACCGCAACAATATAATGTTTGCCCAGAAGAATCTGTTTCATTAATATCAGCCAATGCTTCCACATTAGCCATCGCCAATTCCGACATTGTATTTTTCGCTCTCTGTGACTGATATATATTGTAGCCTGCAAAAGTTGCGACTACAGCGACTATCAAGGTCGCGAAGATTTTCTTACCCATAATTTTTATACATTTTTATGAGGTTAATAATTTTGTTGTTTCTTGTGTCTCTTTTTCGGGGAATCATCCACCCGCAGAAAAAGTAAATGATGCACCTACTGATTCTTACTTAAATTCATTACCTTTGTAACCTATAAACCTCCTTTCTTTTGAAGGTTTTTCCGGGAGTGGACGATTCTAAACTTTTCCAGAGCATGCATCGTTCCACCCCCTTCCCAACCCAATTATATATTTAATATCCTTTAAATATATACTTCACACCACTATGATTAACAGGACAATCCAAAGAGCCTACACCTATACAAGAAATATGTGTATATTCCTCACCTTCAGCCAATGCTTCAACATTCTGTAACGACAAAGAATCCAACTTATAAGGTTGCTCTCTGAAATACGAGAATACAGCCAATACAAAAATGGCAAAGCAGCCAATTGCTTTTAAAAACTTTTTCATATACTCGGTTGTTTTAGTAACACATAACAAATATAGACGATTTTTTCTATCTATTAAGAAAACGTTCCTTACTAAAACTTACAAGTTGAAAATCAATAAAATGCCTCCTTACAAGAACTTACATCAAAAGAGTTCTCTCTGCGAGAAGTCATCACTCTCCTTAGGCAGCACTAACTGATACCCGCCTTCATTTTTCACCTTTATGATAACACGAGTAGGCGCTAAAGCTTTACGCAAACGAGAAACAGCCGTCCATAAACGATTCTTATCCTTTCGACGATCAGCCACATCATTTCAAGCAGTTCTTCATATGATAGTTTATTTTCAGAGCCTCTAAAAAAAGGAGTAAAAGCCGGCTACCCTGAGCATCCAGTTTTATCCGGTTTCCGGCACAATCCAAAATATGATTTCGAGGATCAAAAGTCAACCCTGAACAGAGTTTATAAATGACTAATTCTTCACCCAACATTTCTTTTATTTTTCTCAGTTCCGCTATTTGCAGTTCGCATGCAGCCAACTTTTGTTGAAGCTCTCCCCGGTCTATCTTTTCCTTTTCCAATTTATCGGAAAGCATCGTTATTTGGAGCATACCCTCTTGACATTCCTTTTCAAGAATACTTTGCTGTTCTTTGCTACGTTTCTTCTCTACTGACAATACTTCAATCTGAGCTTCTTTTTGTTTATGCTTCTCCCGTAGATCACTCAGTTCTCTTATCCGCATTTTTTCTTCTTGTTGAAGCAAATTCAATTGTTGTTCATATTGCCTGCGTTTCTCTTCTAAATCTTGATACCGCTCTCTCTCCTTCTCCAGCCTTTCCTTTAGAAGCTCTTCTTCAACCTCCGAATCAGACAAATGTTTTTTCACCTTATACACATAGTAGAAAAAAGCAAAAAGTATAAAAGTCACTCCAACAATAAGGACAAATGAAGAAGAAGAGTATCGAATCACCGACCAACAAGTAGAAGATAAAAAACCGGCAACCTCTACCTCACACTCGTTCCCGACATAGGCAATCCAAATGGGCGATACAAAACAATTATTGTCACAACTCCCTTCAGAACGAATACATTTACTTGAATCGGCACTAACTACCTGTACAGAGGTTTTAGCGACAATATGCCGCATTCTCAAACTATCTGCCCAAATCCGATTCAAAGTATCAGCAGAAAGCTGCTTCTCCATGCAAACAACAGAATGCAAAGAACGCTCATTAAAATCAGAAGATATATTTTTCAAATCCTTTTTTACATCTACAACATAATCTTTTGTACCAAACTCAGTTTTCACAGAAAGTCTGGTCCAAAGAGCCGTTGCACCCGATACATTCATAGACACACATGATAGATCCAGTTCCCTTTCCATTCGCAGCATTTCACCTTTTAATGCCTGTATGAATAGATTTTTTGATTCCACACGCATCATCTCATTACTTCTCTGATAGAAATAACAACCTATTAATAAAGCTACCAATAGTGTCCCTCCAATACCCCAAATTAGTTTTATCGGCCTCATATCTAATTCTCTATTTATACAAATATCGTGTATTTATTTCTGATTTTAAAGAAAATAAAGAAAAATTTCAAGACAATAAATTCCCCAATAGCATAAACGTATCAAAGCGCATCAAACAGACTACGTATCATTCATTCTTTATTTACTCGCATCCTGTTTGGGTGATATACCCAAAACCACTACCTTTGCACCCTCAAAACCCAAACAAAAGCGACTGATGAAATACAAACTCCTCGTACTCGACTTGGACGGAACACTGACCAACGCTAAAAAAGAGATAACTCCACGCAACCGAGAAGCACTGATACGTGTACAGCAACAGGGTGTGAAACTGATACTTGCATCGGGACGTCCTACCTTCGGCATTGCACCCTTGGCCGACGAACTGCGCATGAAGGAGTTCGGCGGATTTATCCTCTCCTATAACGGCGGAGAAATTATCGACTGGAGTACCGGAGAGATCGTTTATGCCAATGTATTGCCGGACGAAGTGATACCTCGGCTATACGAATGCGCCACACGCAACCAACTCCCTATCCTGACTTACGACCGGCAATATATCATCACTGAATATCCCGATGACGTGTATGTCCGGAAAGAGGCTTTCCTCAATAAAATGCAGATATATCCTTCCAAGGATTTTCTGAAAGATATCCGTCTGCCGCTTCCTAAGTGCTTGATTGTGGGTGAGCCACATCGTCTGATTCCCATTGAAGCCGAACTGTCGGTAGAACTGCAAGGTCAACTGAGTGTTTACCGCTCGGAGCCCTTCTTCCTCGAACTGGTACCACAGGGAATAGACAAGGCACAATCTTTATCTGTCTTACTTAACAAGCTGAACATGAACCGGGAAGAGATAGTGGCTGTAGGCGACGGCTACAACGATCTTTCAATGATTCAATTTGCCGGATTGGGTGTAGCCATGGGCAATGCACAGGAACCGGTAAAGAAAGCCGCCGACTACATTACCCTTAGCAACGAGGAGGACGGTGTAGCTGCGGTCGTAAACAAGTTCTTTACAAAAGCACCCGAGAAGGGGGAGACAACAGCTTAAACACAGAAATTAATAAGAAAGCAAGTTGATTTCTCCATGATATTAACGCGTTATATATAAGTATATTATCATTCATCATACTAAACTTATCTCAGCCCGTATACCCGGGCCGGTGGGCCCGGGTATACGGGCTCATGGGCACAGGTATGCGGCTTATGGGCCGGGCATGCGGGACGAGATAAAGTCCGGACATTTTCACTAAAGATACTAAGGAAAAGGAAATGCTTTAAACGGCATAAACAGATAGATAATACGCTATATACAATTACAGATCAATACCTTATCCATCAAAAACAGTGGGTGGAAGATGGAAGATAAAGGTGGAAGATAAACGGCTTGAAAACGCTATCTTCCACCCATTCATTTCGTTGATAATTAGATAAGTAAACAGAAAAAGGTGGAAGATGGAAGATCGGAATGCATTTTTCGTATGAGTGGCCCGATCTTACATCAGACACATATACTTACAGAGAATAATCCGGCAGAACACGTCCCAATTCAAATTATTTATTCTAACTTTGTGGTTTAAAACAGAATAAATCTCAAACGTTATGGAACATCAACTGACGATTTACAACACTTTAGATAGAAAAAAAGAGCTGTTTGTGCCTTTGCACGCTCCACATGTGGGCATGTATGTCTGCGGACCGACGGTATATGGCGATGCACATCTGGGACATGCCCGTCCGGCCATCACGTTCGACGTACTCTTCCGTTATCTCACCCGGTTGGGTTATAAAGTGCGATACGTGCGTAACATTACCGACGTAGGCCACCTGGAACATGACGCAGATGAAGGCGAAGATAAGATTGCCAAGAAAGCCCGTCTGGAACAATTGGAACCCATGGAAGTAGTGCAATACTACCTGAACCGGTATCATAAAGCCATGGAGGCACTGAACGTACTTCCCCCCAGCATTGAGCCACATGCCTCGGACATATCATCGAACAGATCGAACTGGTAAAAAAGATTCTGGATGCCGGCTATGCATACGAAAGTCAGGGTTCGGTATATTTCGATGTAGCCAAATACAATAAAGACCACCATTATGGCAAACTCTCGGGACGTAACCTGGACGATGTACTGAATACAACCCGCGAGCTGGACGGCCAGGAAGAAAAACATAATCCTGCCGACTTTGCTCTTTGGAAACGGGCACAACCGGAACATATCATGCGCTGGCCTTCACCATGGGGTGACGGTTTCCCCGGCTGGCATGCCGAGTGTACGGCTATGGGACGTAAGTATCTGGGCGAACACTTCGACATTCACGGAGGAGGCATGGATCTGATCTTCCCGCACCACGAATGCGAAATCGCACAGTCGGTAGCTTCACAGGGTGACGATATGTTCACTACTGGATGCACAACAACATGATCACCATCAACGGCACCAAGATGGGCAAGAGTCTCGGAAACTTCATCACGCTGGATGAATTCTTCAGCGGCTCGCACAAATTGCTGACTCAGGCTTACAGCCCGATGACCATACGCTTCTTTATCTTACAGGCACACTACCGCAGTCCGGTGGATTTCAGCAACGAAGCCTTGCAAGCAGCAGAAAAGGGACTGAGCCGACTGATGGAAGCAGTAGACAGTCTGGAAAAAATCACTCCCGCAGCTACTTCGAACGTCGATGTAAAAAGCTTGCGCACGAAGTGTTTTGAAGCAATGAACGATGACCTGAATACTCCGATTGTGATTTCACATCTCTTTGACGGAGCCAAGATGATCAATAATATCATTGCCGGCAACAACACCATTTCTGCCGATGACCTGAAAGACCTGAAAGAAGTATTCCATACATTCTGCTTCGATATCCTGGGTCTGAAAGAAGAAATCGGTTCGTCGGACGGACGTGAAGCCGCTTATGGAAAAGTGGTCGATATGTTGCTGGAACAACGTGTGAAGGCAAAAGCCAACAAAGACTGGGCAACCAGTGACTTGATCCGTAACGAACTGACTGCATTGGGATTCGAAATTAAAGATACTAAGGACGGATTTGAGTGGAAACTGAATAAATAAAAAGCTTCAGAAAGTTGTATTTAGAAAACATCACAGAGGATGCGGAGGGAACAAAGTAATAGCTTTGTATGCTCCGCGTCCTCTGTGGCTAATTCAGAACAGATATAAAAATGACAGCACAAGAATTTTTCAAAAACGACCTGTTTGCCACCAATGCGGGTGTAGAGCTGATCGAGATACGAGAAGGATACAGCAAAGCAAAACTGGAAATAAAACCCGAACATCTGAATGCGGGACAACGGACACAGGGAGGCGCCATCTTTACTTTAGCCGATCTGGCACTTGCAGCAGCAGCTAACTCACATGGCACATTGGCCTTTTCGCTCTCTTCCAATATCACTTTCTTGCGCGCCAGCGGCCCCGGAGACACACTCTATGCCGAAGCACGCGAACGCTATACCGGACGCAGCACAGGTTATTATCAGATAGATGTAACCGATCAGGAAGGCAGACTGATAGCTACCTTCGAGTCGAGCGTATTCCGCAAAAAAGACGAAGTTCCGTTCACTTTGTGACAATAGAAGTCTGAGGATGTCGGTAACCACTGACACTCTTCAGGAATGCCTTGGCCGAACCAAAGTTAAGGTGCATATCCAGACGTACCGGAAGGTGATTCCGGTCGTCCGTCACATAGAACGTTATGACCTCTTTCTCCTTTCCCTTTTTATTATATTCCACGAGTGAGAATATCAGGCAGCGATAGGTAGTATCGTTCTCGGCAGTAATCTTCTTAATTCCCCGGTAAATCAGGGTCTGTTCTTCTACTCTACGCCCCGTCGCATCGGGAACTGGATACGTTGACCGATGGTATATTCCTTTGGATCGAACGAACGGGCCTGCGCCAGAATAGTAAGCATATCATAGATACAACGATTGTCACTTTGCTCCGTCTCGGTGATACTCCCGTCTTTACGCACCCGTTTTTGATTGACATAACACATGCCCTCCCGAAACGAGAAACGGGCTTCATCGACGGTATAACGTTTTCCTTCTTCGGCTCCCTTCCGAAAATAGCGGGGTTCCAGCTTTTCAGTCATGACGCTTGTCAGCGTATCCCGCATCTTAAAGAAGAAGTCGGCCTCTTTACTGCTAATGGCCAATAAATTGACCCGATAGGCCGGCTCGGAGTGATAAGTCGTCGAGTTAGTAGTAAGGCTGGCAAGTCCCACTTTCTTCCAAATGAATTTCCAGTTGAAATAAAGTTCGTACATGACGTGCTCACCGGACTTAAACGCATCGTTCTTTGCTTCACACTGGGCATTGCCCGATGATGGGAAAGCAAAAAGCAGGGCGATAATAAGACATATCCACTCTTTCCGCCTAATTGCGGCGGCTACGGTTTGCGTTTTGACTATCTCGGGTCTTTTTCTTCTTGTCTTCATCTGGTTTCTGTTTTTTAAGTTCGTCCGGCTTTTGCTTATCCAGAGGCACAGCTGTCACATTCCAGTCCTGAGTAGCATCCCAGTTTGCTTTAAATTCAATAATATGCGGATAATAGTATACCATCTCAGGCTGTATACCCTTCTCATAGTCACCGGCATCCCACACTCCGTTGCCATTGGTATCGTTTACCAACCGGGCTCCGTATTTGCCGGGATTCAGATAGTAAAACTCCGCTCTCCCGTCAATCACCGGACGCCTGCGAAGAACTTTATCCTGATTATCCAACAGTTCGACAAAAGCGATAGAATCTGCTCCGGTTATGTTGAGGAACACATTACCGTATTCTTCGATTTGACGAACCTTGAAGGCTTGCTTTATCTTATCGGTAAACAGCCCGTAAATGCCATGAAAAGCTGTGGAATCGACGGCAAATTCATACTCGCCTCCGGGTTCCCAATCATAATAGAGGTTATAGCGGCGCACATCGAGCGAATCATGTTCGAGCTCAAAAGGAACGTCGGTCCATATCGTATCTACTTTCTGGCGAAGATGAATAGCCGCACTGTCAAAGCGGGCTACCGGTTCTTCAAAAGTCATGGTGATATAATCGAACACGTCCATAGACGAAGGAGCGTGTGTGTTTACCGACAAGAACTTAGTCGGTTCCGGCTCATCGTCTTTCTTCTTTTTCTTTTTAGGCTCTTCTTTCTTCACTTTCTTTGCGGCCAACCTTAGCGTATCCGTACGAGGAACTAATTGATTTAACGTATCAGTGTACAAATAGTTCAGGCTCAACGTAAGTGTATCTTGCTGATAAAGCAAAGAGTCGCGTATCCAATAATGAATAGTGTCGTTGCGGAATGTCTTTTCTATCACAAAAGCATCCTTCTCGTCGAAATTCAAGCCTTTCAACACAGGCAAAGAATCTGCCGGAGCCGAAAAATACAAAGAAAATTTATTCGGAGTAAGGCGTTCGCTCTTAACCAGGTATTGTGAAACAGAAGGCTTTTTAAATGAGCGAAGCACAATATTATCGGGCAGGAAGTAGGTATATTTCTGCTCAACAATCGTATCGATGGTCAGTGAATCGACCCAGGCAGTATCCTGGCGTATCCGCTCTTCGAAGCGGGGAATAATCAGCGAGTCATTGAAAGCCACCGCTTCACCTTTTTGGTTATAGAAGAAATTCTGATCGGCATCCATTAAACCGAAAATACGATATTTGCCCGGTGCAATCCCACGAATCGTGAAGTGTCCACGACTATCGGTACGAGCTACACGATCAAAAGGAAGTTTGGTAAAAGCCGAGTCATTCAGGTTGGAATGTAGTCCCACCAACATACCTTTAATGGGTTCCAGATCAGAAGCTTCAAGCAAGGTGCCCGATACCTCCATTGTATCGATAGAGGCCCCTGTAGAGAATGTAAACGCAAAATTACCGAGCGGATTGCCCTCGTTGTTATCGACGATCGCATCCGAGAAATCGATTGTATAGGTGGTATTGGGCTTCAAAGAGTCGAGCAGGTTTACAGTAATCCGCTTCCCTCCGGGTTTAATCTCCGGTTGTTGCAACTGGGGAGGCGAAACCACTACCTTTTCACTGGCCTTTTCAAGTTTAATAAACTCATCGAAATCAAGGACAATCTTTGACTTTTTAGTATTTACGGCTCCTGCTGCCGGCGTACTGCCGATGAAGCGGGGTGGAGTTTCATCAAAAGGTCCCCCATCCGGACGTCCCATACTGGCACAAGAATAAAGGGTAGCTACCAGAGCAGCAACTCCCAACAGACTACGGATGAGTCGTTTTTTTCTATATATATTGTCTTTTAACATGCTGCAAAAATAAGCCTTATCCATTAATTAATGCTATACTTTACACTAATTTATCCAAAAAGACTCTGTCCGACAAGACAAAAAACGTATCTTTGACCAACAATTTACAAACCTAATAAGATTAACCCCATGAAAAGACAACTGCTGACTTGCTGCCTGGCGATGTGTAGCCTGGCGACCATGGCTCAACATGACGAATGGAAAAACCCCGAAATTAATGCGGTAAACCGTGCACCGATGCACACCAATTACTTTGCTTACTCTTCAAGTGAAGAAGCCGCAAAAGCCGATAAGGAAAACTCAAGCAACTTTATGACCCTGAATGGCATCTGGAAATTCAACTGGGTGAAAAATGCAGATGCTCGACCGACCGACTTCTACCGGACAGACTATAATGATAAAGGTTGGGGACAGATGAAAGTCCCCGGTGTTTGGGAAATGAACGGATACGGTGATCCGATTTATGTCAACGTAGGTTACGCCTGGAGAAGCCAATACAAAAACAATCCTCCTTATGTGCCCATAGAAAACAACCATGTAGGATCGTATCGGAAAGAAATCATTATTCCTGCCGAATGGTCAGAAAAAGAAATATTCGCCCACTTTGGTTCGGTCACTTCAAACATGTATCTATGGGTCAACGGTAAATATGTGGGATATAGCGAAGACAGTAAACTGGAAGCTGAATTTAACCTGACCAAATATCTGAAACCGGGCAAGAACCTGATTGCGTTTCAGGTATTCCGCTGGTGTGACGGTACGTACCTGGAAGATCAGGACTTTTTCCGCTACTCGGGAGTGGGACGTAACTGCTATTTGTACAGCCGCAATAAAAAATATATTCAAGATATCCGTGTAACTCCCGACTTGGACAGCAATTATACAAACGGTACATTGAACGTGGCACTCAATCTGAACGGAAGCGGAACAGTAGAGTTGAACCTGACAGATCCGGCAGGAAAAAGTGTTGCTACGGCACAGGTTAACGGAAATGGACAAAAGTCTGTTGTCATGGACGTGAGCAATCCTGAAAAATGGACAGCAGAAACACCCAACTTATATACACTGACTGCAACCCTGAAAAACGGCAGCAACACGCTGGAAGTGATCCCGGTAAAAGTAGGTTTCCGCAAAATTGAATTGAAGGGCGGACAGATACTGGTGAACGGGCAACCGGTGCTCTTTAAAGGTGCCGACCGCCACGAAATGGATCCGGACGGAGGATACGTGGTTTCCCGTGAACGCATGCTGCAAGATATTCTGCGTATGAAGCAGCTGAACATTAACGCGGTACGTACCTGTCACTATCCGGACGACAATCTGTGGTATGACCTTTGCGACCAATACGGTATCTATGTAGTGGCAGAGGCCAATATCGAGTCGCACGGAATGGGATATGGCAAAGAAACACTTGCCAAAAATCCATCTTACAAAAAAGCACACATGGAACGCAACCAACGCAATGTACAGAGAGGGTATAACCATCCTTCCATCATTTTCTGGTCATTAGGAAACGAAGCCGGATACGGCCCGAACTTCGAACAGTGCTATACATGGATCAAAAACGAGGACAAAACACGCGCCGTACAATATGAGCAGGCGGGTACCAATGAATTTACAGACATTTTCTGCCCGATGTATTACGATTATGACGCCTGCAAGAAGTACAGCGAAGGCAATATAGACAAACCTTTGATCCAATGTGAATATGCTCATGCTATGGGTAACTCGCAAGGGGGCTTCAAAGAGTATTGGGATCTGATACGCAAATATCCCAAATATCAGGGAGGTTTTATCTGGGACTTTGTAGACCAGTCGAACCATTGGAAAAATAAGGATGGAATAGACATCTACGGATATGGCGGTGACTTCAATAAATACGATGCTTCGGACAATAATTTTAACGACAACGGACTGATCAGCCCCGACCGTCGCCCCAACCCGCATGCCCATGAAGTGGGATACTTCTACCAGTCAATCTGGACTACTCCCGGCGATCTGTCAAAGGGAGAAATAAAGGTATATAACGAAAACTTCTTCCGGGATTTGTCCGCTTATTATATGGAGTGGCAATTACTGGCAAACGGTGAAGTAATGCAAACCGGAGTCGTTCAGGACCTGAACGTGGCTCCCCAACAAACAGCGACTCTCAAACTGAATCTGAATACGGAAAAGGTCTGTCCATGTAAAGAGTTGTTGCTCAACGTAACTTATAAGCTGAAAGCTGCCGAAACACTGATGCCGGCAGGAAGTACAGTGGCATATGACCAGCTGACCATCCGTCCGTATACAGCCAAAGCATTGGAATTAAAGAACCAGAAAGCATCTAATCTTGACATTGTCGTACCGGTCATTAAGGACAACGACCATAATTATCTGATTGTAGAAGGCGAAAACTTCATAATCGAATTCAATAAGCACAATGGATATCTCTCTCGTTACGAAGCAGATGGTATGCAATTATTAAATCCGGGAGCTCAACTGACTCCTAACTTCTGGCGTGCTCCTACCGATAATGATTATGGAGCAGGATTACAGCACCGGTATGCTGTCTGGAAAAATCCGGGACTGAAGTTGACTTCATTGAAACAAAGTATCGAAAACGAACAGGCAATCGTTCAGGCTGAATATGAAATGAAAGCTGTAAAAGGAAAACTATTCCTGACTTATGTTATCAACAATGAGGGAGCGGTCAAAGTAACTCAAAAGATGGAAGCCGGCAAAGAAGAAAAGGTTTCTGATATGTTCCGTTTCGGCATGCAAATGCAAATGCCCGAAAACTTCAATGAAGTGGAATATTATGGCCGTGGTCCGGTTGAAAATTATGCCGACCGCAATCACTCTACTTTAATTGGCAAATATCGCCAGACAGTTGCCGAACAGTTCTACCCGTACATCCGTCCGCAAGAAACCGGTACCAAAACCGATTTGCGCTGGTGGAGAGTATTGAATATCAGCGGAAACGGTCTGCAGTTTGTAGGTGACGCTCCTTTCTCCGCCTCTGCCTTGAACTATAGCATCGAGTCTTTGGATGACGGAGTACAAAAAGACCAACGCCACTCTCCTGAAGTAGCGAAAGCTCCTTTCACTAACCTTTGCATCGATAAAGTACAGATGGGTCTGGGATGTGTCAACAGTTGGGGAACACTTCCACTGGAGAAATACCGTGTACCTTATCAGGATTATGAATTCAGTTTCATCCTGACCCCCGTACGCCACAAAGTGAATATGTGAAACAAGATTCCATGACAACAGGGACAGTGGTCCGGAATTTTCCGGATCACTGTTTTTTTATCATCTTTTTTCTGCCCCCGCCTGTTTCGCACCCATCTGAAGTAATTTTGAGCTTTACACCTATATTAATTAGAGAAAAACATCGTTAAAAACAGATATTAAAAAACAACGGTATAGAAAATAAAGAGTACTTTTGTCGCGGAAAACTAATTAAGGGTAATCAGTTTTCACCTATACCTGATAAGGTTATCACGATAAACCACTTTGCCACAAAATGAACATCATTAAAAATTGAATATAAAGAAGGTATGAAAAGTAAAATTGTTTTGTTTGCATTTTGTTTAGCCTTGTTGTCGGGTTGCGGCAAAAAGGGCTTCAACATGGGAGGAACTCCCGAATGTGCAGTAGAGACATTGCAGCCCACCACTGTCAATCTGAAAAGCTCCTATCCGGCCACAATCAAGGGTAAACAGGATATCGAAATCCGCCCGCAGGTTTCCGGGTTTATCACTAAACTGAATATTGATGAAGGATCTATGGTCAAAAAAGGACAGGTACTGTTCGTCATCGATCCGGTGCAGTATGAATCTGCCGCCCGTGCAGCAAAAGCCGCTGTAGCCACAGCTAAAGCGAATGTTTCTACTCAGGAAATCACTGTAAAAAACAAACGTGAATTAAACAAGAAAAACATCATCAGCGACTATGATCTGGAAATGGCTGAAAATACACTTGCATCTGCAAAAGCTCAATTGGCATCTGCCGAAGCCCAGCTGATCAGCGCTAACCAAAATCTGGCATACACACGCGTAACAAGCCCTTCGGACGGTGTAGCCGGAACAATCCCTTACCGTGTAGGTAGCTTGGTAAGCGCTTCAAGCCCGTCACCTCTCACTGTGATCTCGGACATCACTCAGATGTACGTTTACTTTTCACTGACAGAAAAGGAATTACTGAACCTGATCCGTCAGGACGGTTCTCAGACTGAATTTCTGAATAGCTTCCCGGCTGTTCAACTGACATTGGCTGACGGAACGTTGTATGCCGATAGCGGTAAAATAGAGACGGTAAGCGGAGTCATCGACCAAAACACAGGTGCTGTAAGCATGCGTGCCACTTTCCCGAATCACGGACATCTGTTGAGAACAGGCGGTACCGGTAACATCCAGATTCCTTATAGCAAGGAGAATGTAATCGTTATCCCTCAAAAAGCAACTTACGAAATACAGGATAAGAAATTCGTATATCTGCTCCAGCCGGATAACACTGTGAAAAATACCGAAATAGAAATATTAAATCTCAACGACGGACAAAACTATGTAGTCACTGCAGGACTGAAAGCCGGCGACAAAATCGTTGTCGAAAACGTCAGCACCCTGAAAGACGGTGCTACTATCAAGCCGCTCACCCAACAGGAATCGGCCGAACGCTTTAAAGCAGCTTTGGAAGAACGCAAAAATCAGTAAACGAGTTAACTCAAAAAGCAGAATATGAAATTAGATAGATTTATTAATCGTCCGGTACTATCAACGGTTATCTCCATCGTGATAGTGATTCTGGGTGTGTTAGGCCTGCTGTCGCTGCCTATCTCCCAGTATCCGGATATTGCCCCTCCTACTGTACGTGTCAACACGACGTATCAGGGAGCCAATGCACAAACTGTATTAAACAGTGTGATTGCTCCGTTGGAGGAGCAGATCAACGGTGTAGAAAACATGATGTACATGACTTCTACTGCCACCAATACCGGAGAGGCCTCTATCGAGGTTTACTTTAAACAGGGTACGGACCCGGATATGGCTGCCGTAAACGTACAGAACCGTGTAGCCAAAGCACAGGGTCTGTTGCCGGCCGAAGTAACCAAGGTAGGTGTGATTACCTCAAAACGACAAACCAGTATGTTGCTGGTATTCTCCCTGTATAGTTCGGATGACAAATATGATAACGAATTCCTTGAGAACTATGCTAAAATCAATCTCGTACCGGAAGTTCAACGTGTACCGGGTGTAGGTGACGCCATGGTGCTCGGTGCAGACTATTCTATGCGTATCTGGTTGAAACCGGACGTAATGGCCCAATATCACCTGATGCTACCGATGTTTCGGCAGCATTGGCCGAACAGAATATCGAGGCTGCTCCGGTTCATTTGGTGAACAGGGCAAACAGACTTTCCAATATACGCTGCGTTATAAAGGACGTCTGCAGAGCAGGAAGAGTTTGAGAACATCGTGATCCGTGCCAATTCTGACGGCAGGTGCTCCGATTGAAAGATATTGCCACAATCGAGTTAGGTCGTCTGACATACGGATTCTCTAACAACGTAAATGGTCACCCTGCCGTAACGGTTATCGTATTCCAGACAGCCGGTTCGAATGCGACTGCCATCATCAATGACATCCTCGACTTGCTTGAAAAATCAGAATCGACTTTCCCGCCGGGAGTTAAAGTAAATATCTCACAAAATGCCAACGACTTCTTGTTTGCTTCTATCCACGAAGTTGTAAAGACTTTGATTGAAGCCTTTATCTTGGTATTTATCGTGGTTTACATTTTCTTGCAGGATCTACGCTCGACACTGATTCCGGCCATCGCGATCCCGGTAGCATTGATCGGTACATTCTTTGTGCTTTACATCATCGGATTCAGTATCAACTTGCTTACCCTCTGTGCCATGGTACTCGCCATTGCCATAGTGGTGGACGATGCCATCGTCGTCGTCGAGGGTGTCCATGCCAAGCTCGACCAAGGCTATAAATCAGCTCGGTTAGCTCCATCGACGCCATGAACGAATTGGGTGGCGCTATCGTCTCCATTACATTGGTTATGATGTCCGTGTTTATTCCGGTAAGCTTTATGACCGGTACTTCCGGTACATTCTACCGTCAGTTTGGTCTGACTATGGCTATTGCTATTGCCTTGTCGGCAGTAAATGCCTTGACACTGAGCCCTGCATTGTGCGCCATCTTACTGAAACCCCACGATCCTGATGCTAAAAAGAAATCGACTTTGGCAAGCCGTTTCCATGCTTCGTTCAATGCTGCTTATGACACAGTATTGAAGAAATATAAAAAACGTGTTCTCTTCTTCATCCAGAAACCGGTGCTGACCATCGGCTCCGTAGTAGTGGGTTTCGCACTGCTCATCTTCCTGATGAAAGTGACTCCGACCGGTTTGGTACCGAATGAAGATACAGGAACGATTATGGCAGTAGTCGATATGCCTCCCGGAAGCTCACTGGAACGCACTCAGGAAGTGATGTGGCAGGTAGATAGCTACTGGCCTCCGACCCGGCTATCGAAAGCCGTACCATGATCGCCGGTTATAGCTTTATCGCCGGTCAGGTCCCAGCTACGGTTCATTTATCTGTAAAATGAAGAACTGGATGAGCGTTCCATCGCTCAACGTTCTGACTTCGTTTCAGGTATGCTGTATCTGAAAGCCCGTGAAGTGATTAAAGACGCCGCGTACTGTTATTCGCTCCCCCTATGATTCCGGGTTACAGTGTATCCAACGGTTTCGAAATGAACTTACAGGATAAGACAGGCGGTAGTCTGGATAAATTCTATGAAGTAGCTCAGGACTTTATCACCAAGCTACAGGCACGCCCCGAAATTCAGTCGGCACAGACTTCGTTCAACCCGAACTTCCCGCAGTACATGATCGATATCGATGCCGCTGCTTGTAAGAAGGCCGGATTATCTCCGAGCGACATCCTTACTACCCTGCAAGGATATTACGGTGGTCTATATTCGTCCAACTTCAACCGGTTCGGTAAGATGTACCGTGTAATGATTCAGGCCGATCCGAACAGCCGTACCAATCTGGAGTCACTGAACTCGGTTAAAGTACGCAACGGCAACGAGATGGCTCCTATCACTCAGTTTATGAGCGTTAAACGTATTTACGGACCGGACAACATCAAGCGTTTCAACATGTTTACGGCGATGACTATCAATGGTTCGCCGGCTGACGGATACAGTTCCGGTCAGGCCATCCAAGCCATGCAGGAAGTGGCAGAACAGACGTTGCTACCGGATACGGATATGAATTCTCGGGTATGACCCGTGAAGAACAAAGTTCGAGCGGCAGTACTACTGCGATGATCTTCGTCCTCTGCTTCGTATTTGTTTATCTGTTGCTGAGTGCACAATACGAAAGTTATATTCTTCCGTTTGCCGTACTGCTTTCTATACCGTTCGGTCTGGCAGGTAGCTTCATTTTCGCCCACCTGATGGGATTGGCAAACAATGTCCTTCCGATACTGGGAGCAGCTACCAACAACATTTATATGCAGATCGCATTGATCATGTTGATGGGTCTGTTGGCAAAGAACGCCATCCTGATTGTAGAGTTTGCTCTCGACCGTCGTAAGATGGGTATGAGTATCACTTGGGCTGCCGTATTGGGTGCAGGTGCCCGTCTCCGCCCGATCCTGATGACTTCATTGGCCATGGTTGTCGGCCTGTTGCCTTTGATGTTTGCCATGGGCGTAGGTGCCAATGGTAACCGTGCTTTGGGTACGGCTGCGGTAGGCGGTATGTTTATCGGTATGATATGCCAGATATTCGTGGTTCCTGCTTTGTTCGTTATCTTCCAGTATCTACAAGAGAAGGTGAAACCTATTGAATGGGAAGACATCGATAATACGGATGCAGAAACAGAAATTGAACAATACGCTAAATAGGAATAAAGAAAAGAATATGAAGAAACAAATTATAGGTATGTTGTGTGCAACTGCTCTCTTGAGCAGCTGCCACATCTACAAATCATATGACAGACCTAAAGATATTGAAGCCTCCGGTCTTTACCGGGACACAGTATCTGTTGCCGATACACTGGTATCCGATACTGTCAACTTCGGAAATCTGCCTTGGAGAGAGGTCTTCACCGATCCTCAACTGCAAGCGTTAATCGAACAGGGATTAACCCACAATACAGATCTGCTGACTGCTGCGCTGAAAGTGAAAGAGGCACAGGCATCACTGATGTCAGCCCGTCTGGCTTACGCTCCTTCACTCGGATTGTCACCACAAGGAACCATCAGCAGCTTTGATAAGCATGCCGCAACCAAAACCTATTCGTTGCCGGCAACAGCCAGCTGGGAGATCGATCTATTCGGCAAGTTGCTGAATGCCAAACGCGGTGCACAAGTAACATTGTTGCAAACCAAAGCATATCGTCAGGCTGTACAGACTCAGATCATTTCGGGCATTGCCAATACCTATTACACCTTATTGATGCTCGACCGTCAGCTCGATATTACCGAACAGACTGCGACATCATGAAGCGTAATGTTGAAACCATGCAGGCAATGAAAGATGCGGCTATGTTCAACACAACTTCTGCAGGGGTGGAACAAAGCAAGGCTGCCTATGCACAAGTACTGGCGTCTATTCCGGCTATCCAGAAGAGTATCCGCGAAGCTGAGAACGCTATGTCCATGTTATTGGCACAAGCACCACAGACCATCAAACGGGGGGTTCTGGAAGAGCAGCAATTACCTGAAGATTTCTCAGTGGGCGTTCCTTTGCAACTACTCTCTAACCGTCCGGATGTGAAAGCAGCCGAAATGGCATTGGCCGGTACTTACTACAATGCAAATTCGGCCCGTGCCGCCTTCTATCCGCAAATCACTATCAGCGGCTCGGCCGGTTGGACCAATAGCGCCGGTAGTGCCATTATCAATCCTGGTAAACTGCTTGCCTCTGTACTTGGTTCGCTTACCCAGCCTCTCTTCTACCGTGGTGCAAACATTGCCCGCCTGAAGATAGCCAAGCACAACAGGAAGAGGCTAAACTGGCCTTCCAGCAGAGTTTGTTGAATGCCGGAAGTGAAGTAAGCAATGCATTGTATCAATATCAGAGTGCTTCTGAAAAAACTGCTTCCCGCAAATTACAGGTAGAATCTTCAGAAAAAGCATCCGAATATACAAAAGAATTGTTTAAATTAGGGACGTCTACTTATCTGGAGGTATTGTCGGCCGAACAGTCTTTGCTCAGTGCCCGTTTATCTCAGGTAAACGACACCTTCGACCGGATGCAGGCTGTAGTGAGCTCTATCAGGCATTGGGCGGCGGAAGAGAAGATTAACTTTAAATACAATACAATTATGATTAGTCCATTAGCATCGATAGCCCCCGGGGCAAAAATCGGAAAGAATGTGATCATTCAACCGTTTGCTTACATTGAAGATAATGTCGAAATAGGGGACGACTGTATCATTATGCCCTATGCCAGTGTGCTGAATGGTACACGGCTGGGAAAAGGTAACAAAGTATATCAACATGCCGTATTAGGAGCAGAACCACAGGATTTCCACTACAAAGGAGAAGAAAGTTCACTGATTATCGGGGATAACAACCATATCCGCGAAAACGTAGTTATCAGTCGGGCTACTTTCGGTGGGAATGCTACCAAAATAGGCAATGGCAATTTCTTGATGGATAAAGTCCACATTTGTCACGATGTACAAATCGGAGATAATTGTGTAGCCGGTATCGGCACCACCATCGCCGGAGAATGTACCTTGGATGATTGTGTCATCCTGAGTGGCAATGTTACCCTCCATCAATATTGTCATGTGGGACAATGGACATTGGTACAGAGCGGTTGCCGTATTTCAAAAGATGTGCCCCCATACAGCATTATGGCCGGTAACCCGGTAGAATATCACGGAGTAAATGCCGTAGTATTGCAACAACATAAAAATACGAGCGAAAGAGTTCTACGCCACATAGCCAATGCTTATCGCCTGATCTATCAGGGAAACTTCAGCCTGCAGGATGCAGTGCAAAAAATTATAGACCAGGTTCCCATGAGCGAAGAGATAGAGAATATAGTGGCTTTTGTCAAAGAGTCTAAGCGTGGAATCGTAAAATAGAAACCATTCTCTGCTTATAAAAGAAGGTGTAGCCATCTCAGAAAGAAGGCTACACCTTTTTTAGTAGTATCGAGGCCCTTTAGAGGCAGGTTCATCACAGACTATTCAAATTCCAACGTACCGAAGAAGTCGGGACGGTGAAAATCCGGCTTTTCTATTTTGATCGGATTCCATGAGAGGAAATGCGGAGTTTGCAGTTCGTCGCCACATTTATAGAAGTTAGCTGTGATTATTTTCCCGTCCAAAGAGGTAATGTGATGTTTGAAGAAAGCTGTATATGGAATCACCAATGCCACCTCCCAGTTGCACTCACCGATACGTTCATCGAAAGGCTGGCGTCCCAGACTGGCCCAACGTTTCACCTGATCTGTCACTTCCCGAGAAGCGCGTTCACGGTTGTTGCGTTCTGCTCCTGCACCAATAAGAATGGTTCCGATACAGTTGCATTCGATGTTATAATAGATACCGTCACCGGCAGGTACAGAGAAAAACTCCACACAGGAATCAGTCCATACGGAGCCATCGTCTTCTCCATACTTAGCCCGTACACTGGCCTCTTTTACATTGAAGTGTAACAAAACAGCATCATCGCTATGTGCTATACGGAACTCCACTTTCGGACGATAAGGGTAGGCTTCCCAATTCACATTATCAATGGGTTGGAAACCGATCTTTTCTTTATCCAGTAATTCGGGAAGTGCATCGACCTCCACATTAGCAATACTGATCTTCTTTACTTTCATGGTCTATTCTATTTTTATCTTGCAAAAATATATACTTTATTTCAGTATTCCGTTCTCCATCCGATGCTATTTTACAACCTTTCCCGAAAACGTTTACTTTCGGATCTCCTTTTTTATGGTCAGTCAGATGATTTCCTTACCTTTGCAGCGTGAAACAACCACTTTGCATTGATTTAAGATAATAACTTCAACGGGTAAATCCCTAATGTATCTAACAAATAACACAAAAAATGAAGAAGCATCTGATTTTATCTGCTTGCCTGATAATGGCAATAAGCAGTTTTGCTCAAAAAAAGGACTTTAGTTATAAGTTTTACGGACAGATTCGCACAGACCTTTATTACAACAGTCGTGCCAACGAAGAGACAGTAGACGGATTGTTTTACATGTACCCCAAAGACGAAGTATTCGATAGCAATGGCAGAGATTTAAATGCAACTGCCAACGGTAGCTTTTACACCCTATATACCCGCCTGGGATTGGATGTAAAGGGACCTAAACTGGGACGCGCCATGACTTCCGCCAAAGTAGAAGCAGACTTCCGCGGTTCAGGTACTTCTTACTCTACTATACGCTTGCGTCACGCTTACCTGAACTGGATTGGGGACGTTCGGCTCTTTTGCTCGGACAAACCTGGCATCCGCTCTTCGGTGACGTATCACCTCAAATCCTGAATCTTTCGGTCGGAGCACCTTTCCAACCGTTCAGCCGTGCTCCGCAAATTCGTTACCGCTATACACACAAAGGGTTCCAACTGACGGGAGCAGCTATCTGGCAATCACAGTATCTGTCACAAGGTATTGTCGGTAAAAGTCAGACTTATATAAAGAACAGTTGTGTTCCTGAGTTCTATCTGGGACTCGACTATAAAGCCAATGGATGGATAGCCGGAGCAGGAATCGAACTGCTCTCTCTGAAGCCTCGTACAGAGTCTAAAGTAGAGGACCAAGTCTATAAAGTGAACGAGCGCATCACCACCCTGTCTTACGAAGGTCATGTGAAGTATAGCAATAAAGATTGGTTTGTAGGTGCTAAAACCGTATTAGGCTCCAACCTGACACAAACCTCCATGCTGGGAGGATTCGGAATCAAATCCATCGATAATCGGACCGGAGAACAAAAGTATACACCGATCCGGGTATCCAGTTCATGGCTGAACGTAGTATACGGACAGAAATGGAAACCGGGTATCTTCCTGGGATATGTCAAGAATATGGGAACAAGCGATGCCCTGGCATCCAATCAAGTATACGGAACAGGAACCAATGTGGACCAAGTGGTGACAGCCGGTGCTGAACTGACCTATAATGTCAACCACTGGAAGTTTGGAGTGGAATATACCTATACTTCCGCCGCTTATGGCTCACTGTATCTTAAAAACGGTAAAATCATCGATACACACTCCGTTGGTAACAACCGCATCGTAGGTGTAGCCATGTTTATGTTCTAAAAACAGATGAATACATTACCTATCCACCTCGCTCCGCTGCAAGGTTATACCGAAGCAGCCTATCGCAATGCCCATGCCGCCGTTTTCGGCGGTGTGGATGTCTATCATACTCCTTTCGTACGAATAGATCGGGGAGAATTCCGCCATAAGGATGTACGGGATATTCTTCCCGAAAACAACCGGGTTCCTCACCTCATTCCACAACTTATAGCCTCCGAGATGGACAAAACAGAGCGAATAATCGCCCTTTTCATCGAACAAGGCTATCGGGAGATGGACATTAACCTCGGTTGCCCTTTCCCGATGTTGGCAAAACGGCAATGTGGATCGGGCATGCTGCCCCACCCTGATAAAGTGGAAACATTACTCAAACAGATCGAACAGTATCCGGTGTGAGCTTCTCAGTAAAAATGCGCCTGGGATGGGAAAAGCCGGATGAATGTTTGACCCTGTTGCCTCTATTGAATGCGGCTCCGCTGACCGAGATTATCGTTCACCCCCGCTTAGGTATCCAGCAATACAAAGGAGAAGTAAATATGGAGGGCTTTACAGCTTTCTACGAAGCATGCAGACATCCTGTTATCTACAACGGAGACATCCTGACCATAGAAGACATCCGGTGCATCACCGAAAAGTTTCCGAAACTTACCGGAGTGATGATCGGCCGCGGATTATTGGCAAACCCTGCATTGGGTTGGGAATATAAAGAAGGCAGGAAACTTACGCCTGAAGAATGGAGAGAAAAGTTGAGAGCACTGCACACAGCCGTTTTCCAACACTATGAGACACAGATACAAGGTGGCGAAGCACAACTGGTGACTAAGATGAAAACGTTTTGGGAGTATCTGGCCCCACAAATAGACCGAAAGAGCTGGAAAGCTATCCATAAAAGCACTACGCTTACCAAATACAACATTGCCGTCTGTTCGGCATTTTGATAAAAAATTGTAATTACACCACAGAGTAACACAGAGTTTCACTGAGTGAGCCTCATCCATTAATAACTAATGATAGTTATCCGTGTTACTCTGTGGCAAATACGAATTTTGATACATCCCTCTTAAATTGATTCACCGGCGTCCAAAACAAAGGGAGAGCCCTCTTAGCCCTTCTCTCCCACCGTTTTTTACGTTCCTACGGATGCAATTCTTTGAAAGTGTCGTTTTCTTCTTTCACTTGTTTCACAGTTTCGTTCAGATCGTCAATCGGAAGGTCGTATCCATACCATCCGGTATAGCAATCGGTCACGTACCACTTACCGTCAATCAAGTCGAATATCACACGAAGATCTACTTCCGACTCTTCATATCCGGCTTCAAACTCTTTATGTGTCGGTTCGTTTACCGTAAACTTAGAAACATAAATTCCTCCTTCTTCCTGAGTGATGCGTTCCTCTTTCAGAGTCTCGGCATCCAGCAACGGCCATTTTTCCTGAGTAAAGGGGAAGGTCTTTTCACTATTCCCATCGTCCGTCATCAAAGTGATGGGAGTTTTCAACGGAAACTTGACACGGGTATACTGGAAAGAAGCACTTGAGGTGAATTTCTTCAGAAACGACTGGAAGGTCTCCTCAGCCGTCTCCGCAGCAACATCACTCTCTGCCTTCGCTTTCGAAGTATTTCCACAGGAAATAAAGCAAATACCCCCTATCAGGGTAAGCATAAACAGACAAAGCACAAATCTTTTCACTTTCATAACGAATGGATTTAGAACGGGGATCTCACCCCGCATTTTCAGCGGGCAAAGATAATATATCTTCCTAATATCCAACTCGGAGGGACAGAATTATTTATGTCTCAGATACTCATAGCCAAAACGGCAATAAAGACACTTCTTCTTATCGCAATATTCTTTCTGCAATTGTAACAACGCCTGGCTATCCGCCGCTGTCTGAACCGGAATGCCGGCTCCGCTCCACATACGGGTAACATAATTATTTTCAGCTTTCAGTTCTTCAAGTAATGAGCCGCACGCTCACACAACCGTTCGTCGGCTTTATGCAGGCCATATGCATACAGAAAAGGAATGACCGTATTGATAATGATCAGCTCCTTTGCACCGGCACCAATACTTTTCTCTCTCCGTGGGGAGGATTTGCCAAACATGAAATGTTCTTCCCAATAAGCAGAAGTGTGACCGGCAAAAATCTGTTTCAGATCTTTCAGAGTCTCCGCTTCCATGACCCGTGAAAACAAAGAGTGTTCTCTGTAATAAAGTGAAGCTAATTGTGCCAGTCTCACATGGGGAAAGTTACCCGGACGAAGACGGAGGAAACGCCACAAAGAGGGATTCATCACCGGAGGAAGTTCAAACTTGTGTTGCAAATAACGGAATTCTTTCTGCATCCAACTGAAATAATCGTCGGCGGATTCTCCCTCCAACAAACCGGCTTGTCCGAAGAAGAAAGCTTCCACCTGTGTCAGATCGTCACGATGCTTATCAATGGCACGAAACGAGAGCAGATTTGCCCAAGTCTCAAAAGCATCTCCATTCAGCCCGAATCCGAAATTACGTGCCAACGTGATGAAAAAAGCATCTTCCCAATGCTGATTGCAACGTTGGAGTCGCCGAGTTATGGTTCGGTTCTTCTGATCAAAGCGCTCTGTCTGTAAAGCGGTCAGCCAGGAGTGAATCGTTAATTTAGGAAGGGTTTCCAGAATGGAATAGCAAGGCGGGTGTATATCTGCCCGGCAAAGCTCATCATAATGCTCTTTCACCTGTTCGGGGCAAGGTAACCGGAGTTGCGGAACCGGTTCCCCATTGGAACGATATATCTCGCAATCGATCTCTGTGGCAATGTGCAGAATCACTGAGTCATACGCTATGTCACGGTCATGTCCGTGACGAAACCAATCAGAAGAAGCAGTATGTATTTCGACATTACCTACCCAAAGCGTACCACCGATTTTTAGTTTGGCATTAAAAAAATCGGGGCCGGAATCAGAATTCGGCAATCCGGTATCAATCACTTCAACAGGCAGCCCGGTGGTTGTTTGCAGTTCATGGAGAGGGAAGATTTTGTGTTTCCACACATAGTGCAGGAGTTGTTCCATTGTTAACAAGACGTTAATGTGCTCGACAAATGTAATAAAAATCTTATCTTTGCGACTAATATTTTGGATATAAAGTCTATAAAGTCAGTAAAACAATGAAAATAGCATTAATAGGTTACGGAAAAATGGGCAAAGAAATCGAAAAGGTTGCCTCAGTCGCGGACACGAAATTGTCAGCATTATCGACATCAACAACCAGGATGATTTCGAATCCGAAGCGTTCAAATCGGCAGATGTGGCCATTGAATTCACTAATCCCATGGTAGCCTACAGCAATTATATGAAAGCTTTCAAAGCAGGTGTAAAGTTGGTTTCGGGCAGTACCGGATGGATGGCAGAGCACGGTGACGAAGTAAAAGAACTGTGTAACAAAGGTGGAAAGACCTTATTCTGGTCATCTAATTTCAGTTTGGGAGTAACTATCTTCTCGGCTGTCAACAAGTATCTGGCTAAGATAATGAACCAATTCCCCGCCTATGACGTAACCATGAGCGAAACCCACCACGTACACAAGCTCGATGCACCAAGCGGAACAGCGATCACACTGGCAGAAGGAATCCTTGAAAATATGGAACGCAAAAGCGTCTGGGTAAAAGAGGAAGCACATGCAACCAATGAATTGCCGATCCACTCTATTCGCGAAGGAGAAGTATTCGGTATCCATACCATCCGCTATGACTCCGAAGCAGACAGTATCTCCATCACCCACGATGCCAAAAACCGGGGAGGTTTCGCATTGGGAGCCGTATTGGCGGCGGAGTATACAGCAGCCCATGAAGGCTATCTGGGTATGAGTGATTTATTCCCATTCTTAAAAGATTAACATCATGAGAAAAGCAACACGTACTCAATGGATAAAGTGTTCCATTGCCATTCTTTTGTATCTGATATTCCTGATTTGGGTGAAAAGCTGGTGGGGACTGATCGTAGTTCCTTTCATCTTCGACATCTACATCACCCAAAAGATTCCCTGGTCGTTCTGGAAGAAATCTAAAAACCCGACGGTCCGTAGTGTGATGAGTTGGGTAGATGCCATCGTTTTCGCTTTGGTAGCAGTATATTTCGTAAACATCTATGTTTTTCAGAATTATCAGATCCCATCATCGTCACTGGAAAAATCGCTGCTGGTTGGAGACTTCCTCTACGTGAGCAAAATGAGTTACGGCCCCCGTGTGCCGAACACACCGCTATCAATGCCTTTGGCACAACATACATTGCCGATTCTGAATACTAAATCCTATATTGAATGGCCGCAATGGAAATACAAACGTGTACCCGGATTCGGTAAAGTGAAACTGAATGACATCGTAGTGTTTAACTTCCTGCGGGAGATACCGTCGCACTGAATTTCCAGGATGCAGACTTTTATACATTGGCGTACAACATCGGAAAGCAGATTTACCCGAACCCGATCGACATGGACAGCCTGACTCGGGAGCAGCAGAAGACAGTGTATGATTTATACTATAATGCCGGTCGGAAAGAGATACTGTCAAACCCTCAACGATATGGTAAAGTTGTTACCCGTCCGGTAGACCGCCGGGAGAACTATGTAAAACGTTGTGTAGGACTTCCGGGAGATACACTCCAGATTATCAACGGTCAGGTTATGATTGATGGCAAGGCCATTGAAAACCCGGAAAACTTGCAATTCAACTATTTTGTGCAAACTACCGGCCCGTACATCACGGAAGAAATGTTCCGCGAACTGGGTATCAGCAAAGCCGACCAAAGACTAACTCCCGAAGGAGCAGGCTATGAAGAGGGACTGATTGAGCTGGGATTGGACGGACGAAATGCCCAAGGTGGACTGAATCCTGTTTATCATCTTCCGTTAACGAAGAAGATGTATGACACTCTATCCGGTAACAAAAAATTAGTCGGTAAGATTGTAATAGAACCGGAAGAATACTCCGGAGAAGTGTATCCCCTGAATTTAAATACCCATTGGAATCGTAGTGACTACGGCCCTATCTGGATTCCGGCAAAGGGTGCCACCATCACACTGACCCCGGACAATCTGCCCATTTATGAACGGTGTATCACTGCTTATGAAGGCAATAAACTGGAACAGAAAGAAGACGGAATCTACATCAACGGTGTGAAGACAAACCAATACACTTTCCAGATGGATTATTATTGGATGATGGGCGATAACCGTCATAATTCCGCCGACTCCCGCTATTGGGGATTCGTACCGGAAGATCACGTAGTAGGTAAACCGATCGTCGTATGGTTATCATTAGATAAAGACCGTAACTGGTTCGATGGTAAAATCCGCTGGAACCGCATCTTTAAGTGGGTAGACTGAGTAATCAATGGGAAAGGGACTCAAATGGATTATAGCTTTTGCCGGAGCAATGGTCATCGTACTGTTGCTCCGCGGCTTTGCTTTTACCTCATGCCTGATACCTTCGGCGGGTATGGAGAATTCCCTTTTTCAGGGTGAACGTATTCTGGTAAATAAATGGAGCTACGGACTTCGTGTACCCTATATGTCATTATTCTCCTACACCGCTGGGGAGAAAGTCCCATACATAAAGACGACATCGTCGTATTCAATAACCCTGCGGGTATCAAAGAACCCGTTATAGACCGAAGAGAGATTTATATAAGCGATGCATCGGTGTACCGGGGGATACGTTACTTATCGATTCACTCTTCAACGTGGTCGACCGTAGCACACAACTCGGACCGGACCGGAAACAACTATATACGTATCCGCAAACCAAGGAACAGCAACTGGATTCATTGCTTTCTATTCTTTCTATTGGCCCTAATGACTGATGGGACAACACGAAGGAAAAAATGTACGGAGCTTCAGCCACTATGAGTATTATTTGCTCGATCAGGCTATGAACGGGAAAAGCTGGATACAGCCTTTACAACAAAGCTTACAGGAAGAAGCTAAACCACTCATCGTTCCGGGTAAAGGAAAAGCAGTCCGGGTATATCCGTGGAACCGGACATTGTTACGAAACACGCTGGTACTGCATGAGGGTAAACAGGCGGAGATCCGAAACGATACGCTCTACATCGAAGGACGTCCTTCACAACATTGTTATTTCACCAAAGATTATTACTGGATGGCTTCCAATAATTCCGTAAATCTTTCCGATTCCCGCCTGTTCGGTTTCGTACCGCAGGATCATGTCATTGGAAAAGCTTCACGAATCTGGTTCTCAAAAACAGACCATACGGGAATCTTTAGCGGATACCGCTGGGAACGATTCTTCCAACCGGTAAAATAGTTCGTATCCCCGGATAACAAATTATATAATAACAATCAAGTAATCACTAATCATCAATTACCAATGAAAGTTGCCTATCTTTCTTCTGCCTATCTGGCTCCTGTAGAATACTACAGCAAATTGTTGAACTACGATAAAATATTCATCGAACAACACGACCATTACATGAAGCAGACCTACCGGAACCGTTGTACCATTGCCGGACCGGAAGGCGAACTGGCACTTTCTATCCCCACCGTAAAACCGGAAGAGCCTAAATGCCCGATGAAAGATATCCGGATTTCGGATCATGGGAATTGGAGGCATCTACACTGGAATGCAATAGAGTCGGCCTATAACAGTACTCCATTTTTTGAATATTACAAAGATGATTTTCGCCCGTTCTATGAGAAAAATATGAATTTCTGACGGACTTCAACGAAGAATTATGCCGACTGGTTTGCGAACTGATAGATATACAGCCTGCCATTGAACGGACGAAAGAATATAAAACAGACTTTGCCCCGAACGAAATCGATTTTCGCGAAGCGATCCATCCCAAGAAAGATTTTCACCGGACAGATCCGGAATTTATCCCTCAGCCTTACTATCAGGTATTCGAAGCCCGCCACGGTTTTCTACCCAACCTGAGCATCATCGACCTTCTGTTTAATATGGGACCGGAAAGCCTGCTGATACTGCAGAAAACATGTGCCGATTCTCAATAAAAGGGAGCGATCCCCTTGAATTTCCCTCTTTTTTTAAACCATCCCATCAACTTTATAGCTATATTTGCGCTCTGCGTGTGCGATAACGAAGCCACAAGACAAGAAGTCTAACCTTTAAAAGCAATAGTATGGCAAACTTATTTAGTGTAAAGGACAAAGTAGTAGTCATTACCGGTGGAACGGGAGTATTAGGAAAAGCAATTGCAGCCCACCTGGCAGAAGAAGGTGCCAAAGTCATTCTCCTCGGACGTAAAACCGAAGTGGGTAATAAGATTGTAGAATCAATTCGTACCCAAGGAGGTGAAGCGCTGTTTCTGACAACCGATGTACTCGACCGGAAGATACTTGAACAGAACCTGGCGGATATACTGAAAGCTTATGGCGGATAGATGCATTACTCAATGCGGCAGGAGGCAATATGCCGGGAGCTACGATCTCACCTACAGGCGATATCTTTGACCTGAAAATAGATGAATTCCAGAAAGTATTGGATCTGAACCTGACCGGTACGATACTGCCGACACAAGTATTCCTGAAACCCATGGTGGAGCAAAGAGCGGGCGCTATCGTCAATTTCTCATCCATGGCTGCTTTCCGCCCTTTGACGCGTGTGGCCGGCTATGCCGCTGCCAAGGCCGGGATCTCCAATTTCACCGCATTTATGGCCACGGAGATTGCCAAAAAGTTTGGTGAAGGAATCCGTATAAATGCCATCGCCCCGGGATTCTTCCTGACAGAACAGAATCGTGCACTACTAACCAATCCGGACGGCACCTATACACAACGGGGACAAGACGTAATCCGTCAAACGCCATTCGGGCGTATGGGACGTGCCGAAGAGTTATGCGGAACAATTCAATACCTCATCAGCGACGCAGCAAGCTTTGTAACGGGTACAGTGGCGGTAGTGGATGGAGGATTCAATGTCTTTGCGATGTAAAGAAAGTCTAACTTCTGATCCCACACATATCTGAAAAGGGAAGAGACAGAACAGACACACTGACTGATTAAACCAACCTCAAATAAAAACAGACTTATGAATCAACCAGATATCATGACTTTACCAAAAGACAAACTCTTTTTATCCGAACAAACCTGGCGTTGGTACGGACCGGACGATCCTGTCAGCCTTTGGGATATTAAACAAGCCGGAGCTACGGGTATTGTTAACGCTTTACACCACATTCCCAACGGTGAAGTGTGGACCGTCGAAGAAATTATGAAACGAAAGGAACTGATCGAATCTGTCGGCCTGAAATGGTCGGTAGTAGAGAGTGTCCCGGTACACGAACATATCAAAACCCAGACTGGCAACTTTCGGAAATACATCGAGAATTATAAAGAAAGTTTGCGCAACTTGGGACAATGCGGCATCCATATCGTTACTTACAATTTTATGCCTGTGCTCGACTGGACTCGTACGGATCTTGCCTATACCCTCCCCGATGGCTCCAAAGCCCTGCGTTTTGAACGCGCCGCCTTCATAGCTTTTGATCTTTTCTTACTGAAACGGCCGGGTGCCGAAACCGAATACACAGATGAAGAAAAAACGAAAGCGAGAATCCGATTTGAACAGATGGACGAAAAGGAGAAACAGCTCCTTGTCCGTAATATGATTGCCGGGCTTCCCGGTTCGGAAGAAAGCTTCACATTGGAGCAATTTCAGCATGAATTGGACCGATACAGAGGCATCGATGCAGAAAAGTTACGCACCCACTTAATCTATTTCCTCAAAGAAATAACTTCGACGGCAGACGAAGCCGGTGTGAAGCTGGTTATCCACCCGGACGATCCTCCTCGCTCCATTCTCGGTTTGCCACGCATCATGAGCTGTGCAGAAGATTTTCAGGCACTGATCGATGCCGTCCCTAACGAATCGAACGGACTCTGCCTTTGTACCGGATCACTCGGTGTAAGCTGTGCCAATGACTTGGAAGGTATGATGAGACGGTTCGGAGACCGGATCAACTTTGTCCATTTCCGAAGTACCCAACGGGATGCTGAAGGTAATTTCTACGAAGCCAATCACCTGGAAGGAGACGTGGACATGTATCACGTCATGAAGGCCTTCCTGGAGTTACAACAGAGAAGAAAAGTATCGATCCCCATGCGCCCGGACCACGGACACCAGATGGTGGATGACCTTAAAAAGAAAACAAACCCGGGATACTCCTGCATAGGACGCCTGCGAGGACTTGCCGAGTTAAGGGGATTGGAAATGGGAATTGCAAAGTCAATCTTTTAAAATCCGAAAGCTACAACAGCCAACTTCTTTATCCGGTACAAATACAGATTCCACAGATTAACACAGATTCCCCAATAGGACAATCAATCTCTGCTAATCTGTGGGATCAATAGTATATCGACAAATATACAAGGTTTGTACAAGGGTCAGCCGACTTGCTGCCTGTACACCTCCTCCTTGATTCTTTCTACCTGCTCAGCCAACCGGGGAGAATCTTCACTTCCCATAATCCAAAGCGGACAAGCATCTTCCAACGCATGATAAGAAGGCTGCACATAAGTTTTATCCAGCACTTCATATCCATTACGCCGGTAGTAATTCACACGACGGGTAGTCATTTCATCTTCTGTAGGTTCTACTTCGAGCAGGCGTACCCCTTTCAGGTGTTCAGCCACATAATCAAGCACTTGCTGCCCTATCTTTTTATTCCGCATCTCAGGGAATACAGCCAAATGTTCCAGATAGTAGAAGTCACCCATATCCCAATATACAAACATTCCACTCAATTCTCCATCACATTCAATAGCATTGAAATACATTGGGGCATGGTTCTCAATCATTCGCTTCAACTGCCCGATTTTTCTTCTCTCACTTTCGGGAAAAGACTCCTCGTACAAAGGAATCAAACGGTTCAGACGTGAATCGTCAGCACTCGTAATACGGATTAATGTCATCATAAATTCTATGTTTTCGAGCAAAGATAAGCTGAATAAGCCGGAAGACAGCGGTCTTTAAACATTTTTACGCAATCTTTTTAAGCAGAAGATATGCAGGCATTATTCACCGACGGACATCCCCCCGACAGGTTCAATCCAATACTATTAAAAATAATTAATAAGCGAGAAAAAGCAGAGTCACCCGGACCAAAGAGCCATATTAATCCATACATTTGCCGCCAATTATGGCAGCATACATCAAACTACTAATGTTATGCCTGTTGTTTTTGGTATTCGGTACCCAGAAAAGCAGTGCTCTACAGCCCGTAAATAACGGGGTGGCGGTCACTACTGCCGTAAAAAGCCACACTCACAATGTTCCCTCTTTTGATAACTCCGGTCACGATCTGTTTGACTTCAATCAGGGGATACTGCTTAAGAAATCGGTTTCGGATTCAGCCAATCCGTATAAACAGGGCAATAACTTCCATCCCGCTATCAAGACGGATGCTCAGAGACCGATAACATTCAAAGAAGATACTTCTACCTATACCCTCCGTAACAGAGTTAAGCCTGCACAAAAATACGATGTATTTGCGCTCAGGCATATCCTTATTTAGCACTTTCTGCATCACGGCTCTATAGGTTCATATACAGCCCGCACCAGGATGTTTTTTTAGTTTATATATTCCAAGGTCAGAGAGTGCATCGTAAAGATTTATATAAGTATTAATTGTGTGTCTAATAGTAATGTCAATCCTCAGATGCACCCTCTTCCTTTTTTCTTATCTGTAAATCAGTGTAGAGAGATATTCCTCTGCAAACATTTCATTGGCTACCTCCAACAGTCCTTCTGCTGTCAAGGCTTCGATACGCCGGAAAACAGATTCGGATGATTCATACTTATTGTAGTGTAGAAAAGTCTTCGCCATTCCCAGCGCATTGTTTTCGTTATTATCGGAAGCGACCCCGATCTGGCCGATCAGTTGCTTTTTGGCAGCCATCAATTGCGAAGAGGTCATCTTCACATCACGCATCCGTTTCAGCTCCTTGTAAGTCAATTTCAGACAAGTATCCACATCCTCCGGATCGGTACCGAAATAAATGCAGAAAGCCCCCGTATCGGTATATGATGTCAAGTTGGACTCCACCGTATAGACCAGTCCCCTGCGTTCGCGCAGAGAGACATTCAGACGACTGTTCATCCCCGGACCACCCAGAATATTATTCAGCAGATACAATGCAGTACGCTTGTCATCATAAGCATTATATCCCGACTGCCAATCATCACATGTGCCTGATGGGTCTCCTTGTGAACAACCAACTGCTCGGGTACATAAAGCGGAGGTATCGTACGCTGATTCTCAACCGTAACCAACGGAAGATCCACTAACAGCTTCTCCACCTGACGGACTATTTTCTGAAAATTGAAATCACCCAGGACAAAGAATACCATATTGGAGGGTTGATAAAACCGGGAAGTAAAAGCCATGGCATCCTCGCTCCGGAACTTCTTCAGCAGATCGGGTCTGCCCAGGATATTACGTCCTAACGGATGATTGCGGAAGATCATATCTTCAAAGTCATCAAAGATCAATTCCGAAGGAGTGTCTTCGTACGACTGTATTTCATCGATAATCACCTCTGTCTCTTTTTCGATTTCGTTCTGCGGAAAGGTGGAATGGAAAACGATATCCGCCAGCAGTTCCAGTGCTCTTCCGAAATGCTCGGTCAGAAATGCCGAATAGATCACAGTTTCCTCTTTATTGGTATACGCATTCAGATCGCCACCCACATTCTCCATGCGGTTCAGGATATGCCAAGCCTTCCGTTTCCGGGTACCTTTAAAAATAAGATGCTCTACAAAGTGAGCCATTCCTTGTTCATTTTCGGCCTCATCACGGGTTCCGGCATCTACGGCAAATCCGCAATAAGCTACCTTCGAAGAAGAGGGTTCATGAATAATGCGAAGTCCATTGGACAGGGTATGTATATTATATTGCATTTCTGCACGGGTACTTAACTGCTTCATTCTTACTATTAAGTTAGGTTGAGGACACAAAAATACAATAAAACTTATTGTCGTTTATAGAAAATTGCAGATATTTGTAAGCTATAACATCAATAACCCTTATGGAGAAGATAGGAATTTTCTGTTCCGCATCCGGCAGCATCGACCCGATATACTTCGATGCCGCCCATCAGATTGGCGAATGGATGGGGAAAAACGGCAAGACACTTATCTATGGTGGTGCCAACCTCGGACTCATGGAATGCGTGGCCAAAGCAGTCAAAGAAAACGGGGGACATGTCATCGGTGTAGTACCTTCCAAACTGGAAGAAAACGGCAAAGTGAGTACATACCCCGATGAGATAATCACCACACACGACCTGAGCGACCGCAAGGATATCATCCTGCAACAATCGGATGTATTGGTGGCCCTTCCCGGCGGCATAGGCACGCTGGATGAGGTATTTCATGTCATGGCAGCCGCTTCCATCGGCTATCATCAGAAGAAAGTGATCTTCTACAATGCAGATGGTTTCTACAACCCACTGCTCGCCGTGCTCAGCGAATTACAGACAAGAGGATTCACCCGTCACCCTCTGTCCTCCTATTATGAAGTAGCAAACACATTTAATGAATTAACAATTAAGATATAATGATTGAATCTATTCAAGAACTCCTGCAAAAGGAAGCACAAGCTGTGCTGAATATTCCTGTGACTGATGCCTACGAAAAGGCCGTTGAATTAATAGTGGAACAAATACACAGAAAAAAAGGCAAACTTGTAACTTCCGGCATGGGTAAAGCCGGACAAATAGCGATGAACATCGCCACTACGTTTTGTTCGACCGGAATTCCCTCTGTCTTCCTGCACCCCAGCGAGGCACAACACGGCGATCTGGGCATCCTGCAAGAGAACGACCTGTTATTATTGATTTCAAATTCAGGTAAAACCCGTGAAATCGTAGAGTTAACCCAGCTGGCCCACAACCTGAATCCGGGCCTGAAATTCATTGTCATCACCGGCAATCCGGACAGTCCGCTTGCCAGCGAATCGGATGTATGCCTGAGCACAGGACATCCTGCCGAAGTTTGTACCCTGGGGATGACTCCGACCACTTCGACTACGGTAATGACCGTCATCGGCGATATTCTCGTAGTGCAAACCATGAAAAGGACCGAATTTACTATTGAAGAATACTCCAAACGCCATCACGGTGGTTACTTGGGCGAAAAATCAAGAAAACTATGCGTAAAGTAATCGGCATCGGAGAGACTATACTCGATATCATCTTCCGGAACGACCAGCCTTCGGCAGCCGTTCCCGGAGGCTCTGTATTCAACGGCATCGTTTCTTTGGGACGCATGGGAGTCAATGTATGCTTCATCAGTGAAACAGGGAATGACCATGTAGGAAACATCATTCTGCAATTCATGCGTGACAATCACATCCCGACGGATCACGTCAACGTGTTTCCGGACGGCAAATCGCCCGTATCCCTGGCTTTCCTCAACGAACACAGCGATGCAGAATATATCTTCTATAAAGACTACCCAAAACAGCGGCTGGACGTTTTATTCCCGTCCATCAATGAAGACGACATCATTGTCATCGGTTCATATTATGCTCTCAATCCGGTATTGCGTGATAAGATATTGGAGCTGCTGGACATAGCAAAAGAAAAAAGAGCGATTGTATACTACGATCCCAATTTCCGATCCTCACACAAGAATGAAGCGATGAAACTGGCTCCGACCATTATCGAGAACCTGGAATATGCCGACATTGTAAGAGGCTCTTTGGAAGACTTCTATTATATGTACGGAATCAAAGACGTAGAAAAAATCTACAAGGACAAGATAAAGTTCTATTGTCCGCTCTTCCTTTGCACAGCCGGAGCCGAAAGAATCTCACTGCGTACGAACGCAATATCCAAAGAGTATCCTGTCGCGCCATTAGAGGCAGTCAGCACTATCGGTGCAGGAGACAATTTTAATGCCGGGCTGATCTACGGCATGCTAAAGTACGACGTCCGGTACCGTGACTTGCAACACCTGAGTGAAGAGACCTGGGATAAAGTGATACAATGCGGACAAGACTTTGCAGCCGAAGTTTGCAAAAGTTTCAACAACTCCATATCCGGGGAGTTTGCGGCCAACTACCGTTGAAAGCAATAAGCTACGGGCTACAAACTGCGAATGAATGTACAGTCATCCGGCACGGTTACCTGTAGCTTGTAGCCTGCAATTCGTAGCTAATTACTATTAACGTTGCCTAATTATCGCAAAGTAATTATACCATGTAACGAGAATTCCTATCTTTGCAATCAGTGCTTTCAGACAAATACAAACTATGTACAAGAACCTGTTCAATTTACTAACTATTTTACTTATTCTGCCTTCGTGCACAGACATGTCTCCTAACATTTCGGTGGTTTGCGAAGAGAATAATATAGGAAACTGTATTCTTAAATGGGAAACGACTCCTCTCATCAAGGGCAGGTGAAAGTATATACATCCGACAATCCGGAATTCATACCCGAAGATAATCCGGTTGCCATGGCCAATATCTCCGATGCGCGAATGACGATTGTGACCAACGATCCTTCCAGGCGCTCTTATTACATGCTGGTGTTCAACGATAAATACCGTGTGAAAGTGGCTCCCCGCAACGTGAATATGCCCGGCATTCAAAACTTCCGTGACCTGGGAGGTTACAAATCCGCCACCGGAAAGCATGTACGTTGGGGCAAGCTCTACCGTTCGGCACAGATAGACAGCCTGAATTGCTTTGCCCTCAGGAAACTGCAAAACCTGGGTATCAAGACCATTCTGGATCTGCGCTCCGAGAGCGAACTCCATAATACACCTCCCTTGCAAAAGGGATTCAATGTAGTACATATCCCCATCAACACGGGCGACATGGAACATATCCTGCACGGCATACAGCAAGAGAAGATCAAGACAGATACCATTTACCACATGGTAGAAGCGATGAATCGTGAACTGGTGGCAAAATACCAAAAGGAATATAAAGAGATTTTCGACATCCTGCTCGATAAAAACAGTTATCCGGTCGTGATTCACTGCTCGTCGGGAAAAGGACGGACAGGCATTGTATCCGCACTGATACTGGCCTCTTTAGATGTCAATGCAGATATCATTATGGAAGATTACCGTTTGAGCAACGATTACTTCAACATCCCCAAAGCCTCCAAATACGCCTATAACCTGCCGGTCAATTCACAGGAAGCCATCACCACCCTCTTTTCGGCAAAAGAAGACTTTCTCAATGCAGCCAAAGACGAGATAGAGCGGAAATACGGTGATGTACCCACCTATCTGCGAAAGGCAATCGGCCTTCAGTCCGAAGACATACACAGGCTACGCACCATCTTACTGGAATAACGCACTTTTTGTTCATCATTATTTATTGTTATCATTCATTATTCACAATTAATGCGTATCTTTGCACCCGAAAATAAAGATATACAGAGATTTAATGAAGACATTTGAAGAGCTTGGCGTTTCTCCGGAGATACGTAAAGCTATTGAAGAGATGGGATACGAGAATCCATGCCGGTACAGGAGGAAGTGATTCCATACCTATTAGGAGAGAATAATGATGTAGTAGCTCTTGCACAGACAGGGACGGGTAAGACCGCAGCGTTTGGCTTGCCCTCATCCAGAAAATTAACGTAAAAAACAGAATACCTCAATCACTCGTTCTTTGCCCCACACGCGAGCTTTGCCTCCAGATAGCAGGCGACCTGAACGACTATTCCAAATACATCGACGGGCTGAAAGTATTGCCCGTATACGGCGGTTCATCCATCGACAGCCAGATACGCAGCCTGAAACGGGGTGTGCATATCATTGTTGCCACACCGGGGCGACTCCTCGACCTGATGGAACGCAAAACGGTATCTCTTGCCACTGTCACAAACGTAGTGATGGACGAAGCGGACGAAATGCTCAATATGGCTTTACGGACAGTATCAATGCCATCCTGGCAGATGTTCCACAAGAACGTAACACACTGCTTTTCTCGGCCACTATGAGCCCGGAAATAGCCCGTATTTCGAAGAACTACCTTCACAATGCAAAAGAGATCACCATCGGACGCAAGAACGAAAGTACGAGCAACGTGAAGCATGTGGTCTATACCGTACATGCAAAAGATAAATACGCCGCCCTGAAACGCATCGTAGACTATTATCCGCAGATTTACGGTATCATCTTCTGCCGTACCCGCAAAGAGACACAGGAAATTGCCGATAAACTGATGCAGGAAGGTTATAACGCTGACTCGTTGCACGGAGAACTCTCACAGGCACAGCGTGACACGGTGATGCAGAAGTTCCGCATCCGCAACATCCAGATTCTGGTAGCCACCGATGTAGCCGCACGCGGACTGGACGTAGACGACCTGACACACGTCATCAACTACGGATTGCCGGACGATACGGAAAGTTATACGCACCGTAGCGGACGTACAGGACGTGCCGGAAAGACAGGTACATCCATCGCCATCATCAATTTGCGTGAAAAAGGAAAGATGCGCGAAATAGAACGCATCATCGGTAAGAAATTCATTGCCGGTGAAATGCCTACCGGTAAGCAGATCTGCGAGAAACAGCTTCTCAAAGTGATAGACGATCTTGAAAAAGTAAAGGTAAACGAGGAGGATATCAATGATTTCATGCCTGAGATTTACCGTAAACTGGAGTGGCTGAGTAAAGAAGACCTCATCAAGCGCATGGTATCGCATGAGTTCAACCGGTTTGTCGACTATTATCGCAACCGCGAAGAAATAGAGGTGCCGACCGATAGCCGCAGCGAACGCGCCGGAAAAAGCCGTGAAGGAAAAAGCAGCCGCCAGGCAGAACCGGGTTACACCCGCCTTTTCATCAATCTGGGTAAGATGGATAACTTCTTCCCTCACGAACTGATCACCTTGCTCAACAATAACACACGAGGAAGAGTAGAATTGGGACGCATCGACCTGATGAAGAATTTCTCGTTCTTCGAAGTGGAAGAGAAACAAGCACAAAACGTCGTAAAGGCGCTGAACCGGACAAACTGGAACGGACGTAAAGTCACAGTAGAGGTAGCCGGAGAAGAGGCATCTACAGAGCACAAAGGACGTGGAAAGCGGAATGAAGGTAACGATCAGGTGGCAGAGGAAGAAGCAGCGCTCCATCTGCCGACCGCAAAGAGAGAGGCAAAGGCAGCAAAGACAGCAAACAAGCCGACAGCCGGAAAGGCAAAAAGCCAAGCCGTGAGGAACGGGGATATTCCGCAGCCCGCGGCCCCAAAGGCAAAGATGAATGGAAACAGTTCTTTAAAGATGCCGAACCCGACTTCAGCGAAGAAGGATGGGCAAGAAGAAAGCCTAAAAAGAGCTAAATACAAAAGGACAGGAAAAACGGCTGACGGACTTACAAAAGGATTCAAATAGCCGTTTCTGACCAACCTTCCCTCTTTATAAGATCACTCTTTCAGAGAGATCCCGAACGAAAGCCCGGCGCTTCATCCCACTCAGCTACCGTCTGAGTGAGACGGAGAGCCGGGCTTTCCCGTTCCGACAAGCAAGCTCCCGGATGAAATGCTTACTGCATTTACCCCAAAAGGTTACTGCATCGGGAGCAAATGCCTGCTGCATCGGAAGAAGAGACCCACTCTATCGGTACATTCTTCATAAAAGCTCCCGTTTCCGAGCCGGTTGGTATCCGAAGAGGAGCACGAACAAACTATCAAAAAGGCACTATATTTTTATCCGAAAGGTCTATTTGCTCACAGATCACCGCTTATAGCAAAAATCAGAAAGGAAACAAAAGAATTCTCAAGCATCGGATCCTTTCCCTGATGCAAAATCCAGCCATTTTTATTACCTCCACAGGAGAGAGGGCCGAAATAAACGATTCTGAATGGGTCGGAAAAGCAAAAAGTCAAAATGACAACATCCACCGCAGAGCAACAAAGAGTAAACCTGACCTATGGGTAACGAATGATATTTATCTGCGGAAAGCTGTGGAATCCGCAGTGAACACGAGTTGCGATCCCCCATAGTAAAAATCCTTCCCCTCTTTATTATTGTCTTTAAAAGTGCTACCTTTGCGTGAATTAAAAAAAACAGGTAATAGTTTTCGGGTATGAACAAATTGAATGGTTTCCTTTACGGTTTGCTGTCGTCGGCCTCTTTCGGCCTTATTCCTCTTTTCACGATCCCTGCCATGCGTGAAGGAATGAACTTCGAATCCATTCTGTTCTACCGGTTCCTGTTTGCCTGCCTGGCATTGGGATGCATCCTATTGCTAGACAAGCAGTCTTTCCATATCAAGCGGAAAGAGATCCCGTCATTAATGTTACTTGCTTTTCTGTATCTGATGTCTGCAGTCTTTCTGTTCTGGGGATATAAATTTATGGCAAGCGGCGTAGCCACCACCATTCATTTCATGTATCCGGTATTGACCACTCTGATCATGATGATCTTCTTCCGCGAAAGGAAATCGACGTGGCGTTTCTTTGCTATCGCCCTCGCAGTGGTCGGTGTCTCCTGCCTCTCTTATGGCGACAGTTCGGGAGGAATTACCGCCCTCGGATTATTTATCGTCCTCCTGTCGGCTTTGGGATATGCACTTTATCTGGTTACGGTCAGCCAGCTCAAAATCGGACAGATGAAGGGATTACGGCTTACTTTCTATGTTTTCCTGTTCGGCACGCTCTTATTGCTGGCAGGCATAGGTACTACTACAGGCATACAAACCATCCCTGACTGGCACACGGGTGGAAACCTGGTACTCCTGGCACTGATCCCGACAGTGGTCTCCAACCTGGCATTGGTACGGGCGGTAAAAAGCATCGGCTCCACGCTCACTTCCGTACTTGGAGCCATGGAGCCGGTGACAGCTGTTTGTGTAGGTATCTTTATATTCGGAGAACCCTTTACCCAAAGCATCGGGATCGGTATTCTGCTGATTATTTCGGCAGTAATCGTTATTATACTGAAACGTTAGGAGGTATGTCGAAACCGTACCCTGCGGTACTCTGCGGTAAGTGATGCCCTCACCCCTCTATTTTCAGTTCTTGTATCAGATGGCTTGCTTTACCAAACTTCTCGATAATAAAGAGCATATAACGCACATCGACCCCAATGCAGCGTTGCACATCGGCTCGAAAACAATATCACTGCTCATGGCTTCCCAGTTTCCATCGAACGCCAATCCCAGCAATTCGCCTTTGCCATTGAACATGGCGCTGCCGGAGTTTCCACCTGTGATGTCGTTGTTTGAGATAAAGCAGACATTCATGTCTCCCTTCGTATCGGCATAACGCCCGAAATCACCCGATGACAGCAGGGACAGCACCTCGGGTTGCACGGCAAAGTCGGGATCGCCGCTGTGCTCTTTTACCTTCTCGAAAATACCCTTCACCGTAGTGTAATAGCCATAATCAGCCCCATCGTAAGGTGAATAACTGCCAATGGTACCGAAACTCAACCGCATGGTAGAATTGGCATCGGGATAGAAATTACGGTCGGCATACATCCGTCTCATGGCAGCATTGAACTCACGTTCGTCCTTCTCTATATTGTCGGAAGCCTCAGCCATCTGACTACGCATATCGAAGAGTTTTACAATGAGATCGATGCCCAGCGAGACAGCAGGATCATCGATCATGTGGAAAGTTGTGTCACGCTCCAGAAAACGCTTCAAGCCGCGGGGGGAGGTAAGTTCCGAATGAGCATACAACGTGTCGACATACATCTGTTCATTGCCTCCGTAAAGTGTATCTATGGTCTGATAAAGATCGGGCAGATAAGCCTTATCCACTTTGGTCCGATACTCCTTCAGCATGGCCACAAACACCTCCTTATCGATGGAAACGTCATAATTTGCATACTTATCGAGTAATTTCTGGAGCTGGGCCACGACCTGTTTCTGTTCCGCCTCAAAATCAAAATTGAGGATAGTCAACGCAAATTGCACTAGTTCGGGACCATTGATAAATGACTCCCCGAAATAAGACATCGCCCGGTTCACCTCCTTGCGGTCCTTATAATTCAGTTCGAGCGACGACATCAGATGCAACAGTTTCTCACGTTCTGCCGGAGTCTTCTGAATCCACTGCCGGAGTGCTTCTTCCGCCTGCCGTTTCTTGTCAAGCACCTTCAGCTTGCGTATCGCTTTATTGGTTCCGATGCTGTTTTTCCAGTAATTGGAACTTTCATCATATTTTGACGCATACTTGATACGGATGGAATCCCTGCGATCCATCTCACGTTTCCAAATGGCCTGTTTCACTCCGCGGACATCGATCATAGCCTGGTTCATGCCGTTCATCATCTCTTCGATGCCAAACGAAGAAAGATAACGTTCCGTGCTACCGGGATAACCCAGAGTCATGCAGAATGAACCTTCTTTGTATCCATCCAATGTGATGGGAGCCACGTATTCGGGGCGATAGGGCACGTTGTCGGGTGAATAGTCGGCAGGACGGTTGTCTTTACCGGCATAGATACGAAAGACGCAGAAATCGCCAGTATGACGGGGCCACATCCAATTGTCCGTATCCCAACCGAACTTACCGATGGAAGACGGTGGAGCAAACACCAGGCGTACATCGTTGAAATCGCGGTAAACAGAAAGCCAAAACTCATTGCCACCATAATACGCATCCACAATGCCGACCAGTGTAGAGTCCTTTTTAGTGACTTCATCTCCCAGCAACACCATCATCGAATCGATGGCCAGGCTGCGTTCGGATTCGGTCATACCGGGTGTCGTAGCTTTCAGTACCCGCCGGGTTACGTTTTCCGTACGAAGCAGAAACCGGACATACAGCTCGGGATTGGGCAATTCTTCCTCCCGGCTATGTGCCGTGAACCCATCTTTCAAATAATCATGATCCACCGAACTGTGTTGCTGTATGCTGCTGAATCCGCAATGGTGATTGGTAAACACCAAGCCATCTTCGGAGACGACTACTCCCGAACAGAATCCTCCGAAACTGACCACAGCGTCTTTCAGAGACGGGTGCCTGGTGCTATAAAGTTGGTCGGCAGGCATCTGCAAACCCAACTCTTTCATCGTCTTACGGGTTTCTTTATTCAAATTGCCAAGCATCCACATACCTTCATCGGCATGCATCGAAACCGGATAGAGTAAAAGCAATGCCAGAAACAGAGCCTCCCCCCACCTCTTTCCGTTGTGGAAAGAGGTAATCACTTTCATTTTATTCATTTATATAAATCATGTTTATTCATCTTCTTTTCTCTGGCGACACGCTTACCGTCACTCTTCAACAATCAGCCGAAGTTTCTTCGCCCCTACCCGCGCCTGAAGCCATGCACTGATTTTCGCTTTTTCCTCGTTCTTCGGATGACGGGTGAATTTCAATACGGCGAGCGCTATGGTATCCGTTTTCATCGAATCGACCGTTGTCTCGATGGTATGCGAAATAGACAAAGCCGTCACCGACGGATAGAGTACTTTCAGTTCCGGGATAATTTTCCGGCTCATTTCATCGTAAGACTTATACCGTTCGAGGCTTTGCTGGAGCGTGGCTATCTTGACTTGCTGTTCCTGCAGGCGTTGTTCACTGTTTTTATAGAAGTCTTCCATAACCATGGCACGGATAGACGACATATCCATCGCTTCATTATTGTTCATCCCCTGCAGAACGATCAGTTTCGTATTCTCCAGTTTATAATCTTTCATCTTGCTGCGGGCAATGGCAATGGAAGCTTCCGGCACCTCCGGACCAATCAGCACAACCCGGATTTCGCATGAATCTCCTTCATAATGAATCTTCTTATTCAAGACCTGGGTATTGTCGAAGTTGAGCTGTTCGGAAACGAAACGATTCGCCGCCGCTTCAAAGAAGGTGCTTCGGATAATTCCCATAGTCAGGTAAATAGCCGGACACATGGTCAGGATTACGATCAATACGATGTATTTCCGCACTTTCTTTTCCCGGTTCTTATCCACAAACTCTTTCCGCTGGAAATGCATCAGCCTCACACCGATAAACGTAGCCAGACTGATAAATACGGAATTGATGAAATAGAGGTAGAACGCGCCCAGAAAATAGATCAGATTGCCCGAAGCCAATCCGTAACCGGCCGTACAGAGAGGAGGCATCAGCGCAGTGGCAATGGCAACTCCCGGAATTACATTTCCTTTCTCCTTGGTAGAGAGGGCAACCACTCCGGCAAGTCCGCCGAAAAGTGCGATGAAAACGTCATAAATGGTCGGTGACGTACGCGCCAGCAGTTCCGACTGCGCCTCAGCGATGGGAGTGAAAAGAAAGAAAACAGTCGCCGTCGTGACACTGAATGCAGTTGTAATCAGGAAGCTCTTCAGGGAACGCTTCATCAACTCGAAATCGTTCATACCGACAGACAGCCCCACCCCCATAATCGGCCCATCAACGGAGAAATCAACATGGCACCGATAATCACGGCCGTCGAGTTGACATTCAGTCCGAGTGAAGCCATGAAAATGGCAAAAATCAGAATCCAGAGATTAGCTCCTTTAAACTCAACTCCCTTGCGGATAGAGTCGACGGTTGCCAGTTCATTGTCCTTATCCTTTCTCAGATCGAGATACTCTCTCAGAAACGCCTTAATGGCAAAAATGTTTCGGTTGTCTGCCTTCATAACTATTTCTTCTTTATAATTCGGTTAATCACAGGAATCTGGCTCAGCGGTAAGTCTTTCCGAACAACATAAGCCATAAATATCAGCAACAATACAGTACGGAAAGCCAGACGGAGCACGATATTCTCAATGGGAACCCACTCTCCGATCACATAAAGCACTGCTGTAAACAGCACATACGTACCAAGGTGTTTCAGATCATAGTGAATGGGATATTTCTTCTGCCCGATCCAATAAGAAAGGATCGTAATCACAGCGTATCCAGCCACCGAAGCCCATGCCGAAGCCACAAATCCGTAAGTGGGGACAAGCATCACATTCATTCCTACAATGATGACACATCCGACAATGGAAAAATATGCTCCCCAACGGGTTTCGTCTATCAGCTTATACCAGAACGAAAGATTGAAATAGATACCTTTGAATATTTCCGCTCCGATCACGATGGCGACAACGCTCAGTCCCGCCCAATAATCAGGTGCCACCATATAACGCAAAAGATCCAGGTAAAACATTACCACCAGAAAAGCGAACATCGCAAAAATAAGGAAATACTTCATCGCCTGTGCATACATCCGGCGGTTATCCCCTTCCTTTTGTTTGCCGAACACAAAAGGCTCGTAGGCATAGCGGAAAGCTTGGGTGAACATGGCCATTACCATGGCAATCTTGGTGGCGGCCCCATAAATGCCGAGCTGCACCAATCCCTCCTGCCGGTCGGCAAAGAGAAAAGGATAGATAATCTTATCTACCGTCTGATTCAAAATGCCTACCAACCCGAAAATCAATATCGGGAAAGAATAGATAAGCATCCGCTTCAACAACTGTTTATCAACCCTGTAAGCGAAACCGCGAAGTTCGGGAATCAGACAAAAGAGCTGCAGACAGGTTGTTATCAGATTGGAAACGAAGATATACCCCACCAAATAGGTCGGGTTATAGAACCAATCGACAAGCGGGAAAGTGTTCATGCAACCACGGACACAGCAACAGGAAGAACAAGTTCAGAACAATGTTGGCAATGATGGAGACAAACTTAATGGCAACAAACTTAATGGGACCGCTTCTTGAAACGCAAGATAAGCAAACGGAATGCACAGAAAAGCATCGAAGTGCCATCACTATAATCATCATTCCGATGAATCGGGATGAATCGCCATATTCCAGAAGATGAGAGACCGGTTTGGA
>ENA-OQIG01000114-OQIG01000114.1-human-gut-metagenome-genome-assembly--contig:-NODE-114-length-45525-cov-2.359531_pt1 | contig 45525 bp, 55 predicted proteins | sample MGYA00242576_ERZ504741 | MGnify/ENA primary metagenome ERZ504741 (study PRJEB26092, sample SAMD00036436) | human gut metagenome | host: Homo sapiens | study: EMG produced TPA metagenomics assembly of... | reverse complement strand
ATCACCCCGTTGCGTATTCAGATCGGCGGCGACTTCAAACCGAGCTTCTGTTTTGGCACGCACGGTGGCTAAATCACACCCGTCGCAATTTCGGTGAGCCACATTTTGCCGTCAATAAAACGAAAGACAGCCAGTTCAGTAACCAGCATATGCACCGCATGTTGCGCAGTGAGTGGCATGGTGCAGCGGCGCAAAATTTTGCTGAACCATCTTTGGCGCAATGTTCCATGGCGATGATCACTTTGCGCGACCCGGTCACCAGATCCATCGCGCCACCCATACCGGGCACCATTTTCCCAGGCACTACCCAGTTCGCGAGGTTTGCTTCTTCGTCTACTTGCAAACCGCCGAGCACGCAGGCATCAATATGACCGCCACGGATTAGCGCAAATGACATGGCGCTATCAAACATGGCTGCACCGGGTAAAACACCGCACGGTTGCCCGCCAGCGTTCATGACCGGGCCTAAACCGAGGAAGCCGTTTTCCGATTGCAGAGTGATATGAATACCTCCGGTAAATAATTGGCGACCATTGTGGGTAAACCGATCCCTAAGTTAACGATGTCACCATCACGAAGCTCTTGCGCCACACGGCGCGCAATACGTTGTTTCGCATCCATTATTTGCTCTCCTGTGAAACGATGATGTGGTCGATAACGGCACCAGGGGTGACAATATGGTCAGGTTGCAGCTCGCCGGTTTCGACCAGTTCATCTGGCTCTACCAGCGTGATATCAGCCGCAAGGGCTATCAGGGGGTTAAAGTTGCGGGCGCTAAGTTGATAGGTCAGGTTGCCAAGTGTGTCGCAACGATGAGCGCGAATTAGCGCCAGGTCGGCGCGCAGTGGGCGTTCGAGCAGCCAGGTTTTACCGTCGAGTGTCAGTGTCTGTTTGCCTTCCTCTACGACGGTGCCGACACCCGTTGGGGTGAGAAAACCACCAAGTCCAGCTCCACCACAGCGAATTTGCTCGATTAGCGTACCTTGCGGCACCAGAACGACGTCCATCTCACCAGATATCATGCGCCGACCTGTTTCCGGGTTGGTGCCGATATGTGAAGCAATCACTTTGCGGACTCGACCATTGACGATGAGCGGACCGATGCCGGTATCAACAAACGCGGTATCATTGGCTATCAATGTCAGGTCGCGAACACCAGATTCCAGTAATGCTTCAACCAGGCGGGATGGAGTGCCAATCCCCATAAATCCGCCCACCATGATGGTCATGCCGTCACGAAAGAAGCCGGTGGCGTCTTGTAATGTCATCAATTTTGTTTTCATTTTTTATCCCTCTTGCATACACCGTTGTGGGTACAGTCAGGCAATAGCAAGGGGAGTGCCAGAATGAGATTATTGGATTTAGTTATTTAACTAATTGAATATGAAGGGATAAATTGGATGGGGATTTATAAGGAGAATGAGCGGCTATGCAGAAAATTGCGCACTGTGCAAATTTCTGCATAGCAAGTTTTGGTGTTATACATCCGCCGGATCGATACCGTATTCCTGGAGTTTATACATCAATGCACGGCGACTGATGCCCAGCATTAAAGCAGTGCGGGTTCGGTTTCCTTCTTGTTGTTCCAGCACTTCCATAATGATGCGTTTTTCGACGCGTTTAATTTCCTCTTTTAAATTACGCTCACCGACAGGGGCTGTTTTTACCTCGCCAGCATTACAGACTGGCTGACGAATCTGTGGCGGAAGATCCTCAGAAAAAATGATCGGGCCTGAATTCATCACGACGGCGCGTTCAATAACGTTGGAAAGCTCTCGAATATTTCCCGGCTATGACCAGGCGGTAAGCAGTGACATTGCCATCGGATCGATGTCGATAATATCGCGCTGATTCTCACTACTGAATTGCAAAAAGTGATTAGCTAACAGGGAAATATCTTCCCGGCGATCGCGCAGAGGCGGCAGTATTAAATGAATAACGTTAAGGCGATAAAAGAGATCTTCACGGAAGGTGCCTTCTTTTACCATTGCCTGCAAGTCACGGTTGGTGGCACCAATGATGCGGATATCAACTTTTATGGTCTGATGGCCGCCAATCCGTTCAAATTCCCGTTCCTGTAGAATGCGTAGTAATTTGGCTTGTAGTACCAGCGGCATTTCGCCAATTTCGTCGAGGAGCAGAGTACCTTCGTTGGCTCGTTCAAATAATCCCTGACGCAAGGTTTGTGCACCAGTAAATGCACCTTTTTCATGACCAAACAGTTCACTTTCGAGCAACGATTCCGGCAGCGCCGCGCAGTTGACTTTAATGAACGGCCCCTTTGCCCGCCGCGAATTGTAGTGAATCGCTCTGGCAATCAACTCTTTCCCGGTGCCGCTTTCACCGCTAATCAAGACGCTGGCCTGAGAAAGGGCAATTTTGGCGGTGTCTTTGCAGATGTCCATCATCGCCGGGCTGTTGGTGAGAATGTGCCCCATTGCCAGCTGGTGCTCAGTGCCTGGTGCAGATGACGGATCTCTTTTTTCATTGACTGGAGTTGTAAAGCGCGCTGAACGATTAAATTCAACTCATCGAGATCAAACGGTTTAATAACATAGTCGAAGGTCCGCAGCGTAGCGCTTCGACGGCGGTTTCCACTTCCGCATAGGCCGTCATCAGAATAACGGGTGTCCGGGTCTCATGGCTGCGCATCTCCTTTAGTGCCTTGATGCCGTCCATCTCTGGCATGCGGATATCCATCAACACCACATCAGGGTGAATATCGGCAAACAGGTGTAATGCTGTGCGTCCGTTGTTCGCACAATTTGTTTCGAATCCTTGTAGTGCAAAAGCGGTGCTCAGCATACGGCGAACATTATCTTCATCATCCACAATAAGGATGCGATTAATAGCAGTCATATAGTCTGATTTCCCTGCGTTGATCGGTAAAATAAGCGTGAAGGTTGCGCCGTAGCCCGGCAAACTGGCGACGCGAATATCACCTGATGGGCATTAATGATGCGTTGACTTAACGCCAGACCAAGCCCGGTTCCTGAGGCTTTGGTGGTGAAAAAGGGATCGAAGATCTTTTTTTGCAGCGAGAGATCAATGCCACAGCCGTTGTCCTCTATCGAAATGGCCTGTTGTGAGTCGCTGTATTGCCAGGTTTGAATGCGAATTTTCCCTCGTGCGCTGATAGCTGGAAGGCATTGATCAGGATATTCAGTAGTACCTGTTTGAGCAGTTCACGATCGGCGTTAATCGGGCTTAATTCATTATCCAGTTCGCTTATGAAGTCGACCCGCGCTTGTACGCCGGCGGTTTGTACCAGTACCAGAGTTTCTTCAACCAATGCATTGAGGCTGACTTGTTGCCATTGACTGTGGCGTGGACGTGAAAATTCGAGCAATTGCTGAATAACTTTGTTAATTGAATCGATTTCTTTGAGTACTACGGACAGATATTCCTGATGTATTGGGTCACTGGTTTGTTGGCGCAAGATCTGTACATAACCACGAATAGCCGTTAACGGATTACGTACTTCATGCGCGACGCCAGCCATCAGCTCACCCAGTGTGGCGAGGCGTTCTGCTTGCGCCATGCGGCGCTGGGTTTCTTTGCGGGCAGTTAAATCAGAGAAAATCACCAAAGCACCTATCATTTCACCGTGCGTGTTATGAATACGACTGGTAGTGACACTGAGTTCAATGGTGCGGTCACGACCTGGAAAACTGATCTCCAGCGCCACATGTTCGGTGCCATGTTCCAGCGTATCCAGTACTGGACTGTAGAACTGAGTATTGTCGAACAACATGGAGTAAGGCTGCCCTACCAGTTCATGCGTTGATAGCCAGTGATAACTTCTGCTGCTGGGTTCATGGTGGTTACATCACCCTGGCGGTCAATGGCAATGACGCCATCGGCAGCGTTTTCAATAATCAGATCGTTAAGTGTCCGCGTTTCACGCAGTGCCTGGGCGAGGTTATTAACACTCTGACTGATTTGCCCCATTTCACCGGGCAATTGTGGTAATCGAGTGGGAATATTTTGTGCCAGAGTCGAGAGGCCATCGGTGATGATATCAATATTGGCGCTCAGGCGACGGGAGAAAAGGACAATCAATAGCAGGCTTATCAGCAAACCGGCGGTGAGCACAAAGATAATCCTCACATCCATTTTCCAGCCTGGCGGCGAATATCTTCGGTTAATTCATTGGCCCAGATATAGCCGAGGATTTCACCATTACGCTCAATGGGGAGCATTGAATTCAAAATATCGCCGCGCACCTGCCTGCCTGAATAAACCAAAGGGGTATTTGTACGCATGACTTCGCGACCAGGGTGATCTGCGGCAATGGTAACGCCGACATTATTCTGATATAGCGCTGAAGGCGTGTAGGTGATTATCGCATCCAGCATTTTGTTGTAATAACCAGCACCGATGCCAGGGAAGGCGTGAGTGATATTTTCGGTAATGGGGGCAAGTTCTGCATTTAATGCGCGGATACGCTCCTCACGTGGTAAGTCGATGTAGAGATCATAGCGATCGCCTAGTGCCTGATTAAGCAGGTTGACCACGGCAGAAAGTTTTTTCTCTTTTTCAGATAAGACTGCTGAACGTCCTTCCGTTTCTACGATATAACCAATAGTAAGCGTTGGGACAATGACCATCAGGATTGCCATCAGGATCATTTGATTGCGTAAGCGGCGTGGATAAATCCACTTCATATAATGCATGCTGAAATCCACTAGTCTTGTCCGGTATATGACGATTATCAGAGGTTAAGGTGATGATTTCTCGGCGGTGTATCATATTCCAGAGAAGAGAGAACATTGCGGTAACACGCTTTTACCGCTACCTTAACCACACTCCATCGGTCACCTGAGGCGGAGCTTCGCCCCTTTGAAATACCTTGCTTCTTTTCGTACAACCCTGAAAGCCTCGCGCTACATGTTCAGAGCATTGGCGTTAGTGCTCTGGCTGTTGATTGCTTTTTCATCCGTTTTTTACATCGTTAATGCGTTACATCAGCGAGAATCGGAAATTCGTCAGGAATTTAATCTGAGTTCCGATCAGGCTCAGCGCTTTATTCAACGCACCTCTGATGTGATGAAAGAGCTGAAGTACATCGCCGAAAATCGCTTATCGGCAGAAAACGGTGTGCTTTCCCCGCGTGGACGAGAAACGCAGGCGGATGTGCCTGCGTTTGAACCGCTGTTTGCCGACTCCGATTGTTCCGCAATGAGTAACACCTGGCGAGGTTCTCTGGAGTCATTGGCGTGGTTTATGCGCTACTGGCGCGATAATTTTTCTGCGGCTTACGATCTAAACCGGGTATTTTTAATCGGCAGCGATAACCTCTGCATGGCCAATTTCGGTCTGCGTGATATGCCAGTGGAACGCGATACCGCGTTGAAAGCTTTGCATGAACGCATCAATAAATATCGAAATGCACCACAAGATGATAGCGGCAGTAACCTCTACTGGATCAGCGAAGGTCCGCGCCCTGGCGTCGGGTATTTTTACGCGTTGACGCCAGTTTATCTGGCGAACCGGTTGCAGGCGCTTTTGGGTGTCGAGCAGACATCCGGATGGAGAACTTTTTCTTACCGGGTACGTTGCCGATGGGGGTTACCATTCTTGATGAAAATGGTCATACCCTGATTTCGCTTACCGGACCAGAAAGTAAAATTAAGGGCGATCCTCGCTGGATGCAGGAACGCTCCTGGTTTGGCTATACGGAAGGGTTCCGGGAGCTGGTGCTGAAGAAAAATCTGCCACCCTCATCGCTAAGCATCGTGTATTCGGTGCCGGTTGATAAGGTGCTGGAACGCATTCGCATGTTGATCCTTAACGCAATTTTGCTGAATGTGCTTGCCGGAGCTGCATTGTTTACTCTCGCACGGATGTACGAGCGACGTATTTTCATTCCGGCGGAAAGCGACGCCCTGCGACTGGAAGAACATGAGCAGTTCAATCGCAAGATTGTCGCCTCCGCGCCAGTGGGTATCTGCATTTTGCGTACCGCTGATGGCGTCAATATTTTAAGTAACGAACTGGCGCATACCTATCTCAATATGCTTACGCATGAGGACCGCCAACGACTGACGCAAATTATCTGTGGGCAGCAGGTCAATTTTGTTGATGTCCTGACCAGCAACAATACCAATCTGCAAATCAGCTTCGTCCATTCGCGCTATCGTAATGAAAACGTGGCCATTTGTGTGCTGGTGGATGTTTCTTCGCGCGTGAAGATGGAAGAGTCGTTGCAGGAGATGGCACAAGCAGCGGAACAGGCGAGCCAGTCAAAATCGATGTTCCTTGCCACCGTCAGTCATGAGCTGCGAACGCCGCTGTATGGCATTATCGGTAACCTGGATCTGTTGCAAACCAAAGAGTTACCGAAAGGCGTCGATCGGCTGGTGACGGCAATGAACAACTCTTCCAGCCTGTTGTTGAAAATTATCAGCGATATTCTCGATTTCTCGAAGATTGAATCGGAACAGTTGAAGATCGAACCGCGTGAGTTTTCACCGCGTGAAGTGATGAACCACATCACCGCCAACTATTTACCGCTGGTGGTACGCAAGCAGTTAGGCTTGTACTGCTTTATTGAACCGGATGTGCCAGTGCCTTAAATGGCGACCCGATGCGTTTACAGCAGGTCATCTCCAACCTGTTGAGTAACGCCATAAAATTCACCGATACCGGCTGTATAGTTTTGCATGTCCGCGCTGATGGCGATTATCTCTCTATCCGTGTTCGCGATACCGCGTGGGGATTCCGGCGAAAGAAGTGGTGCGCTTGTTTGATCCCTTCTTCCAGGTCGGAACGGGCGTACAGCGAAACTTCCAGGGGACCGGTCTGGGTCTGGCGATTTGTGAAAAACTGATCAGCATGATGGACGGCGATATCTCGGTAGATTCAGAACCGGGAATGGGCAGCCAGTTTACCGTGCGTATTCCGTTGTACGGCGCTCAGTACCCGCAGAAAAAAGGCGTGGAAGGGTTGAGTGGTAAACGCTGCTGGCTGTCGGTCCGCAATGCGTCGCTCTGTCAGTTCCTGGAAACCAGTTTGCAGCGCAGCGGCATCGTCGTTACAACATACGAAGGGCAGGAACCGACTCCCGAAGATGTGTTAATTACTGACGAGGTAGTGAGTAAAAATGGCAGGTAGAGCGGTAGTGACCTTCTGTCGTCGCCATATTGGTATTCCGCTGGAGAAAGCGCCAGGGGAGTGGGTACACAGTGTGGCAGCCCCGCATGAGCTACCGGCATTGTTGGCGCGTATTTATTTGATCGAGATGGAGAGCGACGATCCTGCTAACGCTCTGCCGTCGACGGACAAAGCGGTCAGCGATAATGACGATATGATGATTCTGGTCGTGGATGATCATCCGATTAACCGACGTCTGCTGGCAGATCAGTTGGGATCGTTGGGCTATCAATGTAAAACCGCGAATGATGGTGTCGATGCGCTTAATGTACTTAGCAAGAATCATATTGATATCGTGCTTAGCGACGTCAACATGCCAAATATGGATGGTTACCGCTTGACGCAACGCATTCGTCAGTTGGGACTGACGTTGCCGGTAATCGGAGTAACTGCTAATGCGTTGGCTGAAGAGAAGCAGCGGTGTCTGGAGTCCGGTATGGACAGCTGCCTGTCGAAGCCGGTAACGCTGGATGTGATAAAACAGACGCTGACGGTATATGCCGAGAGGGTCAGGAAATCGCGGGAATCGTAGGACGGATAAGGTGTTTATGCCGCATCTGGCATTCAGTGCAAATGCCAGATGCGACGCTGACGCGTCTTATCTGGCCTACTTTAATGTAATATGTTGAATAATGGGAATCGTAGGCCGCATAAGGCGTTTACGCTGCATCCGGCAATCGGTGCAAATGCCAGATAAGACACTAACGCGTCTTATCTGGCCTACAGATGATTAGTCTTTATCTGCCGGACTTAAGGTCACAGAAGAGAGATAATTCAGCAGGGCGATATCGTTCTCGACACCCAGCTTCATCATCGCAGATTTCTTCTGGCTACTGATGGTTTTAATACTGCGGTTCAGCTTTTTAGCGATCTCGGTCACCAGGAAGCCTTCCGCAAACAGGCGCAGAACTTCACTCTCTTTTGGCGAGAGACGCTTGTCACCGTAACCACCAGCACTGATTTTTTCCAACAGGCGAGAAACGCTTTCCGGGGTAAATTTCTTCCCTTTCTGCAGCGCGGCGAGAGCTTTCGGCAGATCGGTCGGTGCACCTTGTTTCAGCACGATCCCTTCGATATCCAGATCCAATACCGCACTAAGAATCGCCGGGTTGTTGTTCATGGTCAGAACAATGATCGACAGGCTTGGGAAATGGCGCTTGATGTACTTGATTAAGGTAATGCCATCGCCGTACTTATCGCCAGGCATGGAGAGATCGGTAATCAACACATGCGCATCCAGTTTCGGCAGGTTGTTGATCAGTGCTGTAGAGTCTTCAAATTCGCCGACAACATTCACCCACTCAATTTGCTCAAGTGATTTGCGAATACCGAACAAGACTATCGGATGGTCATCGGCAATAATTACGTTCATATTGTTCATGTCATAGGCTACCTTGCTACAGCAAGCTCTTGACATAACTGTCAATGTCGCTGATGTATTTTTCTATTCCTGGAACATCCTTCTCACGAATCAGATGTTCCAGCGTTTCACATAACTGCTTGCCGGGTACCAGATTTAGCATGGCAAATACGCCTTTAAGACGATGAGCCGTTTGGGCTAACGCAGCAAAGTCACTGGTTGCTGCTTCAGTATACAGCCTCTTAACATCATCCGGTACTGTGTCTACAAAGAGCGCATAATAGCCGCTGGCATGGAGTTGCGCATTTTCATCTCCGCCCAGAGGCGATTCTGTCACCTCTTCCTGCGCCAGTTGCACTTCAATTAATTGTAAGACCGCTTCCTGCATAGCGTTGCTCATATTGAAGTTGACGCACAATTGACCAGGCCCAATTTCCCGTACGCCAGACTCATCATCGCTTAAAAGCAAGCCAGAGGCAGTAAGATTAGACGGATTATCCGTTAAAAAGATATCATAATCTTGACTAATTAATCTTTCATCGGGTGTGATACAGGTTGCACCCCAATTTTCTAACTGGCGAGTGACAATATTCCGAATTTCTGCCGAAGTAACATCCACCATTACGCAGACATCATCCAGTAAACGCTCTTCTTCCTCTTCAACTTCCGGGTCAGCTGCGAGCATTTTGATATGCACAGAGTAGCGTGTACCAAGCCCATCCCGCGTTTTGATGTTTAAATGACCGCCCAGTTTACGTGCCAGTTGATCGCTCAGCCAGAATGCCAGCGGGTCCGCCTTGCCATAGCGATCGTTTTGGGTCTGGTTGATAAACGGGAAGTGCAAATTATCCATTTCATGAATGCTTACGCCTTCTCCGGTGTCCAGAATGCGGAACGTCAGGCGGTCTTCGGAGGACTCATCCTGATCAACCTCAAGGGTGATTTTTCCCAATTGCGTTGAGGTCACGGCATATTGCATCAGTAGCAGCAAAATACGTCGTAAGGCATCGCGATCGCCGCGGCGCATATCGTGTGCTTTCAGATGATTGTTAATCAGCAGTTGCAGACCTTTACGCTTGATGGCAGGCAACACTGAAGGGACAACTTCATCAATTAAATCCTGCACGGAGAACAGCACCGTCTCACTTTTCCAGCTATCGTCCGCAAGCATGTTCGCTAACTGTATTTCATCGACCAGCCGCACCAGCACATCTGCCTGATTCGCCAGTTGTTTGCTTTCCGGGGCATTGAGTTTAGCCGCGCTCTCCGCCAGGGACTGTGCGGGTTCTTTCAGCGCATCGCCAATGTTTTTCATAAAGGTCATCCGCCCCTGCTGGTTTTTCTCATACAGACGCTGCGCCTGCTTGAGTTTCTTGTTTACCAGCACTTCGCGATCCTGATCGCGAATAATGAAAATTTGTGTGCGCGGCGCGACCTGGCTGCGGAACATGCGGATCTCATACAGCTCGTTATTGATCGTCGCCTGAATAATCCCCTGATGCTGTTCCGCCATGGTGGTGATGTTTTGCAGATTCAAATGCGGCAGCAAATGATCGGCAATTTTGTTACTTATGACAGTGCGGTTCGATTCCTGATCGTGAACCAGCAGGCCGAGCGGCAGCAGTGAGACTATCTCTTCATTGATTGCCCGTAAAATGCGCAATTCGTTATTGACCGCCGTGCTGGGGACGTTTTCTGTACTGCGGCTGGAGAAATGGCGGAATGTGGTATAGCCAAATAACGCCAGCGCCAGCAAACCGATGTTCAGCAGCAGTGGCAGCAGAATGTTTTGCAACGTATCCAGCAATAAGGTGCCATAAGGAACCTGCCAGACCAGGCGCATATCGGTAGAGTTGAGTGCCGAGGAGATTTCAATCTTCGTACTGTTAAAGTGGATACTGACGCTATCCGTCCCTTCTTTCTCATTATCATTGTTTCCCGTTGCCGTCGCGTCTGGCTCAAGGCGGAAACTGTCCAGCGGCATACCCGGTGGGATCAAATCATTAATCGGCAGATCAAAAGCCACGACCGTTGCCAGATGTCCCGGCTGGTTGAACGTGGTACGCAAGGTAAAGTAATGACCGTTCTGCCAGCCAGGCAGCGCATGTTAGAAAAGCTTTCGCGTTCATCGAGGGCGTTGGCCTGTTGCAACATCTCTGCACGACGTGAATCAACAATGTCGCTGACGGTCGATTCTTTAAATCCGGAGGTGAGATCTTTAAGGGGTAGGGTTGAGATCAGCACCAGACTGTTATCCTGACCATTCAGGTAATACATCGACCACGGTACATTTTCTGCGCCCCACAATGTATCCAGATAAGTGGACATCCGCTGAGTCATCTCAAGCGTTGAGTTGTCGTGAGAGCCAAAGATTAACGCTTCCGTTTTGCGGCGTGGTTTCTCCAGATAGTAGACATCCTGTTTCAGGCGCGTCTCTTGTAAACCTTCGCCGGAGGAGGGGGAGGTCGTCGCGGCAATGTTGTCGTAGATCTGCCAGGTCACGTAACGCCAGTTATCGACGCGCTTTTGGATAGCATGGGTAATGTCGACAATCTGGTAACTTTTATCTTTCAGCCAGGCGTTAACGGCGCTTTGTACCATTACACCCATCGTCACCAGTAACACAATGATCAACAGTAAAAAGAAGCGGGTAATGCTCCCCGGTAGGAGTGAAAAGCGGGTCGTGGCCGTTGTCTCTTTCTGACGCATTCGTGTTTATGACCTGTTAAAACTTCGCGAGTGATAGGGCAGTATAAAGGGTACAGTGTGAAATTCCAGACTCTTACCTGATTGATGATTCTCTATTCTCCCGTGATATTTATCATCCTGCATTGGGGGAAATAGATGTACAAGCGCCATTTTGCTGTACAAATAACCTACAAAAAGCCCAACGAAAATAATTGCAAATAAACAAAGATTGCTGGAAATTATGCTGATGTTAATTATTTGTGAAATAGTTAACAAGCGTTATAGTTTTTATGTGGTAGCACAGAATAATGAAAAGTGTGTAAAGAAGGGTAAAAAAAACCGAATGCGAGGCATCCGGTTGAAATAGGGGTAAACAGACATTCAGAAATGAATGACGGTAATAAATAAAGTTAATGATGATAGCGGGAGTTATTCTAGTTGCGAGTGAAGGTTTTGTTTTGACATTCAGTGCTGTCAAATACTTAAGAATAAGTTATTGATTTTAACCTTGAATTATTATTGCTTGATGTTAGGTGCTTATTTCGCCATTCCGCAATAATCTTAAAAAGTTCCCTTGCATTTACATTTTGAAACATCTATAGCGATAAATGAAACATCTTAAAAGTTTTAGTATCATATTCGTGTTGGATTATTCTGCATTTTTGGGGAGAATGGACTTGCCGACTGATTAATGAGGGTTAATCAGTATGCAGTGGCATAAAAAAGCAAATAAAGGCATATAACAGAGTTAATAACATGAAAGTTAAAGTACTGTCCCTCCTGGTCCCAGCTCTGCTGGTAGCAGGCGCAGCAAACGCTGCTGAAGTTTACAACAAAGACGGCAACAAATTAGATCTGTACGGTAAAGTAGACGGCCTGCACTATTTCTCTGACAACAAGTCAGAAGACGGCGACCAGACCTATGTACGTCTTGGTTTCAAAGGCGAAACTCAGGTTACTGACCAGCTGACCGGTTACGGCCAGTGGGAATATCAGATCCAGGGCAATACCTCTGAAGACAACAAAGAAAACTCCTGGACCCGTGTGGCATTCGCAGGTCTGAAATTCCAGGATGTAGGTTCTTTCGACTACGGTCGTAACTACGGCGTTGTTTACGACGTAACTTCCTGGACCGACGTACTGCCAGAATTCGGTGGCGACACCTACGGTTCTGACAACTTCATGCAGCAGCGTGGTAACGGCTTCGCGACCTACCGTAACACCGACTTCTTCGGTCTGGTTGACGGTCTGAACTTTGCTGTTCAGTACCAGGGCAAAAACGGTAGCGTAAGCGGCGAAGGCATGACCAACAATGGTCGTGGTGCTCTGCGTCAGAATGGCGACGGTGTCGGCGGATCTATCACTTATGATTACGAAGGCTTCGGTATCGGTGCTGCAGTTTCCAGCTCCAAACGTACTGATGATCAAATGGTAGCTACACCAGCAATGGTGTAGTTCGTAACTACATCGGTACTGGCGACCGTGCTGAAACCTACACTGGTGGTCTGAAATACGACGCTAACAACATCTACCTGGCTGCTCAGTACACCCAGACCTACAACGCAACTCGCGTAGGTTCCCTGGGTTGGGCGAACAAAGCACAGAACTTCGAAGCTGTTGCTCAGTACCAGTTCGACTTTGGTCTGCGTCCGTCCCTGGCTTACCTGCAGTCTAAAGGTAAAAACCTGGGTGTCATCAATGGTCGTAACTACGACGACGAAGATATCCTGAAATATGTTGATGTTGGTGCGACCTACTACTTCAACAAAAACATGTCCACCTACGTTGACTACAAAATCAACCTGCTGGACGACAACCAGTTCACTCGTGACGCTGGCATCAACACTGATAACATCGTAGCTCTGGGTCTGGTTTACCAGTTCTAATCTCGATTGATATCGAACAAAGGGCCTGCGGGCCCTTTTTTCATTGTTTTCAGCGTACAAACACAGTTTTTTGGTGTACTCTTGCGACCGTTCGCATGAGGATAATCACGTATGGAAATAAGCTTTACCCGCGTGGCACTGCTGGCTGCCGCGCTCTTCTTTGTTGGTTGCGATCAAAAACCACAACCCGCCAAAACCCACGCTACTGAAGTTACCGTTCTTGAAGGCAAAACCATGGGTACCTTCTGGCGTGCCAGCATCCCGGGCATTGATGCCAAACGCAGTGCCGAACTTAAAGAAAAGATTCAGACCCAGCTGGACGCCGACGATCAGCTGCTTTCGACCTATAAAAAGATTCCGCGCTGATGCGCTTTAACGACTCGCAAAGTTTGTCGCCGTGGCCGGTAAGTGAAGCGATGGCCGATATCGTCACCACCTCGCTGCGCATTGGCGCAAGGACCGATGGTGCGATGGATATAACCGTCGGGCCACTGGTGAATCTGTGGGGTTTTGGCCCGGAACAACAGCCGGTACAAATCCCGAGCCAGGAACAGATTGATGCGATGAAAGCCAAAACCGGCTTACAGCACCTGACGGTCATTAATCAGTCGCATCAGCAATATCTGCAAAAAGACCTGCCGGATTTATATGTCGATCTCTCCACCGTCGGTGAAGGTTATGCGGCGGATCACCTGGCACGCTTGATGGAGCAGGAAGGGATTTCCCGCTATCTGGTGTCGGTGGGCGGCGCGCTGAACAGCCGTGGTATGAACGGCGAAGGCCTGCCGTGGCGGGTAGCGATTCAAAAACCAACCGATAAAGAAAACGCGGTTCAGGCTGTGGTGGATATCAACGGTCATGGGATTAGCACCTCTGGCAGCTACCGTAACTATTACGAACTGGACGGCAAACGTCTTTCCCATGTTATCGATCCGCAAACCGGGCGTCCCATCGAACACAATCTGGTATCCGTGACGGTGATTGCTCCGACGGCGCTGGAAGCCGATGCCTGGGATACTGGCTTGATGGTACTCGGGCCGGAGAAAGCCAAAGAGGTTGTTCGCCGGGAAGGGCTGGCGGTTTATATGATCACCAAAGAAGGCGATAGCTTTAAAACCTGGATGTCACCACAGTTTAAAAGCTTCCTTGTCAGCGAAAAAAATTAAAGCGCAAGATTGTTGGTTTTTGCGTGATGGTGACCGGGCAGACTAAAGGCTATCCTTAACCAGGGAGCTGATTATGAAAAAAGCCACATGCTTAACTGACGATCAACGCTGGCAATCTGTCTTAGCCCGCGACCCGAATGCCGACGGCGAATTCGTTTTCGCCGTGCGCACCACGGGTATCTTTTGCCGTCCGTCTTGCCGAGCCAGACATGCCTTGCGGGAAAATGTCTCCTTCTACGCAAATGCCAGCGAGGCACTCGCCGCTGGCTTTCGCCCCTGCAAACGTTGTCAGCCAGAAAAAGCCAATGCCCAGCAACATCGGTTGGATAAAATCACCCACGCGTGTCGACTGCTGGAACAGGAAACGCCTGTAACGCTGGAAGCCTTAGCCGACCAGGTGGCGATGAGTCCATTTCATCTACATCGGTTGTTTAAAGCGACTACCGGAATGACGCCTAAAGCCTGGCAACAGGCCTGGCGCGCTCGCCGTTTGCGCGAATCGCTGGCGAAAGGGGAGAGCGTGACGACGTCTATTCTTAACGCCGGATTCCCCGACAGCAGCAGTTACTATCGCAAAGCTGACGAAACGCTGGGCATGACGGCTAAACAATTCCGTCACGGTGGCGAAAATCTGGCGGTGCGTTACGCGCTGGCTGATTGTGAGCTGGGTCGTTGCCTGGTGGCAGAAAGCGAGCGGGGGATTTGCGCGATATTGCTGGGCGATGATGACGCGACACTAATCAGCGAGTTGCAGCAGATGTTTCCCGCTGCCGACAACGCGCCTGCCGATCTGATGTTTCAGCAACATGTGCGTGAAGTGATCGCCAGCCTCAATCAACGCGATACGCCGCTGACGTTACCGCTGGACATTCGCGGCACTGCTTTTCAGCAACAAGTCTGGCAGGCACTGCGCACGATACCTTGCGGTGAAACCGTCAGTTATCAGCAACTGGCTAACGCCATCGGCAAACCGAAAGCGGTACGGGCCGTTGCAAGTGCCTGTGCCGCCAACAAGCTGGCTATCGTTATACCTGTCATCGGGTAGTACGCGGTGATGGATCGCTTTCAGGTTACCGCTGGGGCGCGTCGCGCAAAGCGCAACTGCTGCGCCGCGAAGCTGAGAATGAGGAGAGGTAATGTTGGATCTGTTTGCCGATGCTGAACCGTGGCAAGAACCACTGGCGCTGGAGCAGTGATTTTGCACCGTTTTGCTTTTAACGCTGCGGAGCAACTGATCCGCGATATTAATGACGTTGCCAGCCAGTCGCCGTTTCGCCAGATGGTCACTCCAGGCGGATATACCATGTCGGTGGCGATGACCAACTGTGGGCATCTGGGCTGGACGACCCATCGGCAAGGTTATCTCTATTCGCCCATTGATCCGCAAACAAATAAACCGTGGCCCGCCATGCCGCAGAGTTTTCATAATTTATGTCAACGTGCGGCTACGGCGGCGGGCTATCCAGATTTCCAGCCAGATGCTTGTCTTATCAACCGCTACGCTCCTGGCGCGAAACTGTCGCTGCATCAGGATAAAGACGAACCGGATCTGCGCGCGCCAATTGTTTCTGTTTCTCTGGGCTTACCCGCGATTTTTCAATTTGGTGGCCTGAAACGTAATGATCCGCTCAAACGTTTGTTGTTGGAACATGGCGATGTGGTGGTATGGGGCGGTGAATCGCGGCTGTTTTATCACGGTATTCAACCGTTGAAAGCGGGGTTTCATCCACTCACCACCGACTGCCGCTACAACCTGACATTCCGTCAGGCAGGTAAAAAAGAATAAAAATAAGAATTATTATTGCTGTGCGCGCGAAGATGTTTAAACTGCGGGCTGTAATTCATTGTCCGGGTTTTCTGCATGGAACTTCTTGTACTTGTCTGGCGGCAGTATCGCTGGCCATTTATCAGTGTGATGGCGCTAAGCTCGCCAGTGCGGCTTTAGGCATTGGCTTAATTGCTTTTATCAATCAGCGCCTTATCGAAACGGCGGATACCAGTCTGCTGGTGTTGCCGGAGTTTCTGGGATTATTGCTGCTGTTGATGGCAGTCACTCTCGGATCGCAACTGGCGCTCACCACTTTGGGGCATCACTTCGTTTACCGACTGCGTAGTGAATTCATCAAGCGGATTCTGGATACTCACGTCGAGCGCATTGAACAACTCGGTAGCGCCTCGTTGCTGGCGGGATTAACCAGCGATGTGCGCAATATCACCATTGCTTTTGTGCGTCTGCCGGAACTGGTGGCAGGGGATCATTCTCACTATCGGTTCCGCGGCGTATCTGTGGATGCTGTCGGGCAAAATGTTGCTGGTAACGGCTATCTGGATGGCGATCACCATCTGGGGCGGTTTTGTGCTGGTGGCGCGGGTGTACAAACATATGGCGACCCTGCGTGAAACCGAAGACAAGCTGTACACGGATTTTCAAACTGTACTTGAAGGGCGCAAAGAGCTGACTCTGAACCGGGAACGCGCCGAGTATGTGTTTAACAACCTCTACATTCCTGATGCGCAAGAGTATCGCCATCATATTATCCGCGCAGACACCTTCCATCTTAGTGCCGTGAACTGGTCAAACATCATGATGCTGGGCGCTATCGGCTGGTGTTCTGGATGGCGAACAGTCTCGGTTGGCTGATACCAACGTTGCCGCGACCTATTCGTTGACGCTTTTATTCCTGCGTACGCCGCTGCTTTCGGCGGTTGGCGCATTGCCGACGCTGCTGACGGCGCAGGTGGCGTTTAACAAGCTGAACAAATTCGCGCTCGCGCCTTTCAAAGCAGAGTTTCCGCGCCCGCAGGCGTTTCCCAACTGGCAAACGCTGGAGCTGCGTAACGTGACGTTTGCTTATCAGGATAACGCGTTTTCCGTTGGTCCGATTAATCTCACCATCAAACGTGGCGAGCTGCTGTTTCTGATTGGCGGCAACGGTAGCGGAAAATCGACGCTGGCGATGTTGTTGACGGGCTTGTATCAGCCACAAAGCGGCGAAATCTTGCTGGATGGCAAACCTGTCAGCGGCGAACAACCGGAAGATTATCGCAAACTGTTTTCGGCAGTGTTTACCGATGTCTGGCTGTTTGATCAACTGCTGGGGCCGGAGGGTAAACCCGCTAACCCGCAACTGGTTGAGAAGTGGCTGGCGCAGCTGAAAATGGCTCATAAGCTTGAGTTAAGCAACGGGCGTATTGTTAACCTGAAGTTATCAAAAGGGCAGAAAAAACGCGTGGCGCTGTTGCTGGCGCTGGCAGAAGAACGCGATATTATCCTGCTGGATGAATGGGCGGCGGATCAGGACCCACACTTCCGTCGTGAGTTTATCAGGTGCTGCTGCCGCTGATGCAGGAGATGGGTAAAACTATTTTCGCTATCAGTCATGATGATCATTACTTTATCCACGCCGACCGCCTGCTGGAAATGCCGCAACGGGGCAACTTAGCGAGCTGACGGGCGAAGAGCGCGATGCCGCTTCGCGTGATGCCGTTGCCCGGACGGCATAATATTACGACGCTGACCTGGCGGACTGCTGCCGCCAGGTCAATATGCTAAAAATCCCTTCATTTCTAATAACCCTATAATTAATCAACGAAATTATAATGTTCTAAAATTAGAATATAATTTATAAACATTATTTAAATGTTGTTACTTAAGTGTTACCGTTGATGCCGCGCAAATCTCACCTGCAATAAAGCGACTAAAAGTAAGGCATTAACAAGATGAAAAAAGTGACTGCATGCTCTTCTCGATGGCCGTGGGGCTTAATGCCGTTTCGATGGCGGCAAAAGCGAAAGCGTCCGAGGAGCAGGAAACTGATGTACTGTTGATTGGCGGCGGCATTATGAGCGCCACGTTGGGGACCTATTTACGCGAGCTGGAGCCTGAATGGTCGATGACCATGGTGGAGCGCCTGGAGGGGGTCGCGCAGGAGAGTTCGAACGGCTGGAACAACGCCGGAACCGGGCATTCTGCACTGATGGAACTGAACTACACCCCGCAAAACGCCGATGGCAGCATCAGTATTGAAAAAGCAGTCGCCATTAACGAAGCATTTCAGATTTCCCGCCAGTTCTGGGCGCACCAGGTCGAGCGCGGCGTGCTGCGTACTCCGCGTTCATTTATCAATACCGTTCCGCATATGAGCTTTGTCTGGGGCGAGGATAACGTTAATTTCCTGCGCGCCCGTTACGCCGCGTTGCAACAAAGCTCGCTGTTTCGCGGTATGCGTTACTCTGAAGATCACGCGCAGATCAAAGAGTGGGCACCGTTAGTGATGGAAGGGCGCGATCCGCAACAGAAAGTGGCAGCCACGCGTACGGAAATTGGTACCGATGTGAACTACGGCGAGATCACCCGCCAGTTAATTGCTTCCTTGCAGAAGAAATCTAACTTCTCGCTGCAACTCAGCAGCGAAGTCCGCGCCCTAAAGCGTAATGACGATAACACCTGGACCGTTACCGTTGCCGATCTGAAAAATGGCACTGCACAGAACATTCGTGCCAAATTTGTCTTTATCGGCGCGGGCGGTGCGGCGCTGAAGCTGTTACAGGAATCGGGGATTCCGGAAGCGAAAGACTACGCCGGTTTCCCGGTGGGCGGACAGTTCCTTGTTTCGGAAAACCCGGACGTGGTTAATCACCATCTGGCGAAGGTTTACGGTAAAGCATCCGTTGGCGCACCACCGATGTCGGTTCCGCATATCGATACCCGCGTTCTGGACGGTAAACGCGTAGTGCTGTTTGGGCCATTTGCCACCTTCTCAACCAAATTCCTCAAAAACGGTTCATTGTGGGATCTGATGAGTTCCACCACCACCTCTAACGTGATGCCGATGATGCACGTCGGGCTGGATAATTTCGATCTGGTGAAATATCTGGTGAGTCAGGTGATGTTGAGTGAAGAGGATCGTTTTGAAGCGTTGAAAGAGTACTATCCGCAAGCGAAAAAAGAGGACTGGCGTTTGTGGCAAGCGGGGCAGCGTGTGCAGATTATCAAGCGTGATGCCGAGAAAGGTGGCGTACTGCGTCTGGGTACTGAAGTGTCAGTGACCAGCAAGGAACCATTGCCGCGCTCCTGGGGGCATCGCCAGGGGCGTCAACCGCCGCGCCGATTATGTTGGATCTGCTGGAAAAAGTATTTGGCGATCGCGTTTCCAGCCCGCAATGGCAGGCTACGTTGAAAGCGATCGTTCCATCTTATGGACGCAAGCTGAACGGTGATGTAGCCGCAACAGAACGCGAGTTGCAGTACACCAGCGAAGTGCTGGGGCTGAAATACGACAAGCCGCAGGCAGTAGATAGTACGCCGAAACCGCAGTTGAAACCGCAACTCGTTCAAAAAGAAGTGGCGGATATTGCGTTGTAATGATGTGCCACATCCGGCATGGTTTGCCGGATGTGGCGTATGCTGATAAGACGCTTCAGCGTCGCATCAGGCAACCGGCTCGGGCGTTAGATGTCGGATGCGGCGTGACCGCTTTATCCAACCTACGGGGTGCCGCACTTCACGGCAGTTTAGCGAACTACCGCGTTGTCAATTTTCTCTTCCGCCTTCCAGACGCGGTACTTCACATCTACATTGTCTGGCGTATACACCACGATCGGCAGCTTGCTGTTGTAACGCAGCATTCCAGCATCGCCCAGATACGCGGTGACAAATTTCTTCTCTTTCTTGCCATCCGGGCAGGCCATCATCGTGGAAACCGGCGAGCTAACTTTATCAAAGACATAATAATCATAGCCCCAGCCTTCCAGCGTTTTGCTTTCCAGCTTCCCGCCGAGACGATGCAAATTGCAATCGACTTCCAGCGTCTGACCGATTAACAGTTCTACTTTCAGGGTAGATTCATCTTCTTGCGGGGTTAACTGAATCACCTGACGCTTCATGCCTTTTTCAGCTTGTGGATAAGGCGCGATTTTTTCCAGTGGCTGGACGCTCTCTGCCGCCCAGGCGGAAGTGGTGGCAAAAGCGGCAAACAATACTGCAGGTAGAATGGTCTTCATTTTTTGCTTTCCTTCTTCATTTATAGGTTTGCACCGATGATGTCGCTGAAGGTTAACATATTCATCAGATTTATTAATTTGCTTTATGAATAACTTAAAGAATATTCAGACAATTTTACCTTCTCTTTTAGTGTTAAATTCTGATGAGAGAGCAAACCAGCAGAAATATCTCTGGTGAATTAATCGCTATATAAATACATTTATAACCATTTGAAATGTGAGCAAAAGCCCGTTTTTGCCACGCTTCCCGCCACTCTTTTGATCCTGCTACAGGTTTTACCTCGATCGGGGTATGCATCTTTGACACATCCTTTAATATCTTAGCGGCTATAAAAATGGCTTATTAATTATGCGGTTTATTTGGTCGCTCTCAATTTTCAGAGCGCGTTAATGATGGAAGGTCAATGTGAAGATTGATGCATCCCGTCGGGGCATACTCACTGGTCGCTGGCGCAAAGCCAGTAACGGTATCCGTCCGCCCTGGTCCGGTGATGAATCTCATTTTCTGACCCATTGCACCCGTTGCGACGCCTGTATTAATGCTTGTGAAAACAACATTCTGCAACGCGGCGCGGGCGGCTATCCGAGCGTTAATTTCAAAAATAACGAGTGCAGCTTCTGTTACGCCTGCGCGCAGGCTTGCCCCGAATCGCTATTTTCTCCGCGCCACACCAGGGCCTGGGATTTGCAGTTCACCATTGGGGACGCGTGCCTGGCGTATCAGTCAGTTGAATGCCGCCGCTGTCAGGATAGCTGTGAGCCAATGGCAATTATCTTTCGCCCGACGCTCTCCGGAATCTACCAGCCGCAACTTAATAGCCAACTTTGCAACGGATGTGGAGCATGTGCAGCCAGCTGTCCGGTATCAGCCATAACTGCGGAGTATCTCCATGCACACTAACTGGCAAGTTTGCAGCCTGGTCGTGCAGGCCAAAAGCGAACGAATTTCAGACATCAGCACCCAACTGAACGCCTTTCCCGGCTGTGAAGTTGCTGTCAGCGACGCGCCGAGCGGTCAGTTGATTGTGGTGGTGGAAGCAGAAGACAGCGAAACGCTGATCCAAACCATTGAGTCAGTACGCAACGTAGAGGGCGTGCTGGCGGTGTCGCTGGTTTATCACCAGCAGGAAGAGCAAGGTGAGGAAACACCATGAAACTCAGTCGTCGTAGCTTTATGAAAGCTAACGCCGTTGCGGCCGCTGCGGCGGCTGCCGGTCTCAGCGTGCCGGGCGTTGCCCGCGCCGTTGTTGGTCAGCAGGAAGCCATTAAATGGGATAAAGCGCCGTGCCGTTTCTGCGGTACTGGTTGCGGCGTTCTGGTCGGAACGCAGCAGGGGCGTGTGGTGGCCTGTCAGGGCGACCCGGACGCACCGGTTAACCGTGGCCTGAACTGCATTAAGGCTATTTCCTGCCCAAGATCATGTACGGTAAAGACCGTTTGACGCAGCCGCTGCTGCGTATGAAAAACGGTAAATATGACAAAGAAGGCGAATTTACCCCAATCACCTGGGATCAGGCCTTCGATGTGATGGAAGAGAAATTCAAAACTGCCCTGAAAGAAAAAGGACCGGAATCGATCGGTATGTTCGGTTCTGGTCAGTGGACTATCTGGGAAGGTTATGCCGCGTCCAAGCTGTTCAAAGCGGGCTTCCGTTCGAACAACATCGACCCGAACGCACGTCACTGTATGGCGTCGGCAGTAGTTGGCTTTATGCGTACCTTTGGTATGGATGAGCCGATGGGCTGCTATGACGACATCGAGCAGGCTGACGCGTTTGTGCTGTGGGGCGCTAACATGGCGGAGATGCACCCGATCCTCTGGTCACGCATCACTAACCGTCGTCTCTCTAACCAGAACGTCACCGTGGCGGTGCTTTCTACCTACCAGCATCGTAGCTTCGAGCTGGCGGATAACGGCATCATCTTTACGCCGCAATCTGACCTGGTGATCCTGAACTACATCGCCAACTATATCATTCAAAACAATGCGATAAATCAGGACTTCTTCAGCAAGCACGTTAACCTGCGCAAAGGGGCGACGGACATCGGCTACGGTTTACGTCCGACCCATCCGCTGGAAAAAGCAGCGAAGAATCCGGGTTCTGACGCCTCCGAACCGATGAGCTTTGAAGATTACAAAGCCTTCGTTGCCGAGTATACGCTGGAAAAAACTGCCGAAATGACCGGCGTGCCGAAAGACCAGTTAGAACAACTGGCGCAGCTGTATGCCGATCCGAACAAGAAAGTCATCTCCTACTGGACGATGGGCTTCAACCAGCATACTCGTGGCGTGTGGGCCAACAACCTGGTCTACAACCTGCACCTGCTGACCGGCAAAATTTCCCAGCCGGGTTGCGGTCCGTTCTCCCTGACCGGGCAGCCTTCCGCGTGTGTACTGCGCGTGAAGTGGGCACCTTTGCTCACCGTCTGCCTGCGGACATGGTGGTAACTAACGAGAAACATCGTGATATCTGCGAGAAGAAGTGGAATATCCCGAGCGGCACCATTCCGGCGAAAATCGGTCTGCATGCGGTAGCACAAGACCGTGCGCTGAAAGACGGCAAGCTGAATGTTTACTGGACCATGTGTACCAACAACATGCAGGCCGGGCCGAACATCAATGAAGAGCGTATGCCGGGCTGGCGCGATCCGCGCAACTTCATCATCGTCTCCGATCCGTATCCGACAGTCAGTGCGCTGGCCGCCGACTTGATCCTGCCGACCGCAATGTGGGTAGAGAAAGAGGGCGCTTACGGTAACGCCGAACGCCGTACTCAGTTCTGGCGTCAGCAGGTACAGGCACCGGGCGAAGCGAAATCGGATCTCTGGCAGTTAGTCCAGTTCTCCCGCCGCTTCAAAACTGAAGAAGTATGGCCGGAAGAGCTGCTGGCGAAGAAACCGGAACTGCGTGGCAAAACGCTGTACGAAGTGCTGTATGCCACCCCGGAAGTGAGCAAATTCCCGGTATCCGAACTGGCGGAAGATCAGCTGAACGATGAATCCCGCGAGCTGGGCTTCTATCTGCAAAAAGGGCTGTTCGAAGAGTACGCATGGTTTGGTCGCGGTCACGGTCACGATCTGGCACCGTTTGATGACTACCACAAAGCACGCGTCTGCGCTGGCCGGTGGTGAACGGTAAAGAAACGCAGTGGCGTTACAGCGAAGGTAACGACCCGTACGTGAAAGCGAGCGAAGGCTATAAGTTCTACGGTAAACCGGATGGTAAAGCGGTGATTTTCGCGCTGCCGTTCGAACCGGCGGCGGAAGCACCGGATGAAGAGTACGACCTGTGGCTCTCTACCGGACGCGTCCTGGAGCACTGGCACACCGGCAGTATGACTCGCCGTGTGCCGGAACTGCACCGCGCCTTCCCGGAAGCGGTCCTGTTTATTCACCCGCTGGATGCGAAAGCGCGCGATCTGCGCCGTGGCGACAAAGTGAAAGTGGTTTCTCGCCGTGGCGAAGTGATCTCGATTGTCGAAACGCGCGGTCGTAACCGTCCGCCGCAGGGCCTGGTGTACATGCCGTTCTTCGACGCCGCACAGCTGGTTAACAAACTGACGCTGGACGCGACCGATCCGCTCTCGAAAGAGACGGACTTCAAGAAGTGCGCGGTCAAACTGGAGAAGGTGTAAGCCATTATGTCCCGGTCAGCGAAACCTCAAAATGGTCGCCGCCGCTTTCTGCGCGATGTTGTTCGCACAGCAGGCGGGCTGCTGCCGTGGGTGTGGCGCTGGGGTTACAACAGCAAACCGCACGCGCATCTGGCGTGCGGTTGCGCCCGCCCGGAGCCATAAACGAGAACGCCTTTGCCAGTGCCTGTGTGCGTTGCGGTCAGTGTGTTCAGGCTTGCCCTTACGACACCTTAAAACTGGCGACGCTGGCTCTGGCCTGTCGGCGGGCACGCCATATTTTGTCGCACGGGATATTCCTTGCGAAATGTGTGAGGACATTCCGTGCGCCAAAGTGTGCCCGAGCGGTGCGCTGGAGCGTGAGATCGAATCGATCGACGACGCGCGGATGGGGCTGGCGGTACTGGTGGACCAGGAAAACTGTCTCAACTTTCAGGGGCTGCGCTGCGATGTTTGTTATCGCGAATGCCCGAAAATTGATGAGGCCATCACCCTGGAGCTGGAGCGCAACACGCGTACCGGTAAGCACGCCCGCTTTCTGCCGACGGTTCACAGCGACGCCTGTACCGGTTGCGGTAAGTGCGAAAAAGTATGCGTGCTGGAACAACCGGCAATCAAGGTGTTACCGCTGTCACTGGCGAAAGGGAGTTAGGTCACCATTACCGCTTCGGCTGGCTGGAGGGGAACAATGGCAAATCGTAAACGTGACGCCGGGCGCGAGGCGCTGGAGAAAAAAGGCTGGTGGCGCAGTCACCGTTGGCTGGTGTTACGTCGCCTTTGTCAGTTCTTCGTGCTGGGATGTTTTTGAGCGGTCCGTGGTTTGGTGTGTGGATCTTGCACGGCAACTACAGCAGTAGCCTGCTATTCGACACCGTTCCGCTGACCGATCCGCTGATGACGCTGCAAAGTCTTGCCAGTGGTCATCTGCCTGCCACGGTGGCGTTGACCGGTGCGGTGATTATCACCGTGCTCTACGCCCTGGCAGGAAAGCGATTATTTTGCAGCTGGGCCTGCCCGCTGAACCCGATTACCGACTTAGCGAACTGGTTACGCAGGCGCTTTGACCTCAATCAGTCTGCGACGATCCCTCGCCACATTCGCTACGTGCTGTTGGTGGTCATTCTGGTGGGATCAGCCTTAACTGGCACGCTCATCTGGGAATGGATCAACCCCGTTTCTCTGATGGGGCGTAGCTGGTAATGGGCTTCGGCAGCGGCGCGCTGCTTATTCTCGCGCTGTTTTTATTTGATCTACTGGTCGTTGAACACGGCTGGTGCGGGCACATTTGTCCGGTTGGCGCGCTGTATGGCGTGCTGGGTAGCAAAGGTGTGATTACCGTTGCGGCCAGCGATCGGCAGAAATGTAACCGCTGTATGGATTGTTTTCATGTTTGCCCGGAACCGCATGTGCTACGTGCCCCGGTGCTGGATGAACAAAGCCCGGTGCAGGTCACCAGCCGCGATTGCATGACGTGCGGTCGCTGCGTGGATGTCTGTTCTGAGGATGTATTTACAATAACTACACGATGGAGTTCGGGAGCGAAATCATGAAAAGCCATGACCTGAAGAAAGCGCTGTGTCAATGGACGGCGATGCTGGCCCTGGTGGTAAGCGGCGCGGTTTGGGCGGCTAATGGCGTCGATTTTAGCCAGTCGCCGGAAGTATCCGGGACGCAGGAAGGGGCCATTCGGATGCCAAAAGAGCAGGATCGGATGCCGCTGAACTATGTGAATCAGCCGCCAATGATCCCGCATAGCGTTGAAGGTTATCAGGTAACGACCAATACCAACCGCTGCTTGCAGTGCCACGGTGTCGAAAGCTATCGCACCACTGGCGCGCCGCGTATCAGTCCTACTCACTTTATGGACAGCGACGGCAAAGTGGGCGCGGAAGTGGCTCCGCGTCGTTATTTCTGTCTGCAATGTCACGTACCGCAGGCCGATACCGCGCCAATCGTGGGGAATACCTTTACCCCATCAAAAGGTTACGGGAAATAAGAGGTTATTATGGGAAATTCTGACCGTAAGCCTGGTCTGATTAAGCGCCTGTGGAAATGGTGGCGTACCCCCAGCCGTCTGGCGCTGGGGACGCTGCTGTTGATCGGTTTTGTCGGCGGCATCGTCTTCTGGGGCGGCTTTAACACTGGATGGAAAAAGCCAATACCGAAGAGTTCTGCATTAGCTGCCACGAAATGCGTAACACGGTGTATCAGGAATACATGGATTCCGTGCACTACAACAACCGTAGCGGCGTCCGTGCGACCTGTCCGGATTGTCACGTTCCGCACGAGTTTGTGCCGAAGATGATACGCAAGCTCAAAGCAAGTAAAGAGCTGTATGGTAAAATTTTTGGCGTTATTGACACGCCGCAGAAATTTGAAGCTCATCGTCTGACGATGGCACAGAATGAGTGGCGGCGCATGAAGGACAATAACTCGCAGGAGTGCCGTAACTGTCACAACTTCGAGTATATGGATACAACCGCCCAGAAATCGGTTGCCGCGAAGATGCATGACCAGGCGGTGAAAGATGGGCAAACCTGTATTGATTGCCATAAAGGGATAGCGCACAAGCTGCCCGATATGCGTGAAGTCGAGCCAGGTTTTTAACAGGGTTATTGCGTGGGTATGCTTGAAGCCAGAGAGTTACTTTGTGAGCGGGATGAACGAACCTTATTTAGTGGCTTGTCATTTAGCTGAACGCAGGAGAGTGGGTACAAATCACCGGTAGCAACGGCGCGGGGAAGACAACGCTTCTCCGTTTGCTGACGGGGTTGTCTCGCCCTGACGCAGGCGAGGTTCTCTGGCAAGGGCAGCCCTTGCATCAGGTACGCGACAGCTACCATCAAAACCTGTTATGGATAGGCCATCAGCCGGGGATCAAAACCCGGCTGACGGCGTTAGAAAATCTGCACTTTTACCATCGCGATGGCGATACCGCACAATGTCTGGAAGCCCTGGCGCAGGCCGGGCTTGCCGGATTCGAAGATATTCCTGTAAATCAGCTCTCGGCCGGGCAACAACGCCGCGTCGCTTTAGCGCGTCTGTGGCTGACCCGTGCCACGTTATGGATCCTCGACGAGCCTTTTACCGCGATTGACGTTAACGGCGTCGATCGTCTGACCCAGCGTATGGCGCAGCATACGGAGCAGGGGGGGATTGTGATTCTGACTACCCACCAGCCGCTCAACGTTGCTGAAAGTAAAATTCGCCGCATTTCACTGACGCAAACGAGGGCCGCATGATGTTCTGGCGCATTTTCCGTCTTGAGCTGCGCGTAGCGTTTCGCCATAGCGCCGAAATCGCCAACCGCTGTGGTTCTTCCTGATTGTAATTACCCTTTTTCCGCTCAGTATCGGTCCGGAGCCGCAACTGCTGGCACGTATTGCACCGGGCATTATCTGGGTTGCCGCGCTGCTTTCATCCTTGCTGGCGCTGGAACGACTGTTCCGTGACGATTTGCAGGACGGCAGTCTTGAACAATTGATGTTGTTGCCGTTACCCTTGCCCGCCGTTGTGCTGGCGAAGGTGATGGCGCACTGGATGGTAACCGGTCTGCCGTTACTCATCCTTTCGCCACTGGTAGCAATGCTACTGGGAATGGATGTTTATGGCTGGCAAGTGATGGCGTTAACGCTACTGCTGGGAACGCCTACGCTTGGCTTTCTCGGTGCACCGGGCGTGGCGCTGACAGTGGGACTTAAGCGCGGTGGTGTGCTGCTCAGCATACTGGTGTTACCGCTGACTATCCCATTACTCATCTTTGCCACCGCCGCGATGGACGCGGCTTCTATGCATTTGCCCGTTTGATGGGTATCTGGCAATTTTAGGCGCGTTGCTGGCAGGCACCGCGACATTAAGTCCTTTTGCGACGGCGGCAGCGTTACGAATCAGCATTCAATAACGCTGGATTACTGATTTTTGTTCGAGTCTGGTATCGAAACTATGTGGAAAACACTGCATCAACTGGCGATCCCACCACGGCTGTATCAAATCTGTGGCTGGTTTATACCGTGGCTGGCAATTGCCAGTGTGGTCGTGCTTACCGTCGGCTGGATCTGGGGATTCGGCTTTGCTCCGGCTGATTATCAGCAGGGAAATAGCTACCGCATTATCTACTGCATGTGCCTGCGGCGATCTGGTCGATGGGCATTTATGCATCAATGGCGGTGGCGGCGTTTATTGGCCTTGTCTGGCAGATGAAAATGGCCAACCTGGCGGTGGCGGCGATGGCCCCCATTGGTGCCGTGTTTACCTTTATTGCCCTGGTTACCGGCTCTGCATGGGGTAAACCGATGTGGGGCACCTGGTGGGTATGGGATGCACGTCTGACTTCTGAACTGGTGCTGCTGTTTTTGTATGTGGGTGTGATTGCCCTGTGGCACGCCTTCGACGACCGCCGTCTGGCGGGCCGTGCGGCAGGTATCCTGGTGCTGATTGGCGTGGTGAATCTGCCGATTATTCATTACTCCGTGGAGTGGTGGAACACCCTGCATCAGGGATCAACGCGGATGCAGCAAAGTATCGATCCGGCGATGCGTTCGCCGCTGCGCTGGTCGATTTTTGGCTTCCTGCTCCTGTCTGCCACGCTGACGCTGATGCGGATGCGTAATTTGATTTTGCTGATGGAAAACGCCGTCCGTGGGTGAGTGAACTGATACTGAAAAGAGGCCGTAAATGACCCCTGCATTTGCTTCCTGGAATGAATTTTTCGCAATGGGCGGTTACGCCTTTTTTGTCTGGCTGGCGGTGGTGATGACCGTTATTCCGCTGGTGGTTTTGGTCGTGCACTCGGTGATGCAGCATCGCGCAATTCTGCGTGGTGTGGCGCAACAGCGGGCGCGTGAGGCGCGTTTACGTGCTGCGCAACAGCAGGAGGCTGCATGAATATTCGCCGTAAAAACCGCTTGTGGATTGCCTGTGCTGTTCTGGCAGGGTTGGCACTGACTATCGGTCTGGTGCTATATGCGCTGCGCTCGAATATCGATCTCTTTTATACGCCGGGGGAAATTCTCTACGGCAAGCGTGAAACTCAGCAAATGCCGGAAGTCGGTCAGCGTCTGCGCGTTGGCGGGATGGTGATGCCGGGTAGCGTGCAGCGCGATCCCAATTCGCTAAAAGTAACTTTCACCATTTACGACGCTGAAGGTTCAGTAGATGTCTCTTACGAAGGCATTTTGCCGGATCTGTTCCGTGAAGGGCAGGGCGTTGTGGTGCAGGGCGAACTGGAAAAAGGCAATCATATCCTCGCAAAAGAAGTGCTGGCGAAACACGACGAAAACTACACGCCGCCAGAAGTTGAGAAAGCGATGGAAGCCAATCACCGTCGCCCGGCGAGTGTTTATAAGGACCCAGCATCATGATGCCGGAAATTGGTAACGGGCTGCTGTGTCTGGCGCTAGGAATTGCGCTGCTGCTGTCCGTGTATCCGCTATGGGGCGTAGCGCGCGGAGATGCGCGCATGATGGCGTCTTCCCGCTTGTTTGCCTGGCTGCTGTTTATGTCTGTGGCTGGCGCATTTCTGGTACTGGTCAATGCCTTCGTGGTCAACGACTTCACCGTCACCTATGTTGCCAGCAACTCCAATACCCAGCTTCCGGTGTGGTATCGCGTGGCGGCTACCTGGGGCGCGCATGAAGGCTCGCTCCTGCTGTGGGTGCTGCTGATGAGCGGCTGGACCTTTGCGGTAGCGATTTTTAGTCAGCGTATTCCGCTGGATATTGTGGCCCGCGTACTGGCGATAATGGGGATGGTCAGCGTCGGCTTTTTGCTGTTCATTCTCTTTACCTCTAACCCGTTCTCACGCACGTTGCCGAACTTCCCGATTGAAGGGCGCGATCTTAACCCGCTGTTACAGGATCCGGGGCTGATCTTCCATCCGCCTCTGCTTTATATGGGGTACGTGGGTTTCTCGGTGGCGTTTGCTTTTGCCATTGCTTCTTTGCTGAGCGGGCGTCTGGACAGCACTTATGCGCGTTTTACTCGCCCGTGGACGCTGGCAGCGTGGATTTTCCTGACGCTCGGCATTGTGCTCGGTTCCGCATGGGCCTATTACGAACTCGGCTGGGGTGGCTGGTGGTTCTGGGATCCGGTAGAAAACGCCTCGTTTATGCCGTGGCTGGTGGGGACTGCGCTGATGCACTCACTGGCGGTCACTGAACAACGCGCCAGCTTCAAAGCGTGGACATTACTGCTGGCAATCAGTGCCTTCTCGTTGTGTCTGTTGGGGACTTTCCTCGTGCGTTCCGGCGTGCTGGTATCGGTACACGCGTTTGCGTCTGATCCGGCGCGCGGTATGTTTATCCTCGCCTTTATGGTGCTGGTGATTGGCGGTTCGCTGCTGCTGTTTGCCGCGCGTGGACACAAAGTTCGCTCACGCGTAAACAATGCGCTGTGGTCGCGGGAATCTCTGCTGTTAGCGAACAACGTTTTGCTGGTCGCCGCGATGCTGGTGGTATTACTGGGGACGCTGCTGCCGCTGGTGCACAAGCAACTGGGACTGGGCAGTATTTCGATTGGCGAACCGTTCTTCAACACCATGTTTACCTGGCTGATGGTGCCGTTTGCGCTGCTGCTTGGTGTCGGTCCTCTGGTGCGCTGGGGGCGCGATCGCCCACGTAAAATCCGCAATTTATTGATTATCGCCTTCATCTCAACGCTGGTGCTGTCGCAGCTGCTGCCGTGGCTGTTCGAAAGCAAAGTTGTGGCGATGACGGTGCTCGGCCTGGCAATGGCCTGCTGGATTGCTGTGCTGGCAATTGCGGAGCTGCGCTGCGTATTTCACGTGGCACGAAAACCACCTTCAGTTATTGGGGGATGGTGGCGGCTCACCTGGGGCTGGCAGTGACAATTGTTGGTATTGCCTTTAGCCAGAACTATAGCGTTGAGCGTGATGTGCGCATGAAGTCCGGCGATAGCGTCGATATTCATGAATATCGCTTCACCTTCCGTGATGTCAAAGAGGTGACTGGCCCGAACTGGCGCGGCGGTGTGGCGACTATTGGCGTAACGCGAGAGGGTAAACCGGAAACGGTGCTGTATGCGGAAAAACGTTATTACAACACTGCCGGGTCGATGATGACCGAAGCGGCAATTGACGGCGGCATCACGCGTGACCTGTACGCCGCGCTCGGTGAAGAGCTGGAAAACGGCGCGTGGGCCGTGCGTCTTTACTACAAACCATTTGTTCGCTGGATTTGGGCGGGCGGGCTGATGATGGCGTTGGGCGGACTACTGTGTCTGTTTGATCCTCGCTATCGTAAGCTGCGTGAACCCGCAGAAAACTGCGCCGGAGGCTGCATGAAGCGCAAGGTATTGTTAATTCCGTTGATTATCTTCCTGGCGATTGCCGCGGCGCTGCTGTGGCAGCTGGCGCGTAATGCCGAAGGGATGATCCGACCAATCTGGAATCGGCGCTCATTGGCAAGCCTGTGCCGAAGTTTCGTCTCGAATCACTGGACAATCCGGGGCAGTTTTATCAGGCGGATGTGCTGACTCAGGGCAAACCAGTACTGCTTAACGTCTGGGCGACCTGGTGTCCGACCTGCCGTGCGGAACATCAATATCTGAATCAGCTTTCAGCGCAGGGCATTCGCGTGGTCGGCATGAACTATAAAGACGATCGCCAGAAGGCAATCAGCTGGCTGAAAGAGCTGGGCAATCCTTACGCGCTAAGCCTGTTTGATGGCGACGGCATGTTAGGGCTGGATCTCGGTGTCTATGGCGCGCCAGAAACGTTCCTTATTGACGGCAACGGCATCATTCGCTATCGCCATGCGGGCGATCTGAATCCTCGCGTCTGGGAAGAAGAGATCAAGCCGCTGTGGGAGAAATACAGTAAGGAGGCCGCACAATGAGGTTTTTATTGGGCGTGCTGATGCTGATGATCTCCGGCTCAGCGCTGGCGACCATCGACGTGTTGCAGTTTAAAGATGAAGCACAGGAACAACAGTTCCGTCAGCTCACTGAAGAACTGCGCTGCCCGAAATGCCAGAACAACAGCATTGCCGATTCCAACTCGATGATTGCCACCGACCTGCGCCAGAAAGTGTATGAACTGATGCAGGAAGGTAAAAGTAAAAAAGAGATTGTCGATTATATGGTGGCGCGTTACGGCAACTTCGTCACTTACGATCCGCCGTTAACGCCGCTGACCGTGCTGCTGTGGGTGCTTCCGGTAGTGGCTATTGGCATTGGCGGTTGGGTCATTTACGCCCGTTCGCGGCGTCGGGTACGCGTGGTGCCGGAAGCGTTTCCTGAACAAAGCGTGCCGGAAGGTAAGCGTGCCGGATATGTTGTTTATCTGCCGGGTATTGTGGTGGCGCTAATTGTGGCTGGCGTCAGCTACTACCAGACTGGCAATTATCAGCAGGTGAAAATCTGGCAGCAGGCCACGGCACAGGCTCCGGCGTTGCTGGACAGGGCGCTGGATCCGAAAGCCGATCCGCTCAACGAAGAAGAGATGTCGCGCCTTGCGCTGGGGATGCGTACTCAACTGCAAAAAATCCGGGTGATATAGAAGGCTGGATTATGTTGGGCCGCGTTGGCATGGCGCTGGGTAACGCCAGTATCGCCACCGATGCATACGCCACTGCGTATCGCCTCGATCCGAAGAACAGCGATGCTGCACTGGGATACGCTGAAGCGTTGACACGTTCATCTGATCCCAACGACAACCGCCTCGGCGGCGAACTGCTGCGCCAGTTGGTGAGAACGGACCATAGCAATATTCGTGTGTTAAGCATGTATGCGTTTAACGCCTTTGAGCAGCAGCGATTTGGCGAAGCCGTTGCCGCGTGGGAGATGATGTTGAAACTCTTACCTGCCAACGATACTCGCCGTGCGGTGATTGAACGTAGTATCGCGCAGGCGATGCAACATTTGTCGCCGCAGGAGAGTAAATAAAAAGAGGCCCGATGGTGATGCCATCGGGCTATTTTTATTGTGCCCCGCGTTGTTGCAGGAACAGAATGGTGGCCGCCACGCGTGAGCGGACATTGAGTTTACGCAGCAGATTGCGAATATGTACTTTTACTGTCTGCTCGGAAATATTCAACACCGAGGCAATCTGTTTATTTGACAGCCCCTGTGCCAGCTCGTGCAGAACATCCAGCTCGCGCTCCGTCAGCACGCTGAAGGGATCTTCTTCCGCGCCAAACATTTCACGTTCACGTAAGTACTGATTGACGCGTTCGCTAAAGACTTTGCTGCCTTTCGCTCCGGCACGAATCGCTTCCAGCAATACTTCCGGGTCGCTGTCTTTCAACAGATAACCGTCTGCGCCTGCGTCTATCAGCGCAAAGACATCGCTGGAGGCATCGGATACGGTCAGGATAATAATTTGCGCGGTAACGCCATCCCTGCGCAAGGCATTGAGAGTATCCAGGCCACTCATACCTTTCATATTGAGATCCAGCAAGATCACGTCGATATCCAGTCTATTCGCCAGATCGATAGCGCTCGCGCCGTCGCCCGCTTCGGCGACCACTTCAAAGCCAGGATCAAGCTCCAGTAACTGACGAACACCGCGTCGCATAAGTGGATGATCATCCACAATCATCACCTGAAAAGGCGTTGCTTCAGGCATAGTAGTCTCCTGAGGTTTTATTAGAATCATTATGTTTGAGCGTAGCGTTGGTAACGCTACCAGGCGCGTGAATGTTACCCCATTTTATGTATGGACATGTAGTGAAAACTACAACCTTGTCGTTCGCTTTGGCATCATTTTCATTATAAAGACGGAATTTTGCATCAGCTTCTCATCAAGAAAAACAACTAAAAAATCAATCACAATACTTGTGCATTTCTTTAAACAGTTTTAAAAACTGACTCCGGGTATGGAGCTATGGGTATTTTCTGTACCCAATGCTTTTAACAGCAATTAATTTCATAGGATGAAGCTCAATGCATCAATCTGGTTCTGTTTCTCTTTGTCGTTCCGCAATATCTGTTCTGGTGGCTACAGCGTTATATTCACCCATAGCATTGGCATCAACTGTTGAGTATGGTGAGACAGTTGATGGTGTTGTCCTGGAAAAAGATATCCAGCTGGTTTATGGGACCGCCAATAATACGAAAATCAATCCTGGCGGAGAACAGCATATAAAAGAATTTGGTGTAAGTAATAATACTGAAATTAACGGAGGGTATCAGTACATTGAAATGAATGGCGCCGCAGAATACTCAGTATTAAATGACGGTTATCAAATTGTTCAAATGGGTGGCGCGGCAAACCAGACTACGATCAATAATGGAGTGCTACAGGTTTATGGCGCGGCGAATGATCCCACGATTAAAGGCGGGCGCTTAATCGTTGAAAAAGATGGGGGGACCGTCTTTGCCGCTATCGAAAAGGGAGGATTACTGGAGGTTAAAGAGGGGGGATTTGCATTTGCGGTAGATCAGAAAGCAGGCGGTGCTATTAAAGCAACCACGCGGGTCATGGAGGTATTCGGAACAAACCGTCTCGGTCAGTTCGAAATCAAGAATGGTATTGCTAACAATATGCTGTTGGAAAACGGCGGAAGTTTGCGAGTTGAAGAAAATGACTTCGCTTATAATACTACTGTAGATAGTGGCGGCTTACTGGAGGTTATGGATGGCGGGACTGCAACTGGCGTTGATAAAAAAGCAGGCGGAAAATTAATTGTCTCAACGAATGCGCTGGAAGTGAGTGGTACAAGCAGTAAAGGCCAATTTAGTATAAAAGATGGTGTGTCAAAAAATTATGAACTGGATGATGGTTCCGGGCTTATTGTTATGGAGACACGCAGGCCATTGACACTATCCTTGATGAGCATGCCACTATGCAATCGCTGGGAAAGGATACTGGTACGAAAGTGCAGGCAAATGCGGTATATGATCTCGGTCGATCAGATCAGAATGGAAGTATCACGTATTCCTCTAAAGCCATCTCTGAAAATATGGTTATCAACAATGGCCGCGCTAATGTCTGGGCTGGCACAATGGTTAACGTTTCAGTCAGAGGGAATGATGGCATTCTTGAGGTCATGAAGCCGCAAATAAATTATGCACCCGCTATGTTGGTGGGTAAGGTAGTGGTTTCTGAGGGCGCTTCTTTTAGAACGCATGGCGCCGTGGATACCAGCAAAGCGGATGTTTCGCTCGAAAATAGCGCATGGACCATCATTGCCGATATCACTACGACGAACCAAAACACTCGCCTCAACTTAGCCAACCTTGCGATGTCTGGCGCAAATGTGATTATGATGGCTGAGCCAGTGACTCGTTCATCTGTGACAGCAAGTGCGGAAAATTTCATAACGTTGACCACCAATACCCTGTCGGGAAACGGCAATTTTTATATGCGTACCGATATGGCCAATCATCAGAGCGATCAGCTCAACGTGGCCGGACAGGCAACAGGTGATTTCAAAATATTCGTGACGGACACGGGGGCCAGCCCGGCAGCAGGTGATAGCCTTACACTGGTAACGACGGGCGGCGGTGATGCTGCATTTACGTTGGGCAATGCCGGAGGCGTTGTTGATATCGGTACGTATGAATATACCTTGCTGGATAATGGCAACCATAGCTGGAGTCTGGCAGAGAATCGCGCGCAAATTACCCCTTCAACCACTGATGTGCTGAATATGGCGGCCGCACAACCGCTGGTATTTGATGCAGAACTGGACACCGTGCGTGAGCGTCTTGGTAGCGTAAAAGGCGTTAGTTACGATACGGCGATGTGGAGTTCGGCAATTAACACCCGCAACAACGTGACCACTGATGCGGGAGCTGGTTTTGAGCAAACATTGACGGGCCTGACGCTCGGTATCGATAGCCGTTTCTCCCGTGAAGAAAGCAGTACAATTCGCGGCTTGTTCTTTGGTTACTCTCATTCTGATATTGGTTTTGATCGCGGCGGAAAAGGTAATATCGATAGCTATACCCTGGGGGCTTATGCCGGTTGGGAGCATCAGAACGGTGCCTATGTTGATGGGGTGGTGAAAGTTGACCGTTTTGCCAACACCATCCATGGCAAGATGAGTAATGGGGCAACAGCGTTTGGCGATTACAATAGTAACGGCGCGGGTGCTCATGTTGAGAGCGGGTTCCGTTGGGTTGACGGATTGTGGAGTGTTAGACCCTATCTGGCCTTTACCGGCTTTACCACAGATGGTCAGGACTACACGTTATCAAACGGCATGCGCGCTGATGTGGGAAATACCCGGATATTACGCGCTGAAGCGGGAACGGCGGTAAGCTATCACATGGACCTGCAAATGGTACGACGCTGGAACCCTGGCTGAAAGCGCCGTACGTCAGGAATACGCCGATTCTAACCAGGTGAAAGTTAATGACGATGGCAAATTTAATAATGATGTGGCTGGAACCCGTGGCGTTTATCAGGCTGGGATAAGGTCATCGTTTACCCCGACGTTAAGCGGTCATTTGTCAGTCAGCTATGGCAATGGCGCAGGTAGAATCGCCGTGGAATACTCAGGCGGGTGTGGTCTGGACGTTCTGATAACAGAAAATAAACAGGCTGTGATGTGTCACGGTCTGTTTATCGAATTGATTGCAGATATAAAAAAACCAACCGTAATGGTTGGTTTTTGGGATTTTTGGTCGGCACGAGAGGATTTGAACCTCCGACCCCCGACACCCCATGACGGTGCGCTACCAGGCTGCGCTACGTGCCGACTCGTGGCTGCTAATACTACCGTTTTCCACACCGATTGCAAGTAAGATATTTCGCTAACTGATTTATAATTAATCAGTTAGCGATAAAACGCTTCTCGTCTGTCAGCACTTGCAATAACAAACTTAACTGTGGTTTTCATCTTTCACTCTTTCACCACGTAAGTTGTAAGTGCGGTATTTACCGTTATTGTTCAGCACCAGCGTCTTTTTCGGGGTGGTAATTGCCAGCGTATCGTTATCCGCTGCGGTAACCCAGTAATGACGGCGTTGAGGGTTGAACAAATCCTGACCTTGCGAATATTCGCTGGCAGGTGTGCTGACATGTAGCAGGCGTTGCATCAGCGTCGTCATCAGATCGGTATGATCAGTCAGAGCATTAATACGCTGCGCCGGCGTGCCTGGCCAGTGAATCACTAATGGCACCTGCAGATGACCGTGGGACCAGTCAAAGGTTTCTTCCTCTTCGCTCAGTGGAATACCCCGACCGGCAGTGATAATCACCACCGTATTGTCCAGTTTGCCAGAATCACGCAGTGCATTGAGCACGCGGTTGATCTGGTCATCGACATTGCCTGCCGCCCGGCTATATTTCCGTGCAAATGCCTGCTGATTGCTGTCGTCAATGTTAGTACCATTGAAAGAAACCCACGAGAACCAGCGGTTATCTTCTTGTGCGTAGCGTCCCAGCCAGTTGATCCACTGCGTGGCGGTCTGCTCGTCGGATTGGGTGCGTACGCTCGGCATCGAGAAATCTGACAACAATGCCTGGCGATACAGCGCTGGTAAAGCCATCTGATGAGAATAACCCCAGCTGATAGCTTGCTGATTAAGCGCAGTAATTAATGCCGCAGGCGTACGGGTCGACAGAATGCCGTCCATATAGCTCGGCGAGATGCCATAGAACAGGCCAAAGATGCCGTTGTCTGTAGTGTTGCCGGAGCTCATATGGCGCGTGAACGAAATATTTTGCTCAGCAAAACCTGCCAGCGCAGGCATCTGCTTCTCGAAGCGTGAGTAGTTCAGGCCATCGACAGTAATCAACAAGACATTCTGCCCGGTGCCCATATCGCGATAGCGCAGTTCGCTTAACGGATACTGAACGGAAACGGCGTCTGGATTACCTTGCTCAATAAGACGGCGTTGATACTCCTGCGCATCAAGCAGGCCATGCTTCTCAAGAAAACGTCGCGCCGTCATCGGGTACGAAAGCGGCAGGTTAGCGCGCTGCATGGTGATCGGGCGATAGAAGTTGGCATCGGCCAGATATACACCACATGCGAGGCGATAAAGGCGATAAATAAGAATGCGGCCAGCGGGCGCGCGAAGCGCCGACGACGCGTCAGGCTGCGCAGCTTTTGCCAGCTCCACGTCGCAAACACCAGTTCAAGCAATAAAATAACCGGCACGCTGATGAACATCAGCTGCCAGTCGCGCGCCATCTCATTTTCGTCTGGTTGATAACTAGTTGCCAGAGATGGGATTAAGATGGAGATGGAAACGAGTAAAGACTTCGCTATCGATCAGTAATAGCGTCATTCCCGCCGTTGCCAGAATGACGGACAAAAACCTCATCAGCCTCTGGGAGCCGACGATAAAGGTCAGCGGGAAGAGGATCAGCAAGTAGGTGGCAAACACCAGGAAGCTGAAATGGCCGATAATGCTTACGTAGGAATAAATGCGACCAGCAAGCGTGGTCGGCCAGTCGGCGATAAACAGGTAACGGCTGCCAATGACGAGCGAAAGCAGAATATTGAACAGTGCAAACCAGTGCCCCCAACTGACCATCTGGGAGACTTTTTCACGGTAGCGCTGACGATGAGTTACCATAACCTGTTATCTGTTTCCCTTAGTGCGCTTTGTCTTCGTTGATAGAGGACTGTAAGGCGCGGGCAAAAGAGTTGGCAATTGCCTGGCGTTGGGCCGGGGCAATGCTGGTGTTGATAAGGTTAGTGACCATGTTGCCTAACACCATCAGGGAAAGGTCGGTCGGAGCCTTATGTTTTTCCAGTACGTTGAGCAGCTCTGCGAGCAATTGTTCAACCTGTTCATCACTGTAGCGGGAAATTTGTGGCATAAATCGAAATCAGTTAGTTGATGAAAGGGCAACATATTACCGTAGCAACGGTTTTTTTTCTGCTTTTTTATGCGTTAAATCATTCTCGTTACGCTGCCTTCTGTAAAATGACCGCCATCTTTTATTGCGTCGCTTAACCGGCGGTGGTTGAATACCGCCCGGTCTTAAAGGAGAGTTTATCATGAGTCTGGATATCAACCAGATTGCTCTGCACCAGCTTATCAAGCGTGATGAGCAGAACCTTGAGCTGGTGTTGCGCGATTCATTGCTGGAACCGACAGAAACCGTCGTTGAGATGGTGGCAGAACTGCATCGGGTCTATAGCGCCAAAAATAAAGCTTACGGCTTGTTTAGCGAAGAGAGTGAACTGGCGCAGACGCTGCGCTTACAGCGTCAGGGCGAAGAGGACTTTCTGGCATTTAGCCGCGCGGCAACTGGTCGCCTGCGTGACGAATTAGCGAAATATCCTTTTGCTGACGGTGGATTCGTGCTGTTTTGCCACTACCGTTATCTGGCGGTGGAGTATCTGCTGGTGGCAGTTCTGAGCAACCTGAGCAGTATGCGCGTTAACGAAAATCTCGACATCAACCCAACCCATTATCTTGATATCAATCATGCGGATATTGTTGCGCGTATCGATTTAACCGAATGGGAAACCAATCCAGAGTCCACCCGCTATCTCACTTTCCTGAAAGGGCGAGTAGGGCGCAAAGTGGCGGATTTCTTTATGGATTTCCTCGGGGCCAGCGAAGGATTGAATGCGAAAGCGCAAAACCGTGGGCTGTTGCAAGCGGTTGATGATTTCACTGCCGAAGCACAACTGGATAAAGCAGAGCGACAGAACGTGCGCCAGCAGGTTTATAGCTACTGTAATGAGCAGCTGCAGGCAGGCGAAGAGATCGAACTGGAATCGCTGTCGAAAGAGCTGGCAGGCGTAAGCGAAGTGAGCTTCACGGAGTTTGCGGCTGAAAAAGGCTACGAACTGGAAGAGAGCTTCCCGGCAGACCGTAGCACACTGCGTCAGTTGACGAAGTTTGCCGGTAGCGGCGGTGGCTTGACTATTAATTTTGATGCGATGCTGTTGGGTGAACGCATCTTCTGGGATCCGGCGACCGATACCCTGACTATTAAAGGCACGCCGCCGAATTTGCGCGACCAATTGCAGCGCCGGACGTCTGGCGGCAATTAATCGGTTTTGTGTTCTGAATGCCAGATGCGGCGTGAACGCCTTATCTGGCCTGCAAAAAATAGCAATACCGTAATCAGGCATAATCTGCAGATACAAAAACCCCGCCGGAGCGGGGTTTTTTACAACTTATTCAGCAATTAAGCGCGAACGAAGTCGATGTGCTGCAGCTTCGGTTTGTACGGGTGACGCTGTACGTCCTGAGCTTTAACTTTGATTTCTTTACCGTCAACAACGATGGTCAGAACTTCGCTGTAGAATTCAGCTTTAGCTTGCATGTTCATGACTTTGTCGTGATCCAGCTCGATAGCCAGCGGTGCTTCTTTGCCACCGTAGATGATTGCCGGGAACTTGTTAGCGGCACGCAGGCGGCGGCTCGCACCCTTACCCTGCTCTTTACGTACTTCTGCGTTGATAGTAAACATTTCTTTCTCTCTTAAATTAATCCTGCTACAGGCGACCCAGCAACAGGTAAGTGATCTGCTTTGCGTATGCAAAAGCGGGCGAGATTCTATACTCAATCGCCTTATACATCAATCAAAACTACCATTAACCGCGTAATTCGTGCGCCCGACGAAAACGACCTTCGTAATCGAACACTTTTTCACGCACTTGCCAGTACTGACCTTTCATGCGGGCGACGACAAAATCCGGATGTCGCAGTAAGGCTTGCTGGGCGAGGATATCGCGGCGGTGATCCAGCGCAGAGGGATGCCCGGTGTGCGCGTATGCGGGCGGATAAAAAGCTGCTCGAAGGCGGTACGCTGGGCGGGCGTTTGCAGACGGAAACGCTCACTCACATCCGCGCCGTCTTCATCGTAATAGGTGATTTTCAACCATTCGCCTTTCTCGTCGTGCCCATGTTGCAAAGACATGCCGCTACAGCGTAATACCAGCGCGTCTTTCAGTCGTAGCGCCGCTTTTAACATATCGTCCGGATCAACCAGTACGGTGTCACATTCGCGGCAGCGGCGGGCGGCAATATCGTTTTCCGCGTTACATTGCGGGCAATTTTTAAAACGGAAACGGAAGTCACATTGTTCGCGATGACCGTCGTCATCTTCAAACCATCCCTGACAGCGACGACCAAAGTGTTCAATCAATGTCCCGTCGGCGGTCGTTTTCCCCCAAAAGGTGTTGGCAAAACCGCAGGCAGGCAGAAAACCTGTACCGGAACGTTGTCACTTTTGCCTTTTGGTGTACCACTTCCGCGCGTAGAGATCGTGAGGATTACCCGCATAATCAAGAATTAAGCAATCAGTCTTGCCCGGAGCGAGACGCAGACCGCGCCCGACAATTTGTTGGTAAAGACTCACTGATTCGGTAGGGCGCAGAATGGCGATAAGATCGACGTGCGGGGCGTCAAATCCGGTGGTCAGTACCGCGACGTTGACCAGATAGCGAAAACGCTGGCTTTAAAATCTTCAATTAACACATCGCGCTCAGCGCCGGGTGTGTCGCCAGTAATCAGTGCAGCATCTTCGGCGGGTAGTAATCCCACAATCTCTTTTGCGTGTTCAACGGTGGCGGCGAAAATCATCACCCCTTTGCGCGTTGCAGCAAACTCCATAATCTGGCTGATTGATGTGCGGGGTAATACGTTGTTGTTTTTTTAGCTCGCGGTTGAGATCAGCTTCGCTGAACAGCCCGTTACTCTGTGCCTGCAAGCGGCTGAAATCGTATTGCACTACTGGCATATCCAGTCGTTCTGGCGGCGTCAGATAGCTGTGTTTAATCATATAACGCAGCGGCAGTTCATAAATGCAGTCACGGAAAAGGGCTTTCTCATCGCCGCGTACCATGCCGTGATAATGGAACTGGTAGATCCAGCCTTTGCCCAGTCGAAAAGGCGTGGCAGTCAGCCCCAGCAGGCGTAAGTGGGGATTCACTTTTGTCAGGTGAGTGAGGATTTGCTGATACTGGCTCTCTTCATCGTCACCAATACGGTGACATTCATCGACAATCAACAGCGAAAATTCACCCTGAAAGGCATCAAGATTACGGGCGACCGACTGCACACTGCCAAATACCACTTTACCGTGGCTCTCTTTACGCTTTAGCCCGGCGGCAAAAATATCGGCTTCCAGCCCCAGCGCCTGATACTTTGCATGGTTTTGCGCCACCAGTTCTTTAACGTGTGCCAGCACCAGTACGCGACCACGAGCCAGCCGTGCCAGTTCCGCTATCACCAGGCTTTTACCTGCGCCGGTGGGCAGCACGATAACGGCAGGGGTTTTATGACGACGAAAATGGTTGAGCGTGACATCCACGGCTTCTTGCTGATATGGGCGAAGTGTAAAAATCATGGTCTCACGTAGGTAGATTATTCTGCTAATAGTATGCCACGGTTCTTTTTCCCTTGAGGGAAGTTATTAGACCGCTATACTGGGCAGACAACAGTTCAGATTTTCGGGTCAATGCCCGACCTCCGTTTTTACAGGCAAAATCACACACATGCGACTTGATAAATTTATCGCACAGCAACTCGGCGTTAGCGTGCTATTGCCGGGCGTGAAATCCGCGGCAATCGTGTCACCGTCGATGGCGAAATCGTCCGTAATGCAGCGTTCAAACTGCTTCCTGAACATGATGTCGCTTACGATGGCAACCCGCTGGCGCAGCAACACGGTCCACGTTACTTCATGCTCAATAAGCCTCAGGCTATGTTTGCTCCACGGACGACCCTGATCACCCAACGGTGCTCTATTTTCTTGATGAACCAGTGGCGTGGAAACTGCACGCAGCAGGGCGGCTGGATATCGATACCACCGGTCTGGTGCTAATGACTGATGATGGTCAGTGGTCGCACCGCATTACTTCTCCGCGCCATCATTGCGAGAAGACCTATCTGGTGACGCTGGAATCACCCGTAGCTGACGATACGGCAGAGCAATTTGCTAAAGGCGTGCAGCTGCATAACGAAAAAGATCTCACTAAGCCGGCGGTGCTGGAAGTGATTACCCCAACGCAGGTTCGTCTGACCATCAGCGAAGGGCGTTATCATCAGGTGAAACGCATGTTCGCCGCTGTGGGTAACCATGTGGTTGAGCTGTATCGTGAACGTATTGGCGGCATTACGCTGGATGCTGATTTAGCCCCCGGTGAATATCGTCCGTTAACTGAAGAAGAAATTGCCAGCGTCGTCTAACTTTTCAATGACTTTCAGGAGCCCGTTGTGACCACCCGACAGCATTCGTCGTTTGCTATTGTTTTTATCCTTGGCCTGCTGGCCATGTTGATGCCGCTGTCGATTGATATGTATCTGCCCGCGCTACCGGTAATTTCAGCGCAGTTTGGCGTACCGGCGGGCAGTACGCAGATGACCCTCAGTACTTATATTCTGGGCTTTGCGTTGGGGCAGTTAATCTACGGCCGATGGCAGACAGCTTCGGGCGTAAGCCGGTGGTTCTTGGCGGTACGCTGGTGTTTGCCGCCGCCGCGGTGGCGTGTGCGTTGGCACAAACCATCGATCAGCTGATTGTGATGCGTTTCTTCCACGGGCTGGCGGCGGCTGCGGCCAGCGTGGTTATCAACGCTTTGATGCGTGATATCTACCCGAAAGAAGAGTTCTCGCGGATGATGTCGTTTGTCATGCTGGTGACGACCATTGCACCGCTGATGGCACCGATAGTTGGCGGCTGGGTGCTGGTGTGGCTGAGCTGGCATTACATCTTCTGGATCCTCGCCGTGGCGGCGATTCTGGCTTCGGCAATGATCTTCTTTCTGATCAAAGAAACCTTACCACCGGAGCGTCGCCAGCCTTTTCACATTCGTACCACTATTGGTAACTTTGCGGCGCTGTTCCGTCATAAGCGTGTCCTGAGTTATATGCTGGCCAGTGGTTTCAGCTTTGCCGGGATGTTCTCGTTCTTAAGCGCCGGACCGTTTGTCTACATTGAAATTAACCACGTCGCGCCGGAAAACTTTGGTTATTACTTTGCACTAAACATTGTTTTCCTGTTCGTGATGACCATCTTTAATAGCCGCTTCGTCCGCCGTATTGGCGCGTTAAATATGTTCCGCTCGGGGTTGTGGATACAATTTATTATGGCAGCGTGGATGGTCATCAGTGCGCTGCTGGGGCTGGGATTTTGGTCGCTGGTGGTTGGCGTTGCGGCGTTTGTGGGCTGCGTGTCGATGGTGTCATCCAATGCGATGGCGGTCATTCTTGATGAGTTTCCCCATATGGCGGGAACGGCATCTTCGCTGGCAGGAACCTTCCGTTTTGGCATAGGGGCAATTGTTGGCGCATTGCTTTCTCTTGCGACCTTTAACTCTGCATGGCCGATGATTTGGTCAATTGCATTCTGCGCAACCAGCTCCATTCTCTTCTGTCTGTACGCCAGTCGGCCGAAAAAACGGTGATCTATTGCACAACGAGGAAGCTAAAAGGCTTCCTTTGTTGATGCATGTCAACCACAAATCTATCATTCCCCCGATATATGTTTATTTTATGTAAAATCAATTTATGTAAAAAGTCACATCATTGTAGTTAAAAAGGTTGAGTTAGATCGCAGAAACGGGTACATATAGCCCCGCAAACGTGACCACGCCCGCAGATATTACTTAAATCAGAGCCATAGAGGCCACGCAGGCGAGGCATCAATCTTTACGATCTGTATAAAGACGGATTGTTGATGATGTGTTAAAATTGATGTAAATAAATTGTGAAGTAAATGTACTTCCGGGGAAAATAAGTGACTTCATTACAACTCTCAATCGTCCATCGTCTACCGCAGAACTTTCGCTGGTCTGCTGGTTTCGCAGGTTCGAAGGTTGAACCGATTCCGCAAAATGGACCGTGCGGTGACAACAGCCTGGTGGCGCTTAAATTGCTTAGCCCGGATGGTGATAATGCATGGTCGGTGATGTACAAACTAAGCCAGGCGTTAAGCGACATCGAAGTTCCATGTTCGGTGCTGGAGTGTGAAGGTGAGCCGTGCCTGTTTGTAAATCGCCAGGACGAGTTTGCTGCAACATGCCGATTGAAAAATTTTGGTGTGGCAATTGCCGAACCCTTTTCAAACTACAATCCTTTTTAAGCGTCAGCTCAACGCCAGTAGCTGACGCGTATACTCCTGCTGCGGTGTGGCAAACACGCGCGCGCACGGTCCTTGTTCCACTACTTCCCCTTGTCGCAGTACGATAACCTGATGACATAACGCGCGGACAACGTGCAAATCGTGCTGATAAACAAATAGGCCAGTTGATGCTTTTGTTGCAATGATTTCAATAGCGTCAATATTTGCGCCTGTACCGTTTTGTCGAGTGATGATGTCGGTTCATCAAGTATGATCAGCGAGGGCTTAAGAATTAATGCCCTGGCAATCGCAATACGTTGTCGCTGACCACCAGAGAACTCCGCCGGATAACGGTGGCGTGTTTCAGGATCTAATCCCACTTCATGCATCACGGCTATCACTTGTTGTTCGCGTTGTGCGGCAGAAAGCGTCGGCTGGTGAACCCGTAAGCCTTCCTCAATAATCTGCAAAACGTTGAGTCGTGGGTTGAGCGAGGAGTTGGATCCTGAAATACCACCTGAATGCGATGACGAATAGGTAACAGCTGGCGGCGATTTAAATTTTGCAGTGGCTGACCGTCAAAGATGATGCTGCCCTGAGAATTAATCAGTCGCAGCAGCGCCAGTCCCGTCGTACTTTCCCGGAACCGGACTCGCCCACTAAACCAGTGTTTCACCCGCTCGTAGCGTAAA